>JACCDG010164940.1_pt1 | contig 17569 bp, 6 predicted proteins | sample 7442471 | NCBI WGS metagenome assembly JACCDG01 (sample SAMN15323444, study PRJNA562643) | freshwater metagenome | isolation source: river surface water | place: USA:Blue River Watershed | collected 2017-08-17 | reverse complement strand
ATATGCAGCGCTCGTGTGGAGTGACCCTGACGTGCTCCCAAGTATCAGTCAGGAGCTCGCCTATGCACTTGCAGAGTCGACCCCGTTCTTTGCGCTCACGCTCTTCGTGTTCGGAGTATACGTACTCATGGTTTCGGCCCACGCGAGTATCCGCCGCATTCGATTACAAATAGCTTAATTTCACCATATGCTGCACACCATTCAGTCATTTTTAAACTCTCCTAAGTACGCACGTGCACGCATGTGGATACTTGGAGTTCTCGGCGCACTCGTTATTTTCCAAGCAGGAATGGCAGTGGGCTACCATAAGGCGCGCTTTATGGAGTTCGGCGGGCCTCGTGGAGACATGCGCTTTCCTCGAAACTTCTTTGACGAAGGTAAAAGCTCGCACGGGGCACGCGGCACTATCGTGAGCATTAACCTCCCAACGCTCGTGGTCGCCGGCTTTATGAATGACGAGCGTGTCGTTACTGTTTCAGGCAAGACGATGGTGCGCACTTACGACGGCGTAGCTTCTACTTCGGACCTGCGCGTTGGTGACTCGGTTACGGTCCTCGGTAAGCCTAACGACAATGCCCAAATAGACGCAGTTTTTATCCGTGTCATGCAAAACCCATATGCTTCAACAACTCCAGCTCAATAAATATTATACGAAAGCGAGCGCTCTCGCGCGTGCCTACCCACTGCGGTTTGGTGCAGCCGCGCTCGTCGCGCTCGGACTCCTATACTACGGCTACACGCTCTACCAGGCGCAAGCAAGCACCCCCAAGTATGTCTTAACTGAAGTCCGCAGGGGAACTATCTCTGAAACTATCTCGGCAAGCGGGCAAGTCTCCGCATCGGCAACACTTTCACTCAAGTCTAAGGCAAGTGGTGACGTCATCTCTCTTTCTGTTTCTCCGGGAGACCAAGTAGTTCAGGGTCAACGACTCCTTACTATCGACCCCACTAATGCACAAAAGACAGTACGTGACGCAGAGGTGAGCTTGGAGAGTGCCCAGATCGCTCTCGAAAAGCTCACTCGCCCTACCGAAAAGCTCACGCTTATTCAGTCTCAAAACGCCTTAACTGACGCTACTGCAAATGCAGAGAAGGCATACGACGACGGGTTCACTACAGTTTCAAACGCGTTTCTCTCGCTTCCAACGACTATGGCAGGACTTGAAAATGTACTCTACGGGTATGACTTGAGTCCGGGGAGGTCTCAAAGCAATGCGTCTGTGTACACCGACCTCGTCAATTCAAGTGACGGCGGGGTCTTAGTATACCGCAATGATGCTGAGGCTAAGTACGCAGCAGCACGCTCTGCGTACGAAGCAACGTTCCTCAAGTACCGCGCCCTTACACGCACGTCGAGCCAGTCTCAAATAGAGTCCCTTGTTACTGAAGCGTACGTTACGAGTAAGTTGGTGGGTGATGCGGTCAAAAGCACCAATGACTTCCTCGGTTTCGTGAAGGATAGACTCACTATTCGCAATCTATCTCTTCCGGCAACGCTCTCAACGCACGTATCGCAGCTCTCTACTTATACGTCGAGCACCAACAGTAGCTTGCAGTCCCTACTGACGGCCAAGAACGCATTTTCTACGACTCGGGCAACACTCGCTGAAAAGACTCAATCGCTCGCTGATCTTCAGGACGGCTCAGACTCGCTCGACATCAAGTCAGCTGAGCTTAACGTCACTCGTGCCCAAAACACCTTGCGTGACGCGATGAATACACTTGCTGACTACTACGTACGCGCCCCATTTGCGGGTACTGTAGCTACGCTCCCACTCAAGCGGTACGACTCAGCGAGTAACGGAAGTGTACTTGCGACGATCATTACGAGCAAAAAGGTTGCCGAGCTGTCACTCAATGAAGTCGACGCCGCCAAGGTGAGTGTCGGAGACGCGGTCTCGCTCACGTTCGATGCGCTCGATGGACTCGAAGTTGAAGGGGTAGTTGCCGAGGTGGACGCAGTAGGCACTGTAAGCCAGGGCGTTGTCTCCTATGCAGTTACGATTGGGTTTGAGGTCGAGGACGAGCGTATTAAGTCAGGAATGACCGTAAATGCCTCTATTGTTACTGAAACGCGCGAGGACGCGCTCATTGTTCCTTCATCCGCAGTTAAGTCAGAGAAAGGGGAGAGCTACGTACTTGCCTTCGAAGAAGAGTTCGAGATTGCCTCAAGCTCAAGGACTATTACCACGTCACTTACGCCTACGCGCATAAAAGTTGAGACAGGGATCGCAGACGACTCACGCATTGAAATACTTCGCGGGCTCAAAGTTGGTCAGCAGGTAATTGCGCGTACTGTAACGACTAATACCACGACGACTAGTACCACACGCCGAACGGGTGGTCCGCCTTTCTAACCTCTATGATCGAAATCAAGGGCATCACTAAAACGTATGGAAGTGGCGACAACGCATTCCAGGCGCTCAAAGGAGTCTCGTTTACTATTAATGACGGAGAGTTCGTGGCAATCATGGGTCCTTCGGGCTCAGGAAAGTCGACGCTCATGCATATTCTGGGCTGTCTCGATACACCCACGCAGGGCTCATATCTGCTCGACGGCAAGGATGTTTCGAAGATGAGTGACGAGGAGCTCGCTGACATACGGCGTCTTCATATCGGGTTCGTGTTTCAGGCGTTTAACCTGCTCCCACGAACGACAGTCATGCGTAACGTGATGTTGCCGCTTATTTACGCGGGTGTGGATGGGGCCGCGCGCCTAGAGCGCTCGCGCGCGGCCCTCCTTGCAGCTGGCATGAGCGAGACCCATTTCGGCCACATGAGCAATCAGCTCTCTGGCGGTCAGATCCAGCGCGTTGCTATTGCGCGCGCACTCGTCAACGACCCTACCTTGATCCTCGCGGACGAGCCTACGGGTAACTTGGATTCCAAGACTGGTGAAATAGTGCTCGGCACCTTCCAGAAGCTCAATCGCGACTATGGCCGCACCATTATATTGATTACCCACGAACAGGACGTTGCTGAACACGCAGAGCGCATTATCACTTTGCGCGACGGCCTGCTCCTCAGTGACTCTAAGGCGCACTCAAGACGAAGTGCTCATCATTCATAACTATGACGTACACAGACATCATCCACGAGACGTATAGCGCGCTTTCCGCCAATAAGGTGCGCTCAGGCCTCACGATACTTGGCATCGTAATTGGTATTTCCTCTGTCATTGCAATGGTCTCGATCGGTACGGGTGCCTCGAACTCTATCTCATCTTCCATTCAGTCGCTTGGCTCTAACTTGCTACAGATCACTCCAGGAGCCCAGCAGACGCGTGGCTTTGGTGTGTCTGCTGGTCGTGGTGGTGCCAAGACGCTCACTGTAGACGACGTACGCGCAATTTCAAGCGTATCTGACGTCGGGGTTGTTGCAGGTGTCGTATCCAATCGTTATCAAGTCACCGCGAAGGGCACCAACACAAATACGACAGTCAACGGAGTCTCGACTGAATTTTTCGATGTTCGTAGTATAGACGTCTCTGACGGATCCTTACTATCAGACACCAACAATACGACCGCAGCTAAAGTTGCAGTCATAGGCCCTACGACTCGTGACGACCTACTTGGTGTTGGTGCAGATGCAGTAGGGCAATCAATCAGAATTAATGGTCTTGAGTTCAAAGTAATTGGAGTTACTGTCGCCAAGGGAGGCAGTGGATTCCAAAACCAAGACGACGTGATCTACATTCCATTGCGCACGGCACAGCGGTATCTTAGCGGTGACCAATACGTTACCTCAATCTTGGCAAGCGCAAGCTCCAAGGAGACAATGGTTACCGTCCAGGAAGACATCACCGCACTCCTCTTGGAGCGCCACAAGATCAAGGATCCCGCCAATGCCGACTTCAGTGTGCTGAACCAAAACGACATACTCGCAACAGCCTCCAGTATTACCTCGACCCTGACGTATCTTTTGGCAGCCATTGGCGGCATATCGCTCCTCGTGGGTGGCATTGGGATCATGAATATGATGCTAACGACTGTTACCGAGCGCACCAAAGAGATTGGACTCAGGAAAGCCATAGGCGCCAAGAAGCGCGATATCGAGATTCAGTTTCTGACTGAAGCGGTTGCGCTTACCGTGATCGGTGGAGTTATAGGAATAGCGTTGGGGTGGTTGATCTCATACGCGGTCAACTTAACAGGACTAGTAGCAACGAGCGTATCGTGGGGGTCAGTGCTCCTCGCCTTTGGAGTATCAGCGGCAACGGGTATTATCTTTGGGTACTATCCAGCACGTCGCGCAGCAAGACTCAATCCAATTGAGGCACTTCGTTACGAGTAGCTCGCACTTTTCTGTAGAGCCCGCGTATCTACCCATACGCGCGCTCTACAGAACCAACGAACTATAGTAAGTATAGGCGCAATGCGCAAAACCAAGCTTTTTAACTGTTGATAAGTCTATAGGACATAAAGGACACGCGTGTCCTATAGATAGTAATCCACAAAACGTATGCGTGCTCCGCTACCCATCTAATAAGAAACGTATACTTACCATATATAAATTTATATATTTTATGCGCACACTGTTTTACTTAATCCTGCTCGTGCTCCTTCCGTTGAGCGCGTTCGCGTCTTCTACCAACGGGACGATCGACTCATCGTTCAAGATGGTTAAGCTCTGCAAGGATCCAGCCTGTACTTCGTACGATCGAGTCAATTGGAAGCCAACGCTGAACGTAAATACGAACGGTGCAACTGCGGTCAATCTTGTGACCAACACCGGGATCACAGGCTGGCTCTGGGGTGACACTATCGGCTGGGTAAACCTTAACCCAACCGGCGCTGGAGTCTCCCTTAATTCGAACACTGGCGCATTGACCGGCAAGGCATTTTCTCAATCAGGCGGTTGGATTAACTTTTCGCCAACTCAGGTATCTGGTGGTCCAACAGTAGGCGTCACGGTCAATTCAAATGGCGAGTTCACCGGTTGGGCGTATGTCTCAGGAGGGCAGGGAGGTTGGCTCAAGTTCGACTGTACTGATGTCAATTCATGCGTAAAGACTGACTGGCGCCCAACAGTTGCCTCAGCACAATGTGCTGACGGAATTGACAACGACGGTGACTCGCTCATCGACTTGGCAGACAGTGGATGCGCGAATTCTTCAGACACTGACGAGACGAACGTCTCAGCAGGCGGCGGCGGAATCTTTAATGGTGGAGGCGGCGGTGGAGGCGGCGGCACCCCAACTCCAACACCGACCCCAGCTCCAGGCGCTACTCCAATTCCTGACGCTGCCCCAACTGGCGATACTGCTTCAGGAGGCACCGGAACTCCGGTTCCTCAACCAGCACCAACTGGTGGCGATACTACTCCCGCATCAACACCTGCTCCTGAGGGAACTACTCCACTCGATCTCGACCTCTCAACACTCACCGTAGACGTACCTGCGGTGTATACTACTTCAGGATCAGTGCGTGTTTATTCTTCACTACGAACAGTCCAAGTAACTATGAATGGATCAACCAACTCAATTCAACGCGATTTCTTTGAAGTGACACAAGGCAAGAAGCTCCGTGTTGCGCTTCCTTATGGCAATGAGCGACCCGTAAAAGTAACCACCTCATTCCGCTTCATCGGTGATGCGGTAAACAATCAACGCACAATTTACATCGAAGACAGCTTCTTTCATCGTATGAAGAAATTTTTACTCCTTGCGCTTGAGTCAGTTGTTGGAAGGAGTGCATACGCTGCTCTAGTTCCAACGGGCGTGTTCGAAGACTACATCCAGGTACCTTCAAAGCCAGGTACATACGAGATGTACGTAACGTCAGAGTATCCATCAGGAACCACTACGACGACCTCGAGTTACGGCGTGATCGTCTCTGAGGGTCAAGTATTCTACAAGCCTGCGCTTTTCCTCGACTACTCAGTGTTCGTACCTAATGCATCCGTTACTCTTCACTCTATCGATCCTGCAACTGGCCAGAAGCAAGTCTGGCAAGACCCAGCACCCGACGCTACGCGCTCACCTAACCCTCGCCCAACCAATGCTGACGGCACGTATAGCTTCATAGTTAATCCTGGTTCGTACTCAGTCTCAATTTCAACACCAACGTTCGATGATTACACAGGCGAGCCGTTCGTATTGCAAAAGGGTAAGCAGGTAGTTAATGACAATATCGAAATGATCTGTAGGCCTTGGTCGCAATTAACCTGTCAGTGGGACGCTAAACTCATCTTGCTCATCTTGCTCATTGCAATCGGAGGGTACATCTACTCGCGCCGTATGGATCAAGGCTCGCACCACGGTCACGCGCACCCACACCACACCGCCTAGCGATACTCGTATTGCTCAGCAGCGCTTGCTGCGTCAGGGTCTGAAATAATCTTCGATATCTCTCTGCAATAGCTCTTTGGGTCACCTAGCAGCGGCTCTATTTCACTCTTCGTGAGGAGTAACGGGAAGTTGCGTATACCCAAATAGTCTCTGTGGGAGCTCCATACGTACGAGTTCAGGGACTCAACGGCGTCCTTGAGGTGGAATACTCCGCCCATACGCCATTCGGGGTATGTGAAGTCGAGGGCATTGAGGTGGATGTAGTAGGGAATGTACTTGAAATGCGCATCGTTAGATACGTGAACTCTCTTGAATCTGCCTTGCCAGAGCGCCCCAGAGCGCCCCTTTTGGCGTATATTAAAGTACTTTGAGTATCCGGTATTGACCTTATGCATATACTTCGAGATCCCACCTTCAACCTTCTCCGTAAGAAGCAGGTGATAGTGGTTATTCAGGAGCACCCACGCATGTATTGAGACCAGCTCAGCCCGATCCTTAGGGACGAGAGCCCATGACTTACGGCGGTGGTTTGTGTCTACGTCCTCAACGTTATTAAACAGGTAAAGCGAGTGCACGAAGCGCCGCTTATCGTCGTCGTTCATGACTACGTGGCGCTTATCTACGCCTCTATTCATGACATGGTAGAAGTCCATGGCTATACTCTAGCACTATTTAATAACAGTCATTCACTGTCAGTAGTTTATGAACGAGTTATACGCGAGTTATTGCAAGGCTATTCAGAAGTTATGCGGGGTAAAGCCAACACCTTTTCCACATTTTATGCACCTAATCAATCAAAATGAATTTATTCATCCTATTATTACTAGTATGAGTCCAAAAACTCTATTTAAAATTTGTATAAATAAATCACTATAATTAGTATGCGTGCAATCAAGTTTGTATTTGCTTTCGTCCTGGTAGCAGCCTTCTTTCTAGGGAACTCGCCTGAAGCACTCGCGGTTGCACGCACCTCTCCATTCCCAGCTGGAGCCACCATCGACCCTGGTGCTGAGCTGGTACAGCCTTGCGGTCCCACCGACGCAAACTGCTTCCCATCACTCAGCACGGTGAGTCCAGTTGGGACAGCATCTGGCGCAACCGGTTTCGTACGACTCATGGAGCTCTTGAGTAACGGCATCGCATACGTCGGATTCAAAGCTCCAGACAATGTCACAGCAACGACCACGTGGACTCTTCCGGGCGCAGACGGCAGTGCAGGGCAGTTCCTTGCAACTGACGGCGCAGGCAACCTTATCTGGTCCAACGCATCAGGCACGTCATCAACCACCAACACTTTCAGTACTCTCACTGTCACCGGCACATCGTCACTTGGCAATGCAACCTCAACAACTCTCGGCATCGGGACACTCACCGGTTTCCTCCGCGCGGTTGGTGGTTCAGTATTTTCGACATCATCTATATCACTCCTCACCGACATCTTCGGAGTTCTTGGTGTAACTAACGGAGGTACCGGCACTTCAACTATTCCAACCTACGGCAAGATCTTGGTCGGTAACAATGTTAACGGCTACGACCTCGTTTCAACCTCAACACTCTTTGCAGACGCTTCAGTTGCGACATCATCATTTAGTGGCACTACTACTATAGGTGCAACGGTACTTGGCGCAACTGCGACCGGTATCTTCTTCATCGACCCAACGACCGGCAAGCTCGCTCAGGACACCGCAAACTTTTCATACGATCCACTGACGCAGAAGCTCAAGGTTACGGGAGGTATTGACCCTGTCTACTTTAGTGCAGCAGGAACAAGTACTAACAACAACGCATACTACGAGTCATACGCGGGTCAAAACGCAACGGTCTCTGGGGCGACCTCATCAAAACTTCGATACAACCAGCCACTCGGTATTTGGGAGATCAGTGCTAACGGCCAGCCGTACACTGCAGTACTCGTCGCAACTACAACGCAGAACTTCACGAACGCCACTGTGAGTGGCTTCGTTACTGTTGCAGGGACTTCATCACTTGCAACGACAACTGCAACTAACCTCACAGTATCTAACGGACTTACTCTTGCGAACGGTTTGCCACAGACAATTGCGAACGCTCTCTATAATGTGGGTGGTACGCTCTTCTTCAACGGCTCTGCACTCGGCCTCGCAAGCGGTGGCGCTGACTGGCTCTTTTTCAATAATTCAGGTGTCCGCCTTTCAACATCAACCAACCAGGTGCTGATTGGTGCTGGCTCAACCTCAACGACTGCATCACTTGAAGTGCAGGGCAACACCTACCTCGGTGGAACTTCGACCATCGGCAACATCGTAGCGTCGTCAACAGCACTCGGCTCATCAACAGTCACTGCAACGTCTACGACCAACGGACTCTTTGCAACATTTGCACGTATCATCACTGCAATAATAGACACGCTCACCGCAAGTACTCTCGTCGCGTATAACGCAACGGTCGGCTCACTCACTGCTACTTCGTCGCTCACTGCAGCTACGACCACGCTTGCAACGACGACTATCAGTGACCTTACCGTCGCTTCGTCTACGGTGACCGGCAACGAAACGATTCGTGGCGACCTTGCTGTAAGTGGCACTACGACGCTTGCAACGACTACTATTTCGAACCTCAATGTTGGCGCACTCACTGTCCCTACGCTCACCGCAGGCTCTATCACCGCTACGAGCACACTCGTCGCTGCTACCTCGTCACTTGCAACCACCACCATCTCAGACCTCACTGTTGCAAGTACTACTAACACAGGCACTTCAACCACCAACGGCTTTGCTGCTACGTTTGCAAGTATCCTCAATGCGGTCATCAGTACGCTCACCGGCTACAACGCAAACATCGGCAACATCACCGCTACCTCATCACTCGTCTCACAGGGCACACTCGCAGTCACTGCAACCTCAACATTTAGTACTACGACCGCCGCTTCGTCAACCATCGGCACCGCAAACATTGGCAACCTCAATGTTAACCAGATCAACACGACCAACCTCACGTCAGTCAACAGCACGAACACCAACTCAACTTCAACGAACCTCAACGTGTCAGGTGACTTTACTGCTGCATCTTCAACGGTTGCTGGCACTTCAACCACGAACGGACTTGCTGCTACGTTTGCAAGTATCCTCAATGCGCTCATCGCGACGATCACTGGCTACGATGCAAACATCGGCAACATCACCGCTACCTCGTCACTCGTATCGCAGGGAACACTTGCAGTCACCGGTACCTCAACTTTCTCGACCACCACGGCTGCTTCATCAACAATTGGTACTGCGAACATTGCAACTGCAAACATCGATCGCCTCAACGTATCGGGAACAACGTCAACCACAGGACTTGAGTTCAATGACGGAAATGCTAACAGCATCCTCTGGAAAATGTACGAAGGTTCAGCAGGCGTTGGAGGACTCATATTTGATTACATTGGAATGAAGGCGCGCCTCTCAGCTCTAGGAGACCTATGGCTCAATGGTGCACTCACAGCTCCAACCATCAACGCAACGACCACCAACACTACTGACTTGGTTGCTGGTAATGGCACTATTGGAACCTTGAATGCAACTTCGTCACTCACAGCAGCAACGACGACGCTTGCAACGACGACTATCGCTGACCTGATCGTCTCATCAACTACGAACACCGGTAACCTTACAGTTAACGGCACTTCAACATTTGCAACGACGAGTGCTACGGCACTCAGCGTTTCAAACGGTATCACGCTTGCATCATCTACTCCGCCATCGATTTTGAATACGCTCTACAACATCGCAGGTACGCTGTACTTCAACGGTACGGCACTTGGACTTGGTGGAGGTAGTAGTGGCACTGACTGGCTCTTCTTCAACGGATCTGGTACCCGCCTCGCAACCACTTCAAACCAGGTCTTGATTGGCTCAAATGCAACATCAACACTCGCTTCACTTGAAGTTCAGGGAAGTGCGTACCTCGGCGGTACCACTACGACAGGTGACCTGGTTGCATCTTCAACGGCTGCAGCATCGTCAACCATCACGGGCACCTCAACTACTAACGGCCTCGCTGCAACATTTGCAAGTATCTTTGCCGCTTTCATCAACTCACTCACTGGCTACGACGCGACTATTGGTAACATCACTGCTACTTCATCGCTCGTCTCGCAGGGAACACTCGCAGTTACTGCAACTTCAACCTTCTCAACCACGACTGCAGCTTCATCAACAATCGGCACCGCTAACATCGGCAACTTGAACGTTGACCAGATCAACACCCAGAACCTCACGTCAGTAAACAGCACAAACACCAACGCAACTTCAACGAACCTCAACGTATCAGGTGACTTCACCGCAGCGTCATCAACAGTCGCTGGTACCTCAACCACAAATGGTTTCTTTGCATCATTTGCATCAATTTTGAACTCAGTCATTGCAACCTTGACCGGTTACGATGCGACTATCGGTAACATCACCGCTACCTCATCGCTCGTCTCACAGGGAACACTTGCAGTCACTGCGACATCAACATTCAGTACGACGACTGCCGCTTCATCGACTATTGGTACCGCAAACATCGGCAACTTGAACGTTGACCAGATCAACACAACCAATCTCACTTCAGTCAACAGTACGAACACCAACTCAACTTCAACGAACCTCAACGTCTCAGGCGACTTCACAGCTGCATCATCAACTGTCGCTGGCACGTCAACGACAGGTGGCCTTGCAGCAACATTTGCAAGTATCCTCAATGCGTTCATCAGCACGCTCACAGGTTATAACGCAAACATCGGCAACATCACCGCAACCTCATCACTCGTCTCACAAGGCACATTGGCAGTTACCGCAACATCAACCTTCTCAACCACCACTGCCGCTTCATCAACCATCGGCACCGCAAACATCGGCAACTTGAACGTTGATACGCTCAATACGCAAAACTTGACGAGTGTTAACAGTACGAATACGAACAGTACTTCAACGAACTTGAATGTCAGTGGCGATTTCACTGCTGCATCTTCAACTGTTTCAGGCACCTCAACCACGAACGGCCTTGCAGCATTCTTCGCAAACATCGTGACTGCTTTCATTAATACGCTTACTGCAACCAACGCAACAATCGCTAGCCTTACGGGTTACAACGCAACACTCGGCAACGTCGTAGCGACGTCAACGCTCGGAGTTGGCACTTCAACCAATATCTACGGCGGCGAGCTTACCGCAGGTGCTACAGTCAACAACGCGCTCGTACTCGCGTCATCAACCGCACTTTCAACAACCACGAGTGCGCTCTATAACGCAAACGGAACGCTCTTCTGGAATGGCGTACAGCTCTCAGGACTTGCAGCAGCACTTACTGACTTCGGATTCTTTAACGGTTCAGGAGTCCGCCTTTCAACCACGACCAACCAAGTAGTCTTGGGTGCATCGGCTACCACTTCACTCGCTACGCTCGAAGTTAAGGGCAAGGGAATCAGTACTACCACGACATCGGCCCAATTCATAAACTCAGCTGGCTCATCAACACTTGCAGTCACAGACGACGGCACGCTTACCGTTGGTAACTCATCAACCACGGGCACTTCAACATTCTGGGGCAATCTTAGTGTCGCAGGCTTGACTCAGATGGTCACTGCAATAGTCAGTAACGCGCTTGGCATCAGTACCTCAACTAACCAATACGGCGGCGCACTCACAGCAGGCCTGACGCTCGGCAACATCTGGAACGCAGGTACGCAGATAGCGTCAACGCTCGTACTCGGCAGTGCAACATCAACGACAAACGTTGCAACGTCAACCAACGCGCTCTACAACGTCAATGGCACGCTCTACTTTAACGGTACCCAGATCGGTAGCGGCTCGCAAAACATAGAAGTGGTTACTGCATCAACAACACTTTCAAACTGGATCACGACGTACTTGGTCAATGACGTAGCAGGCGCAGGCTCACTCGTGCTTACGCTCCCAACTCCAGTTGGTAATCCAGGAAAGATTATTGAGATTAAGAAGGTTTCGACCACGACCAACTCGATCACGCTCCTCGTTAACTCAACCTCAACGCAGCTCATCGACGGCTCACTCGCATACACACTCACGCAATACAACAATGCGGTGCAGATCCGCTCGGACGGCGCTAACTACACCGTAGTTGCCAACACCGGCAGTGGTCAGGTGGGAGCAGGCTACATGTCAGCAGTTCTTGGATCTAACCAAACGTCTAACCTCGGTTCTGGAGATCACATCTCATTCAATAGTGTCACCAACCAGTTCGGATCAGACATCAGACTCGACACAACCACAGGGTACTCGGCTACTAACAACACACCTTCAATTGGCCGCTTCACCCTCAAGGCAGGCAAGACCTATAAGTTGACTGGTACTCTAAATATCACTGGTTCGTCAGCCGTAGATTTTGACTGGAGGTGGCGCAATGCAGACACGGGCGTATTCCTTGGTGCGACCAACTGGGGCAACTCGGTAAGTAATACCCAAAACGAGATTGGCGGAAGCAGTGCTGTCGCTATATTTACTCCAACGGTAGACACGCGTGTTGAGCTCACCATTGGTGCATCAGCGGGCGTCGTACAGGTTGAGGCAGGCAACTCAATAGCACTCATCGAAGTGATCGCAGGCAATGCTGCGGTAACGGGAAGTAGCGTTGAGTACGGATACATCGACTCATTTGTAGGTCAAGTTGTTTCTTCGGCCGCTGCTCCTGGAGTGAAAGTCGATTTCTCAGCTATTACTTCAGGCAACATCCCAAGTGATGTTTCAGCAGATACGTTCACACTTACGGCAGGCAAGACGTACCAACTTGAGGCACAGCTACGATATGACTTAGGTGCAAACCAGCAAGTAGTCGCGCAATGGTACAACGAAACCGGAGCAGCACTACTGGGAACGAGTGCATACTACCGTGATGAAAACGCTCAAAACAAGGACGCTCCAATAGTCAAAGCTGTGATAACACCATCAGCTAACATGGTCGTATCGCTCCGAACATTCATCACTTCAGGTGGAGGTTCGGCAACGCTACAGGGTATTAATGGTAGTCACATCACTATCACGCAGCTGGGCTCAACCGCTACGACTGAGTACATGAATAGTATCTTGGCGGATGCTCCATCGGGCGGCGCGGTCATGGGTGGTACGCTCTCGGAGTTCATGAACTTCATCCAAGTTAACCAGACGACGGCAGGTCAGATCTTGACGCTCCCAGCTCCAACCAACACGAACCTCTCACGTATCGTCTACGTGGACAACGTAGGAACCGCGGCCTTCACGATGTATAACATCCTCCTCGGCGCAGGCCAGTCAGGTGCGTATAAGTGGAATGGCACTTCGTGGGCAAACTTCGGAGTCACAGGCGGTAACGTTGCGGCAGAGTACGGATCAGCGACTCTTCCTGCCAACTACACAGTAACCACTACCTTTGCTGATACTGGTCTGCAAATTACACTACCTTCAGCTGGAACCTATGATGTCACTTCTTATGTGGCTGGTTATGTACAAAACAACACTACTTCTGGAAGAATAATGCTTGCACAGTTTACTGATGTTACTGGAACTACAGTGCATGGTACTCCATGGGCTATCACAGGACAGGCAAATGAAACAGCAGTTAATTCAGCGACATACGGTACTGGGAATGGTGAAGCATTTATTACGGTGACAGGCTCTACAGTAATCAAGCTCCAGGCAAAAGTAGCGGGAGGCGCTCCTGTTCAAGCGGTAATAAACGCAACTAGCACTACATTTGGTGGCACATCAATGAGTTATAAGAAAATATCCGGCTTCGTCGGAGTTGCGGGTACGAGTGTTGACTACATCAGTGCTTCACAGTCAGTGAACCAATCGTTTGCTGCTTCAGACCACTTCAGGTTCGACACTATCTTGACCGGTAACAGCTCGATGCTCGACATTGCGTCAGGCTACACGACTACCGCAAACGTGCCGTCGCTCGGACGCTTCACACTTACAGCGGGCAAGACGTACCAGCTCACCGCAAACTTGGGCGAAATTACCATTACCGACTCAGGCCAGGCAGCATTCCAGTGGTTTAACGCAGACACCAACACCGCTATCGGTAACGTCGCGCAAGGCGTACCGGCAACTAACGGCGGTAACTTTGCGGGTATCCCACCAGTTGAAGCAATATTTACTCCAAGCGTAACGACGCGCGTTGAGCTCCGCAATACTACAGGAGACGTCGTTGCAACCAACAGCTCGGGCAACAGGCCATACGCAAGTATCACGCAGCTCGGCTCAAGCGCATTTACCTCAGACTCGATACTCGCTGTTGGCGGTAACCGCTTCAGTACTGAGGGCAATGTACTCAACGTTGGTACACTCAACAACAACGGCATCCAGTTCATCGCGTCGTCAACGCCAGTTGCTGGGCTTAACTACTCATCAACTACGCGCACCGCAACCTTCTACGTCGGTACTACGTCACCAGTCTCATCGTTCATGGCTAACTACGGCCTCTACCTCCAGGGTGCGGGCGGTTACGTTGCATCGTCAACGCTTGGCGTTGCAACTATGTACGCAGGTACCTCGACCATCACGAGCTCACTCCTCGCGCAGATGGCGGGCGTGCAGCTCTACATCGACGGCGCAATTGCACGTTTGGCTAAGAAGACGGTTAACGGAACTGACATCGCTGCGTCACTCATCATCGACAGCGCTACATCGTCAGTCGCAACGACCACGAACGCGCTCTACTCACTCAATGGTCAACTGATGTTCAACGGCTTCCAGGTTGGTACTACGTCGCAGCAAGTGGTGGCAAGTTATGCTCACATAGGCCTTTCAAATAACTACTCTTCAAACCTTACTGCTTCAGACCACGTGAAATTCGATACTGTTATGGCAAGTTACGGGACTGATATAGTTCCAGATACTACCACTGCATACACTAACACTACCGGTGCAGCTTCATTAGGTCGTATAACGCTTAAGGCAGGAAAAACGTATAAACTGACAGGTGCCGTTAATGGTTACATTTCAACCGGTAACATTTCTGGATATAGTTGGTTTAACGCAGATACGGGAGTTGCCCTAACTGGAAACGGCGCAACACTTGCAGAAGGACAAAATCCAAATACACAGACAACTCAACCTATTACGACTGCAATCTTTACTCCATCAGTTGATACAAAGGTAGAAATCCGATTTGCAGATTCAGACTTTACGAACGTGTTCAGCAATAACGGTGGGTCTGCTGTACGGTCTACGTATGCAACCATTGAAGTAATCGCTGGTAATGCAGCAGTCACGGGTCAGATGGTGGATTATGTTGAAGCAGGTCAGTCAGCTAATCAGACATCACTAACATCAACCTCTGATATTATTTGGTCCTCTGTTAAGTCTGGAAATATCCCACTGAACACAACAACAGGTGTGTTCAGTCTTACAGCAGGTAAAACCTATGATATGACTGCTGTAGTTAGAGTATTAGCAGGGGCAGCAGGAAATTACCTTGCTTATGAATGGGTAGATGCTGTTAGCAATACTCCTTTAGCAGGAGGAAATGTAGGTCAAGCATTACCAATGACTTTTGCTTCTACTGATTCTCCTCAACCAACAGCTCATATAATTTATACGCCAAGTTCAAATCAAACAGTAAAAGTTAGAGCTAATGCTGGTCTTTCAAGTGGTACGATAACTAACACAGTTGCGACTCTTTCGTACGCAAGTATCAAACAAATCGGTACATCCGCGATGACTTCAGAGTCTATCTGGTCGACGCAGGGTAACAACTTTAACTCTGGTACTACCTTCCAACTCGGAACACTCAACAACTCTGGCCTCCAGTTCACCGCATCGTCATCAGTCATGGCGGGCCTCTACTACAATGCATCATCATCGGCTGGCGTATTCTATGTCGGCACAACGACTCCAACTAACGCGCAGTCGCAAAACTTTGCACTCTACGCGAATGGTATGGGAGGCTTCATCGCAACGACGACTGGTGCAGGGTACAACATCGCTTCACTCTACGTAGGTACCTCAACAGTCACGACTGCGCTTGCGAATGCAATGAAGGACATCCAGCTCTACATCGACGGCTCTATTGCAAAGCTCGCTAAGAAGACGGTTAATGGTACTGATATTGGTGCAGCACTCGTCATCGACAGTGCAACATCGTCAGTTGCTACCACGACGAACGCTCTCTACGCACTCAACGGCTCACTCTTCTACAACGGTGCTCAGATCTACTACGGCTCAAGCACGACTCCTAACCAGGTGGTAGCAAGTTACATAAGTACGTTTGCGACGACCTCACAAAATACGAACATTGCAGCTAACGATCATTACTTCAGGTGGGCGTCTAACGCATCGTTTGGTACTGACATAACGCTCGATACTACGAGTCCATATACAAGCACGCTTAACACAGCATCTATTGGCCGCTTCACGCTTCGAGCAGGAAAGACCTATGAGATTAACGCTAGCTGCGGTTCAATCCAGGCAAACTACATCACGTGTGGTATTAGAAACGCAAATACCGGTACATTTATAGGTGCATCAGATACGCAAATAGTGTCTGCTTCAGCAAGCTATGGTAGTCCTGGTATAGTAAGTACGATTTTCACTCCGACATCGGATACTCGTATTGAACTTGCTATTCGTACCAACGGTGGAGCATCTTCGATAGGATACAACTACACAGGCAATGAAGGTCCATACATGAACATTAAGGTTATCGCAGGCGCAGCAGCAGTTACAGGTCAGAGCGTTGACTATGTAACTGCTGAAATGTCTGCTGCTACAGCCGCTGGGACAATAGGTGCGGCAGTGCCATTTGACATGGCAACAGGAAGTATCCCAATGACTGCGGGAGTCTTTACCCTCCAGGCAGGCAAGACCTACGAACTTACTGGCGCAACAAGACTAAATGCATCAGGAGCAACTGGTCAAGTAACTGTTCAGTGGCGAGACATTACAAGTAACACTCTTATAGGTGCTGCAGGTATAACCAGAAACTCTGTTGCGGGTGCTGCAGCAACTGCTTCGCAGGGTATTGCAAATGCAGTCATTACTCCAACAGTAACCACAACCGTAAGATTGGAAATAACTGCGAATACGAATAGTGACCTCATCACAGGTAGTACTTCGTTTGCATCTATCAAGCAGCTCGGCTCGTCAGCAATGACTTCAGAGACTATCTGGTCAACGACCGGCAACAACTTCACTGGCACCGGCATCTACCGCTTGGGTACCTTGAACCAAGCTGGCCTCGAGTTCGTCGCTTCATCATCAGTCATGGGTGGACTCACGTTCTCATCATCAACCAACAAGGCAACGCTCTACGTTGGTACCT
>JACCDG010656593.1_pt1 | contig 17571 bp, 14 predicted proteins | sample 7442471 | NCBI WGS metagenome assembly JACCDG01 (sample SAMN15323444, study PRJNA562643) | freshwater metagenome | isolation source: river surface water | place: USA:Blue River Watershed | collected 2017-08-17 | reverse complement strand
TCAAGCGCGCAAAGCTTCTTGGCGGTTTTTACCACTCGATTAAAGTGGTGAAAATCATGAGCAGGATCATCTGTTGTCGCAATTTTGGATATTTTGTCTGCAAACTGTTTTTCCCAATTTATTTCCATAAAATATTTTAGCAAAAGTAATGTGACCCTGCGAGCAAAGAATGTAGTTTTTCAAAACGCCTAAATTGAGATATTAGAATTCCAGATGAGTAAGCACGAAAAACCAATGCTGCGCGGGCATTTTCACCAATCGGCCTTTTTTTATTCCTTGGGACTTTGTACTCTAATGATTCTTCAAACCCAAAATAAAAAAGCCCTGATTTCCTCCATAATCTATTCCATAAGCCTTTGCGGTCTTTTTGGAATAAGCGCTTTATATCACCGACCTCAATGGGGCCCAAACGCCCGTCAGTGGTTGCGCCGAATAGATCATGCGGCCATTTATATCCTAATAGCCGGATCGGCCACGCCTATTTGCTTAATGGGCCTTTCTCCAGAAATTGGTCAAAAAATTCTCCTTATGATTTGGCCGGCAGCTACCTTAGGCATTCTTCAATCCCTCTTTTGGATCAAGGCCCCGAAGTGGGTAGCAACATTATTTTATATGCTGGTAGGATTTTCTGTGGTTCCTTACCTGCCTGAACTTTACGATGCCCTAGGATTTACTAAAGTGGGGCTGATTTTAACTGGTGGACTAATCTATACCATTGGTGCGCTTGTCTACGCTCTTAAATTTCCCAATCCAATACCTAAGTATTTTGGCTATCATGAAATTTTTCATATCTTGGTAATCGTTGCATCCGCATTTCATTTTTACGTGATTTTTGGTTTGGTAATAAACAAAACTGTTTTTTAATGGCTTCCTAATTTAGCGATTTCATTTTTTACTCGTACGAGATTTTCTTTCTCTACTTTAAGGATACCCAAAAGAATTTCTCGGTTTTGTTCGCCAAGAGCATTCTCATCGGGATCTTGTTTTAAAGGTGTTTTAAGATCACTTTCTAATTTTTTTATTTTATTTTCTAATTCAAAAGCCTTTTCCTTTAATGTTTTAATTTTATCCACGAGAATCTCCGGTTTTAGGGGTTATAAAACTAAGCTTCAACTTCTTCGAGTGCAACATCATTTTCATTGGAATCTGCGGCAAGCATTTTGCCAATAATAATTGATGCCAGCATCGCAATAACAACCATTACTACTGCCCAAATAGTTAGGGTGCTAAAATAATCACCATAAACATTTTGAACAATTTTTTGGGTAATTTTTTGATCTTTCTCTAGAGCGATGGAAGTTGAAAAGACCGCGCCAATAATTCCACTAAGTGCAACTGTCACCGATACCAAACTGACAGAGAAGCTCTCGATATGTTTTGGTGCAACCGATAGGATAAATGCAACCACCATGGAACCAACAATTACTTCAGCAAAGGCTTGAAAGAAGTGAATAACCAAGAAAACTTCCGGGCGAATAATAACATCACTGCCGATATTTTTAACGGCATAAGTTAAAATACAAAAGGCAATAGCGGTTAAGACAAATGAAAATGCTACCTTAGTAGCAGTTGTGAGATTGATATTTCTTTCTTCAAGACTTGAAAATATCCATGAAATTATTGGACCTGCAACCATACACCATAAAGGATTCATAGACATGGCCGCTTCTGGTGCAATTGGGATAAATCCAAATAGATCCCCCCGCATAGTATTAATTGTTACCATGGTCATTGAGGTCATCATCTGACCATAGTAGATAAAAAAGGCAGTGGTTAAAACTACCATAATTAAAATTGTTCCCATTTTTAAAGCATCGGAACGCTCAGATTTAAACATCAAAACAATAAAATAAATTATAGCACCAGCGCCAACGGTATAAACGATATTTTTCCCAATATCCATATTTGAAAACATAAAAAATACCAGGCCGATCATCGCCAAAGATAAGGCCGAAAAAGCGACCCACTTTTTTGTGCTCACTGGATTTTGATCAATTTCAGACCCTATGGCCAAAAATGATTTTCGAGAAATTGCTAAAAGAACAAAGGCCAAAATTGCCATAGCTCCAGATACTAAAAAGCCACCCTTAAAACCAACCACTAATACAACCATGGGGAATAAATACTGTCCAAGAAGTGCTCCAAGATTATTAATTGAATAGTTCATGGGAAGGCAGTTTTCAAAATGAACTTGGCTATCAAAAGTACGTTTAAATAAACTCGAATAACTAGGAGACATAAGACCACGGGCATAACTAGCGAGTGCAATTCCGGCCAAGCTGACGGCAACGTTTTTAGTACTTGCACCCAAAACTAATAAAATATATCCAGAGGCAAAGGTGAAGAAGGCGATCGTTAAAGGTCTGTAGGTCCCTAATAATTTATCGGCTATAAAACCACCGGCAATCGCAAACAAAGGTCCTATTGCCGAAAAGGCACCAACAATCATCATTGTGTCTGCTTCGCTATATTTTAAATCTTCTAAGAAAAAGCGGGTCAAGATAACCATGACACCGTAAAAAGAAAGACCAAACGCCATCTGGCAGACCATCATTGATTTATTTAGTTTGTTCCACATATAAACCTATCTCTGTTTGTTTATCCGGCGAAAATATATCATGAATTTAATGGATACTCTTGTAAAAAAGGTTAGTGTGAAAAGCTTATCTTTGGGTATTTTTTCCCTAAAAAGGCCAATCCTATCGCCACTTTATGGAACATCCCATGCTTGGAATTTGATCTCTTGGCCCTTTACCAGTTTCTGCAATCAGCTTCATTGCATTTAGTAGTTCAGGAACTCTATTTGATCCATCCATACCCATTCCAACATCGTCAAGGCGTCCACGGTACTGTAACTCACCAATCCTATTAAACCCAAAAAAGTCCGGAGTGCAAACTGCGCCGTACGCCTTTCCGACGGACTGATCCTCATCGATCAGATAGGGAAACTTAAAATTGTTAGCTAAAGCAAATTTTTTCATATGAGCGGGAGAATCTTCAGGATAGTCTTTATAGTTATTGGACATCACCGCAAGAACATTAATTCCTTCACCCATTAACTGTTCAGTGTCTAGTGCCAAACGTTTCGCAATCGCTTGTACATAGGGACAATGATTGCAAATAAAAGCAATCAGGAGTCCTTTTTCACCTAAATAATCTTGCATTGAGAATTGTTTCCCATCAGCATCTTTAAGGGTGAAGTTTGGTGCTTTCCAACCAAAATTGCATATAGGTGTTTTCAATAACATTGTTAACCTCTTTATTTAAATTAAGGCATTTTATAAATAAAGGAATTAATATTCATCCCCGCTCCAATGGAGGCAAAGACCGCGATATCGCCCGATTTCAGTTCTTGGTTTTTTAGTTCCCCTTTAAGTAAAAGATCCAATAGGGTGGGTAGTGTTGCTACGGAGCTATTTCCTAACCAAGAAATTGTCATGGGCATAATATTTTCTGGAATATCCTGAGTATCATAGAGTCCAAATAAACGGCTTAAGATGGCCTCATCCATTTTTCCATTCGCCTGATGAATAATAAATTTATTGATATCTTGAATTGATAATCCTGCTTTGTGGATACAGTCTTGGATTGCTTGTGGAGTGTTATTTAAAGCATAGCTATATAATTTTCGACCATCCATCTTTAAAAATATTTCATTTCCTAGATGGTTAGGGTTATTAGACTTATCCATTCTTAATAAACCTGCGTAATTAAGGGCGTCAGATTTAGCAACATGACATAAGATCCCCACTGGTCCAGAATTTAATTTAGCTTCAAGAATTATGGCACCCGCGCCATCGGCATAAATCATACTATCTCGGTCATGAGGGTCGGAAACCCTTGAAAGTGTTTCAGTTCCAATAACCAAAATTCTCTTGGCATCTCCCGATTTTATAAAATAATCAGCTTGAATAACGCCTTGAAGCCAACCGGGGCAACCTAAAGCAATGTCGTAAGCAATAGAATTTGGATTTTCAATTCCTAATTTATATTTAATTCTTGAGGCTAGGCTAGGAACAAAATCAGACCTTTTATTAGTATGGCTTACATCACCAAAATTATGGGCCACAATAATATAATCAAGACTTTCTCTGTCTATTCCGGAGGATTCTAAGGCAGCTCTTGCTGCAAAATAACCTATATCAGAGGCCATAAGGTTATCTGTGACATATCTTCTCTCAGAAATTTCTGTAATCTTTTCGAGTTTATTGATTATTTCTTCATTTGAATCTTTGAGCCTAATTCCATTTTGATCGTAAAAACTATGGTTGAGAAAATCTTTATTTTGGATAATTTGAGTAGGAAGGTAGCTTCCTGTTCCTACAATAACGGAACATGGTGATTGAACCATCATCTACCTCTGTATTTATTGGTTATAATATTAGAAACACTTTAAATTTCAAAAGTAAATGTATCTATCTCCAATCATCGACATCTTTATAGAATTTTTTGGGAACAGTGGATGGTGTTTCGTAACCTTGAAAATCCATAAATAGGTACTCAGCATATTGGGCATGGCATTCCATGCAAGTTTTAATTAGATTTTGATGCTTTTCCAGTACTGTTTTTGAATCTCTTTTTTTTGCGGCGTCTCTTAGTTCACCCGCTGTTTGGTGAAAGAAAAGATCTAGGGCAACAAAACCATCAGGGATAGATTTTTTAAGGGCTTTGTCTAGTTTTTTCTGCTTAAGGATATAGTTGTTGCTTAAATAGTCTGCAGTGGATTCAACTAAATTCCATTTTCCCCGCGAAATACCCTCTAGTAATAGACCCATCTTCGCCTGGAGTTCAAACATCTCACCAGATAAGAGGACATTAAAATCATGAGGCAATTTTAATTTGCGATCTATCTTTTTTTCATAAGAAGAGGCATATGAAAGAGCAGAAAAAGCTAGAAAGGAAATAAATAAAATAGTTTTCATATGGGGCATATAATACCTTGCCCCGATTAAATCGGCCACTGTTTGAAAATATGATCTTTATAATTTTTTGCCTAATAACAAACTAGAAATTAGAACAATAAGAACGTAAACCGATAAACTGACATAGATATAATCTTTTTGTTTAAAAAAAATTAGAGCTGCAGCAAAAACGCGGGCAATCGGCAAACATATAAGCATTAGCATCCCGGACATTATCACCGGGGCCGAACCTATAATCCATCCTATAAGAATTATCAGAGCGCAGCTTAAAACACCCCATCGTAAAATATTACTTATAAGAAGCTCAGCTTTTTGGATTTCTTGAGACATTTTAAATTCCTATGCCTTTAATGCCCATTTGGATGGAAACTATAACTAGGACAATAATAAAAATATTACGGATCAAATCGGCCTTCATTTTTGTCATAAGTTTTGCCCCCAAAAAGGAGCCAACCAAAACTCCAGTCGCTACTGGAGCCGCAATTTCAGGTAAGATATCGCCTTTCATATAATAGGCTCCAGCACTAGCTGCTGCGGTTACCCCAATCATAAAATTGCTGGTGGCCGAGGAAACCTTGATCGGTAATTTCATTGTAGAATCCATTGCCAAAACTTTTAAAATACCACCGCCGATTCCCAGCAGTGCAGAAAGAATTCCTGCGCCAAACATATAGAGGAAACCCAAAGGTACATTTTCCACAAGGTATTCAACGTTTTTTCCCAAGTCTGGATAATGAGAATGGAGTTTGAGATGGTGGGCCCAGGGGTGACCTATTCCTGGTGTCTCAATTAGTTTCTTTTTTTCTCTATGCCACATTGAAAAGGCTGAATGAAGAAGAAGAACCGAAAATAATAAAAACAAATATTTTGATTGGATATAAGAGGAAAGAATAGCTCCACAAATTGCGCCAGTTGTTGTTGCTACTTCTAAAAAAATTGCTACTCGAATATTGGTCATACGATCGCGGACATAACTGGCCGCTGCTCCCGAGGAGGTTGCAATTACGGAGATGATGCTTGCCCCAATGGCATAGCGAATATCGATTCCAAAAAAAAGCGTCAAGGCGGGGATGATAATAATACCGCCGCCTAAACCTAAAATGGAACCCAAAATTCCGGCAAAAATAGAAATAAGCATCATTAAGATTCCGGTCATTGGGGGATCTTATACCCTCAATATAGAGGACGTCGAGATAGGAAGATATAAATTTAAGAAAATAGGCCTTTAGAGGGCAATAAATCATTTTTTCAATAAAAAGTGTTTAATAAAAAATTAACTGAAAATTCCGATTAATATAATAGCAAATGCTTTTTAATTCCCTGGAATTAGTAAATGAAGAGGTCAAAAATTAGAAAACCAAAAACCAAAAAATCGGTAACAACTGCTATTGAAAGGTTATCCGCAAAAAAACTCTATGTTTTTTGTGACAGCAAAAAGCTTGGTTTTAAAAATACCTCTGAAATTTTAGAACTAAAAGATACCTTCGGACATAAGAGGGCCATTGATGCCATCAAATTTGGGATTAGTATTCGTAAAAAAGGCTTTAACCTCTTTGTCTTAGGGCCACCAGGAATTGGAAAACATTCGGTGGTAGGTAATTATATTAAAAAAGTGGCACCGGCCGAGCCTACTCCCAAAGATTGGTGTTATGTTTATAATTTTGGTGACCCCACCCATCCCCGTGCCATTTCCCTTCCTCCAGGAAAAGGAAAAAAATTTCAAAAGGAAATGGATCGTTTTATTGATGAGGTGAAATCCTACTTGCCCGCCGTTTTTGATAGTGAAAACTATAGAGCGGCCAGAAGCGCCATGGAAAAGGATTTAAAAAATAGGCAAAACAAGGCGTTTTCCCAACTTCAAAAAGAGGCTGAAGAAAAGAAAACTACAATAGTGCAGACTCCAGTAGGCTTTGCTTTTGCTCCAATCAAAGGGGATCATGTCATAACCGGCGAGGAGTTTGATAATCTTCCTGATAAGGAAAAGGAAAAACTAGGAAAGATTATTGGCGAACTCGAAAAGAAATTAAAAGATTTGGTGGACCAAATTCCTAGGTGGGAAAAAAACCTAAAAGAACAAATCCGGGAATTAGATCGGAAAATGATAAAAAATGTAGTTGGTGATCTAATAGAGCGCCTTCGTAAGGAATATGCTTCCTTTCCTCTAATCCTAACCTTTTTAGAAGAGGCCGAAAAAGATATCATCCTGCATGCCAGAAGCTTTTTAATGGCCAAGATTCCTGTGGATCCTAGTTTGGAACAAATGATTCCGGAAGATTATAAAACCTTTGAACAATATAAGGTAAATGTTATTCTTGATAATTCGAAACAAAAAGGATCTCCAGTAGTTTATGTGGAAGATCCTAGTTTTCAAAACCTTGTGGGGCGAATTGAATATATTTCTAAAATGGGCGCCTTGGTCACCAGTTTTAACCTGATCAAGAAAGGGGCTTTTCATCAGGCAAACGGTGGCTACTTGATTGTGGACGCAAGAAATATTTTATTAAACCTAAAGTCCTGGGATGCGATTAAGAGTGTTATTAGGACAGGAGAGATAAAAATAACCTCCTTAGGCCAGGAATTTAGCCTAATAAGCACCGTTTCTTTAGAGCCTGAACCAATTCCCGCAGATTTTAAAATTATCATTATTGGTGACCGTCTTATATATTATTTACTTGCAGAATATGATTTGGAATTTGGAGAACTTTTTAAAGTTTCAGCAGATTTTGATGACCGTATTGAAAGAACTTCAGAAAATATTTCCAATTACAGCAGACTAATTGCTACCATCGTAAAAAAAGAAAAATTAAAAGACTTCTCTGCTGGTGCAGTAGGGAGAATTATAGAACAAAGTTCTAGGTTATCTGGAGATGGAGAACGATTATCTCTTAAAGTTAGATCCATTTCTGATCTGGTTCGGGAGTCTGAACATTGGGCATTTGTCGCAGGTGATAAATTGGTAGGAAGGGTGCACGTTGATAGGGCCATTGAAGAGCAGATTAAAAGAGGAAGTAGGATTAGAGATTTATATCTTGAAGAAATATTAAGAGGCACCGTTTTAATCAATACAAAGTCTTCTTTTGTGGGACAAATAAATGGCCTTTCCGTGGTTGCTCTTGGAGATCAGATGTTTGGTTTTCCCTCAAGAATTACCGCTAGAGTAAGTATAGGTAAAGGTTCAGTTCTTGATATAGAAAGGGAAGTAGAACTTGGAGGACCCATACATTCAAAGGGTGTCTTAATTTTGCATGGCTTTCTAAATTCTCGTTATGCCAGGGAAGTTCCTTTATCCATATCTGCGAGTTTGGTTTTTGAGCAATCCTATGGAGGAGTAGAAGGAGATAGTGCTTCCACTGCTGAATTAGTTGCGTTATTGTCCGCGATTGCGGAAGTTCCAATAAAACAAAATATAGCGATAACTGGTTCAGTAAACCAAAACGGAGAAGTTCAAGCTATAGGCGGAGTAAATGAAAAAATAGAAGGTTTTTTTGATCTTTGCAAGGCAAGAGGTCTTTCCGGAGATCAAGGAGTAATTATTCCCAAATCAAATATTAAAAACCTAATGCTTAGAAAGGATGTTATTGAAGCTGTCAAAAAAAAGAAATTTTCGATTTATCCGGTAGAATCCGTCGATCAATGCATTAAAATATTAACCGGTATGAATCCAGGTAAGCAGGGAAAAAATGGCGGATTTCCATCAGGTTCTTTTAACTATCTGGTTCAAAATCGATTGGACGTATTCTTTGTAATAATGCAAAAACAATTAGGGATAATGAAAGAAGTTGGTTAGGATATTCAATCAAATTTCTATTTTTTTGATGTATTAATTGACTTCTATCCCAGTAGATATTATTTTTTTTATATGGAAAAATATTTTAAATTACTTCTTCAAATAACAGCTTTCTTTTTTATTACAGGTCATATCGGATTTGGCCCAGTTTCTGGGATTGAAGCCGGCTTTTTGCATCCCATAAGTGGGCTAGACCATATATTGGCCATGGTTTCTGTTGGTATTTTAGGAGCTCAATTAGGCGGCAAATCCATTTGGCTTATACCTCTTTCTTTTATTTCTATGATGGTAGCAGGAGCTAGCTTAGGTATTTTGGGTGTAACCATGCCATTTGTTGAATATGGAGTAATGGGATCGGTTATTGTATTCGGACTGGCCATTGCCTTTGGCCGTAAAATGCCCTTAGCTTTTGCCATATCCCTAGTGGGGATGTTGTCTGTTTTTCACGGAAATGCTCATGGGGTAGAAATGCCTGTCAATACATCTGGATTTGAATATGGTTTAGGCTTCACAATTGCTACGGCCCTATTACATATGATCGGGATTTTTATAAACCTGTTTATCCATAAGGCTCCGAAAAAAGTCGCCTCACATATTATCAGGGCAAGTGGAGCAGCTATAATGGTAGCAGGAATTACTCTCTTTGCGATCTAATCAAAAGCATAAACTATAAAAATTTAGGTAATTTTTGATTATGGCAATCCGATAATTACCTATATGGAAAAAAAAATACCAAAAATAGTTTCGGCCGATGAGGCAGTAAAAAACATTAAAAAAGGTGGCAGGATATTTATTAATGCTGGGGCATCTACTCCTTTTGCCTTAACCAAGGCATTAGCGAGAAATGCCGATCATTTTGCCAATAATGAACTTGTTCATTTAATGGCCTTAGGGGATTTCGAACTGGCCTCGCCAGATTTCTATGATAAATTTCGCGATAATAGTTTTTTTTTAGGAGCAAACGTAAGAAAACGCGTGCAGGAGGGACATGCTGATTATACGCCCATTTTTCTTTCAGAAATTCCTCGATTAATCCGCTCCAATGGATTTCATGTCTCAGCTGCCCTGGTAATGGTTTCACCTCCTGATAAAAATGGAATGTGTAGTTTGGGCGTAAGCGTAGATGTGACCTTAGCTGCTGTGGAAACCGCAGATATTGTAATTGCTCAAATAAATAAGCATATGCCAAGAACCTTTGGTCAGACTTTTTTACCTTATAGTAATTTTGACTATGTTGTGGAAGAAGATGGCCCTTTACCGGAACATGCACCAATTATATTAAATGATGTGATCAAAAAAATTGGAAAAAATGTTTCAAGACTTATTCATGATGGTTGCGTTTTACAATTAGGTATAGGGGGAATTCCCGATGCCGTATTAAATAATTTAAAGGAGACCAATGATCTCGGCGTTCACACTGAAATGTTTTCTGATGGGATAATTGAGCTTATGCAAAGAGGAAATATCACTAATAAAACAAAAAAAGTAATACGAGGAAGAACCTTATCAAGTTTTTGCTTTGGAACAAAAAAACTTTATGACTATATTCATGAAAATCCACTAATAGTTTTTTATCCATCAGATTTTGTTAATGATCCATTTATAATAAGCCAAAATGATAATATGATTTCAGTAAATTCTGCTATACAGGTGGATTTAACAGGACAGGTTTGTGCTGATTCAATGGGACATAAATTTTATAGTGGTATCGGGGGTCAAGTAGACTTTGTTAGAGGGGCTTCAAGATCAAAAGGTGGTAAGTCAATTATTGCTTTACCTTCCACTGCAAAAAATGGAGAAGTTTCACGGATTGTTGGCCAGCTAAATCCCGGTGCGGGGGTGGTAACTTCTAGAGGGGATGTTCACTACGTGGCAACCGAATATGGAGTGGCCTACCTTCATGGAAAAACAATACGCCAGCGGGCCATAGAATTAGTACATATTGCTCATCCAAAATTTAGAGATGAGTTGATGGAATTTGTAAAAAACAACCGCTATGTTTATTTCGATCAAAAAACATTTAATAAGGAAGAACAATATTCAGCCGATTGGGAAAAGGATCAAATTTTTGGAGACAAATCCTATATAACAAGGCCAATAAAAATTACCGATGGAAAATCATTGCAAGAATTTTTCTACTCCCTCGGAGATGAAACTCGTTATCAAAGGTTTTATCAAGTAGTTGATTCGATGCCTGATGAAATGGCCCAAAGATTTGTGGATGTGGATTATAAGGATAATATGGCCTTTGTGGTATTAGAACCTGAATCCATGGGCTCAAAGATGATTGCCGTAGGAAGCTACAGCGCCAATAAGTCGGACAATTTTATTGATTTAACTTTTGTTGTCCACGAAGATTATCGAAAGTTAGGAATTGGAAAATTTCTATGTAAAAGGCTTGTTGATTACGCCAGGGAAAAAAATCATAATGAGATTAGGGCAAAAAGCTTTAAAAATAATAAGGGGACTTTTGAAATATTTAATGGTCTCCAACCCGAGTTTGCGGAGTTTAACACCTACACAAAAGGTGAATTTGTCTATTTTGATATCAAATTAAAAAAAGGTAAATAATTTAAGCTAATAAACCTTTGAGGGTTTCATTATAAAAATTCTGGGCATCCTCAAGCTTTATTTCACCTGCATCCAATTTTTGTATTAAAACCTTCTGTGCTTCATAATCTTTGTTTTTAATACCAGATTTAGATTGTAGCTTTCTCCAATTTTTTCTTCTTTCAATAGCAAAAAGAACTAAGTGGCGAGAGATTCCCATTCTTTTCTTTTTTCCATTTTCATCTACAATATCAACATAGACTCCTTTTAAGGGAATATAGCCTCGATGGGCTTTATCTAGATATTTTCTGTGTGTTACATCATTTTGGTTAACCCTTAAGAGTATTTCATGCAATGATATCTTTTCTTCTCCTTCTTTAAGTTTAAAGAAATGTTTTCTAAATCTACCTTCAGTAAAAGCCCATTGGGTCACATCAAAATTATATTCATTTTTATCTGCGTCTTTTTTTACCTGCCAGTCTCTGTCAGAGCGTGGGTTTGATTTAATGTCAAAGGCGTCACTATCTGATTCCCCTAGAGCAGAGTTATAGGTAAATTCAGGAACTCCACGTGAATCTCTAATTCTTAAGGCCTGGGTTTGGCTCATATTATCGGGTATCCCATGTTCTGGCTGACAAGAGGTAAAGGATTGAAAAAAGGCAGTGCCTCGGTATAGGAGCCCATCCAAAAGAGCTTTAAAAAATTTTGCAGTATTGGCCATGGAAACACAGGCAACATAGGGGGAGCCATGTCCAGAAGTAAATATTTGTGCCAGTTCCTTTCTTTCGGTTAATTTCCCTTCATGATACTTCCCATATTGGTTCATATCGAAACCACCTGGCATGATAGAACTATCGGAGTTTTGTCCGCCAGTGTTGGAATACACCTGGGTATCAAGCATAAGAATTTTAACGTTAGGCCGGTTTTGTAGCACTACCTTAGAGACATTTTGAAAACCAATATCACCAAAAGCGCCATCTCCTCCTACACACCATACTTTTGGGAGTTCTAATATTTCCTTATCGGTCATATTAGAGTCATCAAAATGTGCCAATTTTAAGTATGCATCCGAGCTAAATTCGGTTTCTCCTGCTAAGATCATATTGCTAATTCTTTCGGGGATAATAGACCTTCTCGCGTGGTTGTCCATAAAACTCTCGGCCACAAGCCAGCCGATGGTAGCACCGTCTTGGAAAAGGGAGTTCATCCAGGGGTATTTATGGGGATTCGATGGGTGGGTCGAGCCATAAACAGTATTACAGCCCGTAGATGCGGCCATTCCCATAACCGTCATCCCTTGAAGTTCACCCTGTAGGATAGTGGGCCTTTCATGATTTTTGGCATCAGTTTTTAAAACTTCAATTAAGGCATCGATAAGGTCCTTATCATTTCCCTTGAACTCTTTTTCAATTCGCTTTTGAGTCCCAGATAGATCATCCCCACCATAACCCATGATTAAATGAAGAATACTAATTCGAATACTCTCATAAGACTCTTGGCTCTTTTCTTTAATTTTACTTAGGGCCGCAAGACCATTTTGCTCCATCGCTTTTGCCAGTCCGGAAATTCTTTCAACCTTATGATCCCAAAGGGGACGCATTAGGGCCTCGGTCATAGTTACAATTCCTCTAAGAACAGACTTTTCTCCACAACCAGCACAGGCACCATCACCAGCTGTGAAGGAATTATAATTTTCTTGAATCATCAAATGATTATGTAAAACTGCGGTTCTGGATTCTTCAATATTATCAGGGTTAAATAGTCCCAAATATTTTTTAGGAGTACTCGGAAGGGTTTTAAGGAATGAACTGGCAGTTAGATGTTTTCCTCTTAACTCAACATCCTCTTCTACCATTTTAAGGGCCATATGATCTCCGCAGGCATCGACACATTCGCCACATCCCTTACAAAGATCACTAACAAAAATTGAAAATAGACCTCCATCACCCTTGTTTTTCTTTTCTGCCATTTGGAATATGGTTTTTGCTTTTCCATAACCTAGGGGTAGATCTTTAACAATAGTTTTAATCTCAGTTAGGGTTTTTTCTTTTACTCCTGTGTTTTGCAGTTCCTTAAATAGAAGGGTGTCAAATGCAGCAACTGTATTTTGTTGCAAGGCTTGATTCATGCCATCGCGTACAGTTGAACTCATCTTTGAAACCATCCCTACCAGGGTAGATCGATCCGATTCATCGGAGATATAGCCTGAAAATATTTTTTGCAAAATGGTATCCACACTTTGGGCCGTATTAGGAAGGGCGGTATCTGGACAAACATCTATACAGGCCATGCACTGGGTACAGCTGTAGGGATCATAAACTGGTACTTTAATCCTTGATACGAATTTAGATATTTGCACTCCAGTGCCCGAAGGCATTATTCCCGTGGAAGTTAAAGCCGTGGCTTTTTGATTATAGACATCACCAGTTAAGAATTGTTGTTTGTATTCTTCGTAGGAAAAGACAGGGCAAGAGCCAGATTCTGAATTGGGTGATTTTTCATCAAAATTAATCGGTTTTAAAATATGGCCAATTAAGGGAGAGTGATCAGCAGCGTTTAAATCGCCAAATTTAATTTCTTTGGTGTTTGAATACCCCTTTTCCATAACCATCATATTTGAGGCGACTACCTCTGGGCCAAATTTTCCGAACTTCTTTTCATATTGTTTTTTAACGGTTTCTTGATAGTGTTCGGGAGTAATTCCATGATGTTTTAAAAAGGGAGATACTTTAAAAAAGGCTCCTAAAAAACTATTTCCCTGCATTCTTGTTTGCAAGGATTCATTGGATGTCGCAGCTTTTGCAATTTCAAAACCATTAAGGGTATATACTTTTATCTTATCTTCGATAATTTGCTTTCGATATTTAACAGGGATTCTTTCCCAGACTTCTTTCTCATCTTGATTAGATTCCCAAATAAAGGCTCCACCTGGTTTTAATCCAAAGAGGGGGTTCGTGTGGGTAAAAATTTTGGGATCACAGCAGAGCACTACATCCACATGATGAAGATCGCAATTAACCCGAATTCTTTCATCTGCCACAACTAAAAAGTAATTGGTAGGAGCACCTTTTTTTTCCGATCCATATTTTGGGTTGGCAGAAATATGGATAACCTGGTCATCTTCACTTTTCTTATGCTTTGAAACTTTGGCCAAAGTTCCTAAAATCTCGGCCATATTTTTTCCAGTGGTGATAGCTCCCCATCCACCAATAGAATGAATCCTAATAGCTATAGCGCTTTCCGGTAAAAGGCTTGGTTGATCTTTGGAGACTACAGCATATTCGTGATTAACTCCGAGGTAAAAAAAACTAAACCCATCCTTGGCCAATTTTCCATCTTGTCTGGCAATCTTTCCTCGTACGTACTCATATGCACCAAATATATGTTCAGGTCTAAAATCTCTTGAACCTAGTCCGTACACTCCCTCAAAAATTCTTGGAATCTCTTCTTCTTTTAAATGAGGCAAATTTGAATAAGATTTTTCCAAAGCTTTTGATAAGGCCGTCCTTACATCCCGAGCAAGAGGGTTAGAGCCTGAATGAGGTTCATCAGTTCGCTCAAGGATAATTACATTTTTCTTTCCTCTTAAGGCTTCAATGATGGCCTTTTCCGGGAAAGGTCTTATGCAGTTTAAGTGGATGACTCCAATCTCATCCTTATGTTTTACTTTTATGTAATCAATGGCCGCTTCGATATTTTCTGCACTACAACCAATGGATAAAAATACGGTATCTGCTTTTTCACAATTGTAAGAGGAAAGAAGTCCATATTTTCTTCCGGTAAGTTCTGCAAACTCCGCATAGCATCTTTCTAAAATGGTTAAAATATCTTCTACAAAAGCAGTTCTTCGGGCGATTACCCCAGTCATATAATGTTCTTGATTTTGAACTGAACCTAAAAGAATTGGAGTGTGGAGACTATACATCTCCGGAACTCTTCTTCTGGTTTTTCCAAACAACTCAATTTGTCCTTTGGTGGGACAATCAATGGTATCCCCAGGGCGTCCCAAGTAATCTCTTAGAAGGCCCGACTCTGGAACTCTAAAAGTTCTCTCTAGGTGAGTTGTTAAAAATCCATCTTGAATATTCATCACTGGATTAAGAGTAAGTTCTGCGACTTTTCTGGAAATTATACTTTGATCTACCGCCTGTTGTGCATCTTTAGCCATTAGCATTGTCCAGCCGGTATTTAAGGCACTCATAATATCATCATGGCCGCAATGTACATTAAGAGCATGTTTGGTAAGTGCCCTTGCCCCCACATTTAAAACCATCGTAGAAAGTTTTCCCGGAGCATGAAAATATTGTTCAAGTCCATAGACGACTCCTTGTCCCGAAGTAAAATTGGATACTCTCTTTCCTGTAACGGAAAAGGCAATTGCTCCACCTTGTGCCGCATGTTCACCTTCTGCTTCTATAGCCTTGACCGGATCACCCCAAACCGTTTGGGTTCCTTGTGAAACGGACATTTCAAAATATTCCCCCATTTCTGTACTTGGAGTTATAGGATAAAAGACACCGCAGTCGGAAATCTTGGCTTCTGTTAAGGCCACCAACTGATTTCCATTTATGGTTACAACATGTCCTGGGTACTTTGGCTTTTTCATAAGAAATCCTCTGCTTTAAATAATTTGATTTTAGTTGACGTGAAATTTTATCACGAAATTTTTTCCAATATTAAATCGGTATTTTAGGCCATTTTTTTTTATAATAGAAATAGAATAAAATAGTCTTCTAATTAATTTCTTTTAATTCTCGGCCTAGAAAAAATCCAATAAGAACTCTAACTACAACCAGGGAGCCAACAAGGATTAATTTTTCTTGAGTGGGGGATAGTGCTGTTGAAATGATATCTGAGGCAATCATAAACTCTAACCCAAGCATTAAATAAAGTCCTAATTTGGCCCTAACTTCCTGGGTATATTTATAAAAATTATCCCCTTCTAAGTTTTTTATAAAGAAATAGAACCACCTAAGAAGAGAAATAAAAAACCCAAGCAGAATAATTCCAATTCCTACAAATTCAACAACTCGAGCGAGAAATTTAACGGTCTCATCCAACATATTAAAATTGTATAACAATCAAAGTTGGATGAGAATAAATAAGAAGCATTACCTGATCAGTTTAGACCGATTCTTGGGCTTTTTGATCTTTATGGTAGGTTGTATAAACATAAACAGGAATATTAAGATCACCTAAATGCTTTTCAATTAGAGGCTTAACTTCTTTCCAGTTTAAATTACCAACGCCAGTACCTAATTTTGGTAAAGCAACACTTGGTACTTTCTCTTTTTCAATTTGTGCACGAAGTTCTTTAAGAGCGCTATTTAAATAAGGTATGGTGGCTGAACCTGGATTTGAATTATGATCTTTTGCATGTTCTTGGATAAAAAGGTTAAAGATCCTTTTTCCTTCTGCGCTGGCCCATGTCCAAAGAGTTCCTTCTTTTGGGTGATGTGAGTGAGAAAAATGGCGGAAATCCTTGTACATTGATGGCCAATTTTCCCTTAGAGATAGTGCCAAACCTTTTTTAAAATCATCGTTTGGTGCAACGCTATGAACGATTGCTTTTGCATCGGTTAAAAGAATATCGCCTTCTACTTCATGAATCATATTTTCCCCCTTATAAAGCATCGAATTTCACATGTGGTTTGCTCAAAGTAACTGATAAAAATCAGTTTTTATTAATTCTTTTAAATAAAAAATTTAGGTTTACTCATTTTATAAATAACATCCTCTGGAAGTGTAATAGTTTTTTTTTATTAGTTAATTGTTAGAAAATAAAATTAGGATGTTTACTTGGCCTTTTACAAATAGATATATTTTTATATGGCCAAGAAAAATATCTACGCAGCAATTGATGTTGGGTCTAATGCCATTCGCTTTCTAATCAGCAAGATTGACGAAGAGAAAAATACTCTTATTAATATTTACCGAGAGCGTGTTTCACTTAGTTTAGGTAGGGATTCTTTTGAGAATGGGGAAATTTCACTAGCAACAGAAAAAGAATTAATAGCCACATTTAAACGTTTTAACGAACTTATCGATAAAAATGTTATTCCAAGAGCAAATATTCGAGCAGTCGGAACATCTGCTTTGCGTGACGCGAAAAACGGAAAATCAATTACTGAAAAGATTTTAATAAAAACTACAATTCCTATCAAAATTCTAACTGGACTTGAAGAAGCTGAGTCGGTTTACTTTGCTTTTAAAAAATCATGGCATTTGAACAATCATCCATTAATTTTTATGGATTTAGGTGGAGGAAGCCTTGAATTTAACTTGGTTGTGAAAAAACAGCTGAAATACAGC
>JACCDG011796496.1_pt1 | contig 17575 bp, 10 predicted proteins | sample 7442471 | NCBI WGS metagenome assembly JACCDG01 (sample SAMN15323444, study PRJNA562643) | freshwater metagenome | isolation source: river surface water | place: USA:Blue River Watershed | collected 2017-08-17 | reverse complement strand
ACTTATTCGGCCCCGTATCACTTCGTGATCGGGGCCGTTTTTTTATTTAAAATAATATATAATACACACATGCCTGAATATATAGATATACACTCACATACTTTTTTCCCAGATTTTAAAAATGATCAGGGTAAGATAGAAAATAAAGCACTAGAACAAAAAGTGTGGTTTATGAATGTAGGAACAGATATGCAAACATCAAAAAAGTCAGTAGAAATAGCTAATGGATATGAAAACGGAGTGTTTGCTTGTATAGGACTCCACCCAACACATAGTAATGAAGAGAAATTTGATATTGAACAATATAGAAAATTAGCCTCAAATCCAAAAGTAAAAGCCATAGGTGAATGTGGTCTTGATTATTTTAGAATGGAAAAAGACACAAAAGATGAGCAAATAGATAATTTCAAAAAACAAATAGAATTATCTATAGAAATAAATAGACCACTTATGCTACATATTAGAAATGCATATGAAGATTCACTTTCTGTACTAAGACAATATCCAAAAGCAAAGGGTAATGTACATTTCTTTGCTGGGGATTATGAAACTGCCAAAAAGTTTATAGATATTGGCTTTACTTTATCGTTCACTGGAGTAATAACATTTGCAAATACTTATGATGAAGTAATAAAGAATATACCTTTAAATATGATAATGTCAGAAACTGATTGCCCTTTTGTATCCCCTGTACCATATAGAGGAGAGAGAAATGAACCTAGTTATGTAAAGGAAGTTGTAAAAAGAATTGCTGAAATAAGAAATGAAGATATAGAAAAAGTAAAAAGAGCTATGGTAGACAATGCGATAAGAGTATTTGACTTTTAACTGATTTTTATGTTTTACTGTATGTCTAATTTAACGACATATGGATATAAGAAATATAGCGATAATCGCACACGTAGACCACGGAAAAACAACATTAACAGACGCAATAATGACCCAATGTGGTCACGGTGAAGATGGGTCTATGGACTCAAATGCTCTAGAACAAGAGCGCGGTATTACTATTTATGCAAAGAACACATCTATAGAATACAAAGGAACAAAGATAAACATAGTAGATACACCGGGACACGCTGACTTTGGTTCTGAAGTAGAAAGAGTATTACGTTCTATTGATACAGTTTTACTAGTAGTAGACGCTCAAGAAGGTCCTATGCCTCAGACAAGATTCGTATTGAAAAAATCTCTTGAATTAGGACTTAAACCAATAGTTATAATAAATAAGATAGACAAACCGGCTGCAAATCCAAATCATACGCATGAAATGGTTCTTGAACTATTCATGGAACTTGGTGCGAATGATGAACAATTAAATTTCCCTACAATATATGCAATAGGTCGTGAAGGAGTAGCAATGAGAAATCTTACTGACGAAAGAAAGGATCTTACTCCCCTTCTTGATATGATAATTGAGCATGTTCCGCCCGCAAATAAAGATCATAGTGCTACAGCACCACTTACAGTTCAAACATTTAACCTAGGTTACGATAATTTCTTAGGACGTTTAGCTATTGGACGTATTTATGATGGAACAATAAAGACAGGTCAAACCGTATTTGAAAAAAAGATAGACGGAACAGTAGCGACAGGAAAAGTTACAAAGTTATTTACATTTGAAGGTAAAAAGAGAGTTGAAATTGCTGAAGCTAGTGCAGGAGATATAGTTACTATTGCAGGTTTCCCGAATATTTATATTGGTGAAACTCTAACTGACAATGAGAGTACACAAGCTCTGCCAGCAATAAAGATCGATGAACCTACTATTTCTCTGAACTTCCTAGTAAATAACTCCCCTTTTGCAGGACGTGAAGGAAAATTTGTTACAGGTCGTCAAATAAGAGAAAGACTAGAAAAAGAACTAGAAATAAACGTTGGTCTTAAAGTAGATTTTTCATCAAATGAATACTATAGAGTATTCGGACGTGGAGAACTTCATATTGCAGTTTTACTTGAAAATATGAGACGTGAAGGATATGAGCTACAAGTATCTCAACCACAAGTTATCATAAAAGAAGAAAATGGTATCAAAACTGAACCTTTTGAAGAACTTACAATCGACACACCCGAAGAGTTTACTGGTGCAATCATAGAAAAACTTGGAATGAGAAAAGCTATGATGACTGACATGAAAACAAAAGATGGACAAGCAAGAATGCTATTTGAAGTACCAACTCGAGGACTTCTAGGATATAGAGGTGTGTTTGTTATAGATACAAAGGGTGAAGGAATAATGGCTAGCAGATTTATAGGATTCAAAGAATATGCAGGTAATATAGAAAAGCACACTACAGGTTCTATGACATCTATGATGACAGGAAAAGCACTAGCTTTTGCACTATGGAACCTACAGGAACGTGGAAGAATATTTATCGAACCTACAACTGAAGTATATGAAGGAATGGTTGTAGGAGATGTATCAAAGGGTGAAGATATGGATGTAAACCCATGTAAAGGTAAACAACTAACAAATATGAGATCATCTGGAAATGATGAGCACATAATGCTTACTCCAGCTTGGAAACTAGATATAGAAAAAGGACTTGAAACAATGCGTGAAGACGAATACCTAGAAATAACTCCAATCAACATAAGATTGAGAAAGAAATATCTGACAAATACAGATAGAGCGAAAGCTGGAAGAAAAGCTTAAATAAATCGAATCTTATCTCTATATAAAAAGCGAAGCCGAGTATGCGTAAGCAACTCGGCTTTGTTTGTTTTATTCAGTAAACTGGACTAAATGGTTCAAGTAACATTTCCAATAGTTTACTGTTCATATCAACAAGATGTTTATTTAATTCAGATATAGCTTGTCCGTCTTGCAAATTAAACTTAAAACCAACCTGGTGTAAGTACCTGAACTTACCTTTCAAAAGAACTTTCTTACCTTCCTCTGTTAAATGAATTGGCAATTTTCTACCTTCACCTTGTTGTGTTACATAAGACAACCCGATAAGCTTTTCTAACTTATCTGTTATAGTTGATAGAGTAATTCCTAAAAATTTAGCAAGATTTGAAATTGTTATTCCAGGCCTTATCTCAATCACACCAAGCATATCAATTTCATCATCAGACAATTCAGGCTCACCCAAACAGTGTTCATCTCTCCATTTTTTCAAAAGAATTAAACTATATACAAGGTTAGCAAGATTTTGCTCCGTTACTCCTACTAGATCAGGATTATTCATTTTTCTTTCAAATTTCATTAAGACACTAACACATTAGTATAATCTAGTCAAATAAGTGTAGCGCCCTGTGGTTATCCACTCAAAATAAAATTTTGATAAAGTTTTTGTATATTTTTGTATTGTTTTAATAAAATCCATTTAATATAATGATTTAAAACAAAGATAAACTAACGTAGTAGACCTACATCTCGCGAGTATTATAAATTAAATAAATAAAATTATGGTTATAGAAAAAACACCACAATATATAATTGATTTTCAAGACTTTATTATCAAAGAGGTGAAAGATTTTATTGTAAAAGAGATAAAAGATTTTAGAATTGAAATAGATGGAAAATTTAATACTCTTAAATCAGAAATGGATGAAAGATTTAATGGGGTTAAATTAGAGATTGATGGACTTAAGTCAGAGATGGGCGGACTCAGATCGGAGATGAATGAACTTAGATCAGAGATGAATGAACTTAGATCAGAGATGAATGAAAGATTTGATGCTATAAAATCAGAAATGAATGAGAGGTTTGATGGAGTTCACAGAGAAATCGAAGGTCTTGCAATGATGACAAAAAATGAAATAGATAGGATAGAAAAAAATATGGATAAAATGTCTGATGATATATCTGATATCAGAGATGACATATCTAATCTTCATTATGATATGGAAGAACTAGGTATTAATATGGAGAAAATCGAAGCACACATCGGTAGATATGAGATAAGAGCTCAAAATGTGGAATTGATTATACTTGAGGATTTTAAACCTAGAATAAAGAATCTTGAAGATTTAGTTTTGAAATAAAATAACTAGAAATCTAAACAATATCCCCCTATCTTCATCCTCTTAATACTCAAAGCCATACCCAAACCACCAATATCTTCTGCTATTCTTTCTGCGAGTGATCTCATGTATGTTCCACTACTGCAATGAACTCTCAATTTAAGAACCTTAAAAGATACATCACTGTATTTATCACAAAAATTATTCCATTCTTCGATTATTTCCTTCTGTCTAAAATCTCCATTAACTTTATTTATATTTAAAATAGAATTATTTGCAATATTTTTACCCAAAACATTGCTCTGGCCAATTTCTCTTATATCGTATATTTCAACTTCTTTTCTTGGCATCTCTTCAGGCAATTCTCCTCTTCGAGCTAAAGTATGCAATTGTTCTCCATTTACAGTTTTTGAAGAATAACTTGGATATTGTTGAATAAATCTTCCTTTGTATTTATTTAAATCAATATCTTTAATTTCTAAACTATCAGTCTTTATACTATTTATAATACCCAAAATATCTCCAGTATCCGTTTTTAAACCAAACAAAACTTCTATTTCATATTTTTTATCTAAACCAAGATATTTATCCTTTTCTTTGCATTCATCACCTATCAAAACCAGAAGTAACCCTTCTGCCATAGGGTCTAATCTTCCAGCATATGTCATAGGTAAAGACCCGAGCTCAACATGTTCTTTCCTATAGTTTTCAATGCATTCAAGTGGTGTCTCGCCTACCTTTTTGTAAAGAGTTAGCATATTTGATAATATACACTATATTGTAATATATGAAAGAAATGAAAAAACTAAGCACAGAAAGCTATAAAGGGGTTAGAGATTTTTATCCGAATGATATGGCTATACAAAACCATATATTTGGAATATGGAAAAAGTGTGTAGAAAAGTACGGTTATGAAGAATACACAGCTTCCGTACTCGAACCTGCTGAATTGTACAAAGCAAAATCAGGTGAAGAAATCGTAAATGAACAAACTTACACCTTTATAGACCGTGGAGAAAGAGAGGTTACATTGAGGCCTGAGATGACACCCACAGTTGCCCGTATGGTTGCTCACAAAAAAAGAGAATTGCCTTTCCCTCTTCGTTGGTACTCTATTCCAAATCTTTTTAGATACGAACAACCGCAAAAAGGTAGATTACGCGAACACTGGCAATTAAATGTAGACATATTTGGTGTTGAGACTCTAGATGCAGAAACCGAAGTGATTCAGATTGCTTATGATATTACAAAAGTTAGTGGACTTAAAGATACAGATTTTGAAATACGAATAAATAATAGAAAGTTAATGAACTATGTAACTAGAGATGTTCTAGGCTTAGATAGTAAATCTGCACATACAATATCAAAACTAATTGATAAAAAAAGAAAGATAGACGGTAATACATTCAAAGAAGAAATAACAAAAATAACTGGTGACAAAGCTCCAATAATGCTTGCCCTACTAAATTCAAAAAACTTTGAGGAGTTTACAAAAAATCTTCCACAGACAAAAGAGGAACATGAGGGTATAAGTGAAATAAGATCAGTAATAGATATGTTGGAAAAACTAGGTATTACAAATGCTGTATTTGATCAAACACTAATGAGAGGTTTTGATTATTATACTGGAATCGTATTTGAAATATTTGATAAAAATCCTGAAAATAGAAGGTCTCTATGTGGAGGCGGTAGATATGATGACTTATTATCATTGTTTGGTGGGGAGAAAGTACCAGCTGTAGGTTTTGGTTTAGGAGATGTTACTGCTAGAGATGTAATGGAAACTTATAAGAGCTTACCATTATCATACCCTAGTGCAGATTTCTATATTGCTGTTATAGGAAAAGAACAGTCATCATATGCAAATGATATAGCACAGGATCTTAGAAAAAATGGTAAAAAAGTGATTATAGATTTTAGTTATAAAAAGATTGGGGAGCAGATAAAGTCCGCAAATAAAAGAAATATTAGTAAACTAATAGTTATAGGTGAGGAAGAAGTAAAAACTGGGAAATATAAAGTTAAAGATTTAAACACAGGAGAAACTGAATAAAATGAGGAAAATAACCTTTGATATTGAAACAAAGAATATTTTTAGTGATGTAGGATCAAACGATCCAACTGCTCTAGATATATCTGTGGTCTGTATTCATGATTCATTAACTGATGAGTACACAAGTTATTTAGAAAAAGATTTTCCGAAACTATGGCCTATACTCGAACAAGCAGATATGTTTATAACATTTAATGGAGATCATTTTGATATCCCATTATTAAATAAATACTACACTGGTGATCTTACAAAGATAAAAAGTTTAGACCTATTGGTTGAAGTAAGAAATTCACTTGGTAGAAGAATAAAGCTTGATACTATTGCAGAAGCGACACTAGGTAGAAATAAAGCAGGTCATGGACTTGAAGCTATAACATGGTGGCAAAATGGTGAAATAGATAAAATAATAAAATACTGCATAGAGGATGTAAGGATTACAAAAGAATTATATGACTATGCACTCTTAAATAAGAAATTAAAATATAAAGACCTTGGTTTAAATGGTCAGATAAAAGATATAAAACTCGATACCTCAAAATGGGAGGAGAAAAATGAAAGTGCCTTAACATTTACCCTACCGTTTTAGATTTTGACAAATAATATAGATAGTGTAGTTTGATATAAGAAAGGAGGGATATTTTGTGAATATATTTGAAATACTTTATTCAATTACGAAGTTTTATTTCTTCATGAGCCTATCTATTTCAGGGCTTATGACAGTTATTTTTATCTCGAACATACTTGATTATTATGATGACCAGTCAAAGCTAGTTATCTTTTTTAAATCATTATGTCTATCCTTGATTGTTCTTGTATTTGCTTTCATCTTTTGGCCAGTGATCATTTGTGACGTGTCCAAAAAATTGTATTACTATTTAAATGAACACTGGTGATATCGAACATAGCCGAGCAAACTCGGCTTTTGTCTTATAGAATAAGATTTAATATGTGACTATATTTTAAAATAAGGTTACAATAAACACATATAAAATTTAAAAGAAATCAATGGAAGAAAAAAATCAAAATGTATCTCCTTTAAATATCCCAACTGCAATAATAGTTGCAGGAGCAATAATAGCAATATCTATTATTTGGTCCACAAAAACAAATGTAGAAAAGACGAATAATGGAGTATTGTCTGGACTAGAGACAAATTCTGTTAAACCCGTAACATCTTCTGATCATATATTGGGAAACCCAAACGCTCCAATAAAGATTGTTGAATATTCTGACACAGCATGTCCATTTTGTAAGATGTTTCATTCAACTATGAGAAAAGTAATGAATGAATATGGTAAATCAGGAAAAGTAGCTTGGGTATATAGACATTTTCCAATAGATAAAATCGGTACAAGATCAGATGGTGGTATACTCCACCCAAACTCAGGTAACGAAGCACAGGCCACAGAATGTGCTAATGCTCTCGGCGGAAATGAAAAGTTTTGGGGTTTTATAAATAAAGTTTATGAAATTACTCCTTCTGTTACTCAAACTAGTCCAGATGGTCTCGACCAAAAACAGCTACCTATAATCGCAAAAAGTTTAGGGTTAAATGTTGATGATTTTAATAACTGTCTTGTAAGTAAAAAATTCACCGATAAAATTGAAGCACAATACAATGATGGATTAAATCTTGGAATAGAAGGCACACCAACAAGCTTTATAGTATCGAAAGGTAAACAAACTATCAAAATAGAAGGTGCGCAACCATATGAAAGTATTAAACAAGCAATCGATGCTCTTATACAAGAAAATGACAGCGATCCTTTAACACTTTAGTTTTATACAGAAAACATTACCAAAGCAAAATAATCTTAATATTTAAAATCTAACTTATTTTCTTGAGTGAACACCACTGACAATCTTTGTCATCACAATACCCTTTTGTAATATCTCCGCTCCAAACACTTTCTATTAGTGCATTTATCTCTTCATTTACTTTTACTATATCTTGATTATTTATAGGTAGAGTAATCACCGGACATCTACCCTTTTCATCTGGACTTACAAATACCAGAGAAGGAATTATCTTTCTATTTTTAAATCTTGGTTCTTGTGATAATAAAATATAATAAAATACTAATTGTCTGAAATACCCCCCATCACTATCTTTTGTCTCACCTTTTATTGCTTTTTCAGACATTGCTTTTCTTGTTTTATAATCAAAAACATAGACCTCATTTCCATTATCTATTATTGCATCTAGTTTACCGTGAATAGGTATTTTTACTGTACTATCTTTATATTTATAGGAAAATGAAGACTCAACCCAGTGTTCTGTATAAATAGTTCCCTTCATCAAGAAATGTTGACTTAGAGACTTTGCAACATCTTTTGAACTACCTATAAGTTCGTCTTTTACCCTTTCTTTATCTAGAGTTTCGAGATATGAATCTTTCAAATATTCATTTATTCGTTCTTCCAATTTTTCTTTTATAATCTTTTCATCTTTATCCTGAAGCATCCAAACTTTTGATATTGCATCATGCATTGCATTTCCCTTTTCTGAAGACACTGTTAAAGGCTGTGGAAGTTTTAATATACTTTGAAATATAAACAAATTTTTACAATTTAAAAAGTGATTTAAAGCAGTTACAGACAAACCTTTTTCCAATAAAACATTTTTTGCAATATCAACTATTTTATTTTCTCTATTTTTATCTATTTCTTCGATATTTTTATTTAATAATCTATTATTATTTGATCTAGGTAGATTTATATATTCTACATGCTCATTTGGCAATTCTTGTAAAAATCTCAATGGTTCAAGAATTTTTCCATCTATTTCCTCTAGTGAACTTAGTATAATTGCTCTATTTTTCGCACGAGTTAATGCAACATAAAATAATCTTCTAAGATCTTTTATATCACTATAACTTGCTTGCTTTTTCGGTAATACAAAAGAACTACCACGATTTTTACCTATCCAAGTTTCTTCATTTGCATAAGGAATAAATACATAATCAAATTCTAATCCTTTACTACCGTGTGCTGTTAAAGCATATGTAGGAATATCTGGGGCACCAACAGAAACCTTTACCATTCTAGTCTCAGCTGAAGTCCTGTATGCTAAAAGACTTTTTATGATTTCGATCGGACTATGGATATTACTGTCATTTACTAGAGACTCAGCTAGAGAAACTATACCCTTCCATACATGTATGTATGATGGATCTTTTGAAATCAGATCAACAAAACCCGAGTGAGTTGCTGTATTTATAAGAAAATTTATTGAACTGTCATTTAACAATTCTTTTCTTATCTTTGAAATTCCAACAATAGTCTTTTCAATACTATCAACTTTTCCACTCTTAATATCTTTCAAAAATGTAACTGATTGACTGAAATCCATATTCCACATTCCTGCTATAACAGTCTTTGAAAGCATGTCTATACGATTTGGATCTGCAATATATTCAAGTAAATCAAAAAACAATATACCTATTGGATGATGGAATATATCCACGCTTCTCTCTGACGATATTGGTATGCCAGATTGTTCAAATAGTCTTATTATTCTGTCTAATTCTCTATTGCGTCTTGTAATAATAGCTATACTTGCTTCAGGATTTATTTTTCTTATAGATTTTATTTCATCAATTATATAGTCCTCCGTAGAACTTACATCTTCACCATTTACTATAGTTACACTATTTTTATCTTCTTCTATATCACTTTCTGTTTTTCCACCTTTGAGTGCTATTCTCAATTCTTTATTCTCATCTTGTTCATAGTTATGTTCTATCATTTCAAAACTGGCATCCAAGATCTTCTGTTTTGAACGATAATTTGTATCAAGAGATATTAGACGCATACTCGGCCACTTCTTCTTTAGTAATAAAAAGTTTTCTACAGAAGCTCCTTGGAAACGATATATTGCTTGTTTTTCATCTCCCACAATAAATATATTTGGCGTATCAAAAAAGTCAGCAATAAGTGATACTATGGTATTTTGTGAATCATTTGTATCTTGATGTTCATCAACATGAATATATAGATATTGCTCTTGAATAAGTCTCAACAATTGTTCATCATTTTTAAAAGCTAAAAGTAAGTTTGATATTAGATCATTAAAATCTAATTTTTTATTTTTAACTTTTTTATCTTCATAAATTTCATAAACTTTTGAGAATAGGATTGTTTTTTTACACTTTTCTATTGCCTCTATTGCTTCCGCTTTCAATTTACCTTTTGTAACACCTCTACTTGATATAGAGTTTTCATCATCCTCTATTCTTTTTATTTCCTTTAAAGCGAACTTTTCTACATCGTTTGGAGAAAGTGCCTCACGTTTTGCATCATCTATTGCACTGATTATAGATCTTATATATGCATCTGGTTTTCCCAATGGTCTTAGATCAGAAAACTCTTTATCTTGTAAGATCTCTTTTATAAGTAATTCTTGCTCTATTTCAGTCATCTGTTTCATATCCTGAAGATGGATAAAATGATCCGGTTGTTCATTTATAACCGAAGAAGCAAAGCTATGAAATGTGTGTATTCTTACTTCATGCGCCCTATCACCTATTATTGAAACAAGTTTCTCCCTCATCGCCTTTACACCAGCATCTGTATATGTAATAGCCAAAATGCCATTTGGCGGTGTATCCGTCTGTTTTAGTATATTTGCTATACGTAATGTTAATATAGTCGTCTTACCAGTTCCTGGCCCTGCTATAACCATTATAGGCCCTTCTATAGCGTCTACAGCATCCTTTTGAGCCTTGTTTAATGATTTATATAGTTTAGTAAAGGTGTCTTGCATTTAGTAATTCTTCAATTGATTTACTTTATCATGCTGACGGATCTTTTCATGAGCTTTTGCTTCGATCTGACGTATACGTTCACGAGTAACTCCAAATTCTTTTCCTACTTCTTCTAGTGTATGAGTAATACCATCATTTAAACCATGACGCATTTCTAGTATCTTTCTTTCCTTTTCTGAAAGATCATTCATTATCATATTTACCTGATCACGAAGTATTCTCTGTGATGATTCTTGGTCTGGAGAAAGAATCTTATCATCTGATAGGAAATCTCCCAGAGTTGACTTACCATCATCACTATCATCACCTACTGGTGTTTCGAGTGACACTACATCTTGGTCTATTTTCTCAATATTATAAATCTTATCTACATCAAGACCCATTTCTATAGCTATTTCTTCCGCCAAAGGTTCTCTTCCCAATTCTTGTGAGAGACGGCGTACAACTTGTTTGTATTTTGCAATAGTCTCAACCATGTGTACTGGAACACGAATAGTTCTTGACTGATCTGCCAGGGCACGAGTAATAGCCTGACGTATCCACCATGTTGCATAAGTAGAAAACTTAAATCCTTTTGACCAATCGAACTTATCTACCGCTTTAAACAAACCAAGATTTCCTTCTTGTATAAGATCTAGAAGAGTAAGATCAGGACTTCTACCAACATATTTTTTTGCAATAGAAACCACTAGACGAAGATTTGCTCTTGCCAGAAGGTTCTTTGCTTCCATATCTCCTGCTTGTATTCTCTTTGCCAAATCCTTTTCTGATCCAGCAGAAATAAGTGGGTATTGTCCTATTTCTTTCAAATACATTTGAATTGAATCGTATGAGGAATCGCTACTTCTTGAACCATATGAATATTTCTTTGGAGCTGGTTCTGGAGCTTCAACTTCAAGTAGACCTCCTCCTTCCAAAATATCAATACCAGCTGTAGATAGTTTGGAGTAAAGATCATCTAGGAAATTTATATCTTGCTCAACATTTGGAAATTCCTTTAAAATCTCATCGTATGTGACAAATCCTCTTTCTTTTCCTTTTGAAATAAGCTTATCTGCTTTTATTTCTATTTCTTTTTTTGAATTTTTCTTTTCTACTTTTCCAGATTTTGATACGGATTTTTTGGCAACCTTTTTTGCTTTATTTTTAAAAGAGACACGATTCACCTTTGGTGACTTGGTGGCTTTCTTTATTTTTGTTTTTTTGTTTTGTTTTTTTGCCATTTTATTTTATTAAATTTATTTACGCTTTTTTGATAATTCATTTAGCCTTAATGTGAGCTGTTGGACCTTTTTACTTATCTCTTCTACCCTCCTATCATCCTTCCCTCTTTCTGCTTGTGATAGATCCGCCATAGCTTTTGTAAAACTTTCTTTTGTAAAATCTAATTCGAGATTTAATATAAGCTCATCAAATTCTTTTTTAAGATTTTTATTTGAGTTATACATTACCTCTGCCTCTGTTAACAAATCATCTTTTATCAGCAAATGTAGTTCTGATAGTGATTTATATTTTTCTTCACCAACTAGATTTTTTATAAAATCCATTTGCGATTTTATATCTATATCCTTATCAATATCAGGATTTTTTTCTATATAGAACATGAGTCCATATAGCCTGCGTGTAACCATATCAAGACGAGATAAATCATTTTTCTTTATTTCCACTTTTTTGGAAATATTTGTTTTTGATTCTTCTTTTTCTTTTATTTGATTTTCCTTTTCAATTTTTATCAAATCCTCTGTAATCGAAGATTCTGAGAGACCTGTTCTCTCACTAATTAGTTTTATAAAATGTGATTTTTCCATCGCCCCAGAAATGGAGGCTATAAATGGAAGTATATGTGTCCGAATCGCGGTAGGAATTTTCCTTGAATCAAGCTTAGCTTGTTCTATATCCCGCATAACGGCATCAAGCTCAAATTCTACCACATGTTTTGATTTTCGCAATACATTTTTCCACTGCTCAACATCATCCCTCACTAGATCTGCTGGATCTTTTCCATCGGGTAGATCTGCTATCTTTACATCCATACCTATAGATAAGGCAATTTTTGCTGAACGAAGCGCCGCCTTTCGCCCCGCGTTATCTGAATCAAAAGCTAGGATAATATTTTGCGAAAGGCGGCGCACAATACCCAAGTTATTTACTATATTTTCTTTTGAAAAAATAGTATCAGAAAGAGCAGTACCAGAAACTGCAACAGTATTTTTTACACCTGATTGATGAGACAATACAAGATCCATCTGTCCTTCAACCATAATAGAATAATTTTTTATTCTTATATCTTGTTTTGCTTTATCAATACCATACAGAACAGTAGATTTTGTATAAAGTGGAGTATCAGGACTATTTAAATACTTTGCTGATTTACCATCATCTACTATTATTCTTCCAGAAAATGCTATAACTCTGCCACTAGAATCAGATATTGGAAACATAACCCTTCCACGGAACCTATCGTAAGGTGTTTTTTCGACATTAGCAGTTTTTTGTTTTTGATAATCGCCATATTCCTGCTCAGGACGCTTTGCCAATCCAGCTTTTTCTATATCTGAATCACTATATTTCTTGGTCTTTAAGTAGTTATATAATGTTCTCCATTCATTTTGAGCATAACCGATTCTAAAAGATTTTATAGTCTCATCTTTTATACCTCTACTTTTTATATAATCATAGGCAAGCTTACTGTTCTTCAGATTTACCTCAAAAAACTTTGTAGCATCTTCCATTATGTTATACAACCTTTCTTTTTCACTAGCATGCTCAGGTTTTTCTATAACAATAGGAACACCAGCTCTATCTGCAAGAAGTTTCATAGCTCCCATGAAGTCCAGTCCTTCAAACTGTTCAACAAAAGTAAATATATCTCCCTTCGCTCCACAACCAAAGCAGTAGTAACTTCCTCTATCTGGAGATATGTAGAAACTTGGTGTTTTTTCATTATGAAAAGGACACTTGGCCTTTAGATTTTTACCAGCCCTTTCCACTTTTATATAAGAAGTAACCACATCTTCTATAGTTAGCTTCTCTTTTATTTTCTCTACAGTTGTAGACATATAGGGATTATACCCTCAATTGAATTTAAGAAAAACTATTCTATCTCAACATCCGCACTTGGTTGAACAGTTTCCATTAATTTTTGCTTTTCACTACCTGCAAATCCTGTACCAGCTGGGATAAGTCTACCAATTATAACATTTTCCATTAGACCAACTAGATCATCTTCTGCACCTCTTATTGCACTATTTATAAGTACCTTTGTAGTATGCTGGAAAGATGCGGCTGATAAGAAACTCTTTCTTGATAGCGATACTTCTGCAATACCCATAACCACTCCTTCTGCCTTTGCAGGTTCTTTTCCTTCTTTCTTGGCTATCATATTTTCTTCTTGTAGGTATGCATCATCTACTATCATTCCTTCTACTAGATCTGTATCACCTGCGCTAACAACTTTCTTTCTTGAGAACATTTGTCTAACTATAATTTCAATATGTTTTCTTGAAACAGTTTCTCCTTGTAGTTCATAAATCTTTCCTACTTCATTGATAACATATTCTTTTGTCTTATCGATTCCTCCGTAAGCAAATACATCATCAATATCAGCAGAACCATCTGTTAGAATGTCTCCCTTCTTTACTTGATCACCTGATTTTACAAGAGCAGTACGCTTGTAGTTGAATACATATTCGATTTCACTACCCTTTTTTCCTTTTGATCTATCTTCAAGTTCAGGAATAATCTTTATTACTTTTTCTTTTCCAAGATCTTTAACTTCACTTATCACTCCATCCACTGTAGCAACAACTGCAGGATTCTTTGGTCTTCTCTTTTCAAATACCTCTTCAACACGTGGTAGACCGTGAACAATGTCTCCTCCTTGTGATGCAGTACCTCCGGCATGGAATGTTCTCATTGTTAGCTGTGTACCTGGTTCTCCGATAGCCTGTCCAGCAACTGTACCTACTGCTTCTCCAACCTCTACAAGTTTATTCTTTCCTAGATCTGTACCGTAACACAATGCACAAACTCCTCTTACACTCTTACATGAAAGTGGTGAACGTACTTTTACAGATGTAACTCCAGATTCCTCAACCTTAAGTGCATCTTGTTTTGAAAGTAGATGACCTTTCTTAAACAATATTTTTCCAGAAGTATCAGCTATATCATCTGCAATAACTCTTCCACGAATATTTTTTGATAAAGGTATATCTATACCTGAAGCTGTTTGTTTCTTTATTACTATTGAGTCTTTTGTTCCACAGTCTGATTCACTTACCATCACATCTTGTGCTACAACGAATAGTTTTCTAGTTAGATAACCAGCTTTTGCTGTATTTAGAGCTGTGTCTGTAAGACCTTTTCTTGAACCGTGAGTTGTAATGAAGTATTCGATAGGTGTTAGACCTTCTTTTGAACAAGAAATAATTGGGAATTCGATAACTTGTCCTGAAGTAGATGAAATAAGACCCTTCATACCCACCATTTGTGTTATCTGTGAAAGTGATCCTCTAGCCTTTGAATAAACCATGTCGTAAACAGATCCCATTTTATCTAGTGCGTCTGGAATAAGTTTTTCAACTTCATTCTTTGTCTTGTGCCAGATTTCAATATTCTTTCTTATTCTTTCTTCTTCAGTTAGAAGACCTTCATTAAATTGATTTACTATTTCATCTGATTTAACTTTTGCACTTGCAATAACTGCAGCCTTACCTTTTGGAATAACAACATCATCTATACCCCATGTAGTTCCAGAGTAAGTAGCATACTTAAATCCAAATGACTTTATCTTGTCTAGAACTGGAGGCAATTTCTCCATTCCGTGTTGAGTTAGAAGATCGTCGATTATACCAGATAGTTTGTCTCTGTTTATTTCTTTATTTATAAATGGATAATCAACTGGAAGTATTTCATTAAACAATATACGACCCACTGTAGTCTCAAATACCTTTCCTTCAAATTGAGCATACTTTGGTGCATTTTCTGGAGGAAGAACTTTTATCTTTGCTCTATATCCTACAACACCGAAGTTGTGAGCTATGATTGCATCTTCAGGACTTTCAAATATTTTTCCTTCTCCCTTATCACCTGTAACAGTCTTTGTAACCCAGAAACATCCAAGAACAATATCAAGTAGTTTTGAAGCAACTGTAGGATCTCCGTTACCAGGCTTTAGAATATTTTTATCAGAAGCCATGATCTCCTTTGCTTCAAGTTGAGCTTCAACTCCTAGCGGTACGTGAACTGCCATCTGGTCTCCGTCGAAGTCAGCGTTAAATGCTGTACATACTAGTGGGTGAACTTGAATAGCATTTCCTTCTATCAAAACTGGTCTGAAAGCTTGTATACCAAGTCTGTGTAGTGTAGGAGCACGGTTTAGAAGAACGTATTTACCTTTTATAACTTCTTCTAGAATTTCCCAAACTTCCTTTGCTCCCTCATCTATAAGTTTTCCAGCACCTCTTATGTTATAAGCCAATTCTTTCTTAAGTAGTCCTGAAATAATAAATGGTTTAAATAATTCAAGAGCCATATGCTTTGGCAATCCACACTGATCTAGTGCCAATTCTGGACCCACAACAATAACTGAACGTCCTGAATAGTCCACACGTTTACCTAGAAGGTTTTGACGGAATAGACCACGCTTGCTCTTTAGATTGTCTGAAAGAGATTTCAAAGCATGCTTTTGAGCTTGTATTGCAGAAACTCCTGTTGTACTTCCATGTCTGATTGAATTATCTATAAGTGCATCTACTGCTTCTTGTAGAATTCTTTTTTCATTTCTAAGGATAACATCTGGAGCTGATATTTCTTTTAGTTTAAGTAGACGATTATTTCTATTTATAACTCTTCTGTAAAGATCGTTTATGTCTGAAGTAGCATATCTTCCTCCATCTAGAGCAACCATAGGACGAAGTGCTGGTGGTATAACTGGAATACGTGTTAGGAACATCCATTCTGGTCTTATTCCAGAAGTAATCATAGATTTTATAAGAGAGATTCTCTTTGCAAGCTTCTCTTTATCAAGAGTACTTGCTTCAGTAAATTCTTTTTCAAGTTCTACATGTAGTTTCTTCAGATCAAGCTTTTTTAGAATTTCAAATATTGCTTCAGCACCTATATTTGCTTCGAACAATGATCCGTATTTCATTGAATACTTGTGATATTCAACTTCATCCATTACAAATCCTGGAGTTATATTTTCAATTTCTCTTTTTGCAGTTACAACAAGCTCCTTTAACATCTCCTTTGTCTTATCATCCTGAGCTTGCTTAACTTTTGATTTATATTCACTATCTAGATCCTTCAAGAATTTTGCTTTTTCTTCTTCATGAACCTTTGTTACTATGTATCCAGCAAAGTAAACCACCTTTTCAAGATCACCCGTAGACATACCCATAACAAGTCCTATACGAGATGGCATAGAACGTAGGAACCATATATGTGATACTGGTGTTGCAAGTTCTATATGTCCCATTCTTTCACGACGAACTATAGAACGTGTGATTTCAACTCCACATTTTTCACAAACTATTCCCTTATATCTTATTCCTCTGTATTTTCCACAATAACACTCAAAATCTCTATCTGGACCGAATATCTTTTCATCAAAAAGTCCACCTTTTTCAGATCTCTGAGTTCTGTAGTTTATAGTCTCGGGGCGAGTTATCTCACCATATGACCATTCTGCTATTTTTTCAGGGCTTGCTACCCCTAGACGAACAGCATCGAAATCCTTTATCTCCATATTTTTATTATTATTTTGCATGGTTTTATTTTTATT
>JACCDG010633228.1_pt1 | contig 17577 bp, 18 predicted proteins | sample 7442471 | NCBI WGS metagenome assembly JACCDG01 (sample SAMN15323444, study PRJNA562643) | freshwater metagenome | isolation source: river surface water | place: USA:Blue River Watershed | collected 2017-08-17 | reverse complement strand
TCGCATAAGAAGAGGCTAAGCCAGTAACTAGACTTAAGCCAGTTTCTGCCAAGGAGTCAGTTGGACGCTAAAACCAGGCTCACTATTCGGCTTGGCATTACCCAAATTATTAGCTGGGGATCTGGTTTCTATATCCCGGCTGTTTTAGCTGTTCCCATTACAGCCTCCTTAGGGATTTCCACCGAGGTGTTTTTCTGGGCCTTTACGCTTTCGCTTTTGGTTTCTGGCTTGATCGGTCCACGGATTGGCAAGGCAATTGACAAGCTTGGTGGCAGGAAGGTCTTGCCTTTCGGTTCGGCTGCTTTCTTTCTGGGGCTGGTTTTACTAGCAACCGCGCAGGAGGTGAACCAGCTTTATCTGGCTTGGTTTTTGTTGGGCATTGGCGGCTCGATGGGTAATTACGATGCTGCGTTTGCTACCGCCGTTAATTTCTTTGGCAATAAGTCAAACCAAGTAATTGCTGGCATCACTGTTTTTGCAGGCTTTTCTTCCACTATTTCTTGGCCAATCACCACGTTTTTGGAGCAGACCTATGACTGGCGAGCAGCCATTTGGTTCTGGGCTGCTATGCACATCGTGATTGGCCTTCCCCTTCACCTCACCATTCCCAGGTCTGAGAAGAAGGACATTCCTGATCTAACTGGTCCTATTCGAAAGCTGGTTAAGAACAAGTTCCGGTTTGATCCGCTGGTGGTGGTGTTTGCGATGATGTTTGCTCTTCAAGGATTCATCGTCTCTTCGGTCAACACCACGCTTCCTTTTATGCTCGGTGAGTTGGGAGCTGATCTGCAGCTGGCGCTGTTGGCCTCTGTTCTGCTTGGTCCATTCCAGGTTCTGGCGAGAGTTTTGCTGGTTGCGCTCACTGACAAGGCAACACCGATTCTGGTAGCAGCTATTTCAATTGCTGCTCATCCGCTTGGTGTTGTGTTCATTTGGCTACTGGGTCCTGCTGGAATTTTGCCGTTTGTGATGCTGCATGGCATCGGGGTTGGTTTGAATCCGTTTATCAGGGGATCGCTGCCGCTTCTCTTTTTTGGATCAGATCGGTTTGGTCAGCGCCAGGGATACATCATGATGCCATCAAAAATATTGGGTGCTTTGTCGCCAACTCTGCTGACTCTGATGCTGCTTGCGAATCCGCAGCTGGCAATCCTTGGAACTTTTTCGATGGGTGCTGTTTCCGCACTACTTCTGTTCTGGGTCTATTTGATTTATAAGGCAAGAAATCCTCGTCACCCAGAAACCGGTGAGATTAGGGAAATCAGTTAGCGCCTGAGCAAATCTTCTTGGTTGCCAGATTCAATCCAGCTAATTAGTCCAGGCCAAGGTCCCCAACCATCATCGAGAGAAAAGTGGCCAGCGCCAGGAAAAATAATGGGTTTGGTTTGAAGCGGCTGCTCATAGATTTGAATTCCTCTGGGTAGCCACTTGTCATTATCGGATGCAATAACCGTTAGTTCTTTCGCCCATCTTTTTGCTTGCTCTGCAAGTAGTGGATTGCTCAGGTCCAGTGGCTCACCCTCAATGCCATCTGTTTCATCGGTCAGAGTTGGATCAGGTGGTGCTACTAGTAGCGCTCGGTCAAAGGATTTATTAAATAAGTTATTCAGTGCACCATATAGCCAGTTGGTGGTGCCGAGCGAGTGAGCAATCACTATCTTTGCTTCACCTGCTGCCTCATCCATCATGTTGGACTCTTGCCTAAGCAGTTCTTGCCAGTCGGTGGGGTTGGGACGATCAGGGTTTGGAAACTGTGGATACCAGACTTGGTGGCCCCTGGATCTGAGCTCGGCTGCAGTTAGGCGCAGCCAGTGGCCTTCTGGTCTTTTGTTGGTCCAGCCGTGTAGGAGCAGGACTTTCTTCATATTTCTAGCGTAAAACAGGCCACGGGACTCCATAGTAACTTCCTTGGGCCGCAAGTGTACGGGTAACCACACATCTGACCCTAGATTTAACTCATACCAACGCTGGGTATGGTGGGGTCAACTTTTGGCTGAATATGATGCTGATCAAGCGCCAGATTCGATTGCAGAGGAGTAAATGTATTACTGGATTTGGAGAAATTTGCGAGGAAAAAGGACTTCTAAGTCACTCCAAATATTGCTGTTGGCTGGCCTTATGGTCTGGATCCTATTTTTTGTAGTTTTCCCTTGGTTGGATACATGGATCCTTGAAGATCCCACATTAGAGGGCTGAAGAGAGCCCGAGAGGCTTACTCATTTCTCAGGCAGTTGGATCAGAGATTCCCACGTAAACAGTCTCGAGGTATTCCTCGATACCCTCGTGGGATCCTTCTCTACCAAGCCCGGACTGCTTAACACCACCAAATGGACCAGCTGGGTTAGAAACCAATCCGGTGTTTAGTCCAAACATTCCAGTCTCCAGCCGCTCTGCTAGGCGCAGTCCGCGGTTGAGGTCTTTGGTGAAGGCATAGGCAACCAGCCCGTACTCGGTGCTGTTAGCCATCTTGATCGCCTCGTCTTCGGTCTTGAAGCTGACGATTGGGGCAACCGGACCAAAGATTTCGTTTGATAGAACATCGCTGTTTGCAGGGACATTTACCAGCACGGTTGGTGGGTAGAAGTAGCCCTCGCCCGCCGGGATCTCGCCGCCAAGCACAACCTTGGCGCCTTTTTGCTTCGCGTCCTCAACCAGTGCGTGCACGCCCTGTCTTGCCTTTTCTTCAATTAGCGGACCAATGTTGGCGCCATCTTCCAGACCTCTCGCCACCTTTAGCTTTGACATCTTGTCTGTTAGTCGCTTGGCAAACTCATCGGCCACGCTTTCGTGAACAAGGAAGCGGTTAGCTGCGGTGCAGGCTTCTCCCATGTTTCTGAGTTTTGCCAGCATGGCACCTTCTACTGCCTTATCAAGGTCTGCATCTTCAAAGACTAGGAAGGGTGCATTGCCACCAAGCTCCATAGAAACTTTTAGAACCTGATGTGCAGCATCGGCAATCAGTCTTTGTCCCACTGGGGTTGAGCCGGTGAAGGAAAGTTTTCTCAGTCTGGAGTCCTTGATGATTGGTCCGGTAACAGATCCTGCGGAAGAGGTTTGAATAACATTCAATACTCCAGCTGGCAGTCCAACTTCTTCTAGCGCTTTGGTGAAGAGCAGCGAGGTCAGCGGAGTTAGGTTGGCAGGCTTCAGGATTGATGTGCAGCCGGCAGCAATCGCCGGACCAATCTTTCGAGTTGCCATCGCCAGTGGGAAGTTCCACGGAGTAATCAGCAGGGCTGGTCCAACTGGTTTTTTCAGAACCATCAAACGGTTTTTGCCATCGGGTGCGGTGGTGTAGCGGCCATCAATTCTTGGCGCTTGCTCTGAGAACCAGCGCAGGAACTCTGCCCCGTAGGCAACCTCGCCCTTGGCTTCTGCAAATGGTTTACCCATTTCAAGTGACATCAGAATCGCAAAGTCATCTGCCATCGCGGTAACTTTTTCAAAAGCAGCACGAAGAATTTCTGCTCTGACTCTCGGAGCGGTTCTCGCCCAGCTCTCCTGAGTTTCGTGAGCGGCGGCCATCGCCTTCATGCCATCCGCAGGGGAGGCGTCAGAGATTGACTTGAGGACTTTGCCGGTGGCGGGGTCAATCACATCGAAGGTTGCACCGTTCTCGGCATCCACCCACTTACCAGCGATGTAGAGCTGGGAAGGAACAGAATCTAGGACTCTCTTCTCATCAGCGGCGGTGAAACTCATAGTGCACTCCTCAGGATCCCGAGCACTTCTTGCTCGGAGGGTTTAATCGGATTATTAAGCGTAACCGCGTCTTCGACTGCTGTTTTCGCTAACAGTGGTAAATCTGCCTCGCCGATGCCGTGATCTGAGAGTTTGGTGGCCAGTCCGACCTCTTTGGCCAGCTGGACCAGGGCCAAAATCGCTGCATCGGCATTTTCTGCCTCTGACTTTTCCGTCTTGGCTACCCCCAGCGCCTGACCAATCTTGGCGAGCCTGGCTTGGCGAACTGGCAGGTTGAAGCGCAGGACCTGCTCTAAAACTGTGCAGAGAGCGACGCCGTGCGGGACATTGAAGTGTCCTCCGAGGGAGTGGCCAATGCCGTGAACAAGTCCGAGGCCAGTGTGAGAGAAACCAACCCCAACAATGTGTGAGGCAAGCAGCATGTTGGCTCGAGCCTCTAGGTTGCTGCCTTCTTTGTAAGCAGTTGGCAAATTCTTCATCACTAGTTCAATTGTCTGCAGAGCAATACCGTCTGAGTATGGGTTGTTTCTTATCGACAGGTATGACTCAACCGCGTGAATCATTGCATCCATTCCAGTCGCTGCCGTTGCTTTTGGTGGAAGACCGAGGGTTAGCTCTGGATCCAAAATGGCGGCCTTGGCTAGCGCGGAGGAGTGTCCAACATAGAAACGAACGTGAGATGTTTCATCAGTAATCACACCAAATGCGTTCACCTCGGAGCCAGTGCCAGCGGTTGTTGGTATTGCAATGATTGGCAGTCCTGGACTCGCAAATTGAGTCTGGTAATCAAGTTCGATTCCGCGCTGAGGATTTTTAGCACCCAATGACACACCCTTGGCGGTATCCATGGATGAGCCACCACCAACCGCAATCAAAATGTCAGCATCTGATTTGGACGCAAAGTCTGATCCAGCATCAACGCAAGCGGTGGTTGGATTTGGCGTCACTCCGTCGAATACCTCAACAGCAATTCCAGCTGCCTTCAAGCTATCTTCAATCTTTTTTCTGATGTCTGATTGAGCAATGAAGGAGTCAGTGATGATAAGTGCCTTCTTGGCACCTTCCGCCTTAGCTAGCTCGCCAACTTTTTTGACAGAGCCAGCTCCGAAGTGAGCGGTCGGCTTTTGATCTAGAACCAGTTCAATTTCGGCAATTTTTCTTTCCATTACTTCAGCCTTAGCTCTTGTCCAATTAGGTCTTCATAAAGCTTGATTGGCGTCATCTCGCCGGCTTTGTCGCCATACTGGCTCTTGGCTCGGCGGTAAATTTGCTCAACCAGAGAACTGAGCTCCACTGGCACACCAACCGAGCGAGCAAGGTCAACGGATAGCCCAAGGTCCTTGCAGGCAAGGGCAATTGCAAAGCCCTCGTCATAATCGGAGTGCTCTAGCACGCTCAAGACATCTCTTTCTAGGAAGTTGGAGTTTGCGGGGGAGGCAATCAGTGACTTGCGCAGCGTTGCCAAATCCACACCAGCCTTCACACCAATTGCTAGCACTTCAGCGGTTGCAACTAGGTGAGAGAACCAAAGCTGATTAATCATCAGCTTCACGGCATAGCCAGCTCCAGCACCACCGACGTGGATGATGCGGTCTTTATCTCCCATTCCCTCAAAGACTGGGCGAAGTGCTTGGTATTCGCTCTCGGTGGAGCCAACAAAAATCTGCAAAGTTCCATTGGCTGCGCCAACCGCCATACCGGAAACTGGAGCATCAACGATGTGAAGGTTTCTTCCCTCACTCATTTTTCTTACTCGCTCCGTTACCTCAGGCACTGAGGTGGACATGTCTACCCACCAGCCACCGTCTTTCAAACCAGCAAGCAGACCATTTTCTCCGGTTGCGACCATGTCAACGTGCTTGGGGGTTGGCAGCATCGTGATCACAACATCAGATTGCTCGGCAACCTCTTTCGGGGTATTTGCCCAGCTCGCACCTTTTTGAAGCAGCGGCTCTGCCATTTCTTTGCGAATGTCATTTACTACCAGCGAGAAGCCATTGAGCTGGAGGTTTTTAGTCATCCCTCCACCCATGTTGCCCAGGCCAATAAATCCGATTTTGTTGTTAGTTGTGAACATGGTTTGCTTTCTAGTTGCCGAGGTGTAGCCAGGTGGTTTTTAGTCCGGTGTATGAATCGAGGGCGTGCAATGAACGGTCTCGACCAAATCCAGAATTCTTGAAACCACCAAATGGGACGATGATGTCTGCGACATCAAAAGTATTTATCCAAACGGTTCCAGCTCTAACCGCGCGAGCTACTTTGTGAGCCCTGGTCACATTGCTGGTCCAGACGCTCGCTGCTAGGCCGTATTCGGTGTCGTTAGCAATCTTGATTGCCTCTTCTTCTGATTCGAATGTGATTACGGCAAGCACTGGGCCAAAGATTTCTTCCTGGGCAATTGCGCTCTTAGGCGATACGCCATCTATCACGGTTGGCTGAACGAAGTAGCCGTCCTTTAGATAGGGCTCTGGCGCATCGGTTCCACCACCCAGCACAACGCTTAGGTTTTCCTGCTTGGCGATGTCTAGGTAGTGCTTGATGCGGCCCAGCTGCTTTTGATTGACAATTGCCGATACCTGGGTTCTTGGATCCATTGGATCGCCAAGTACAAATTCTTTACCCTGCTTCACAATCTCCGCTAGCAGTTTGTCTTTGATGGATTTGTGAACGAGCAGTCTGGAACCGCCGTGGCAAGTTTGCCCAGCGTTATAGAAGATTCCCCAGGTAATTGCGGAAGCTGCCGCTGCAATGTCTTCGACATCTTCGAATACTAGGTGAGGGGATTTTCCACCAAGTTCTAGCGCTACCTGCTTGCCGTTTGATTCAGAGGCGTAGCCCTGGAACATTCTTCCAACCGCTGGTGAACCGGTGAAAGTAATTTTGTCTACTTCACTTAGACCAAGTGCTTTGCCCGCTTCGGCGCCTAGACCTGTAACCACGTTGAATACTCCGGCTGGTACACCGGCTTCGAGGGCGAGCTGGGCAATCTTGATTGCACTGAGCGATGCATCCTCGGCTGGCTTGAGAACTACTGAGTTACCAGCCGCTAGTGCGGGCGCAATCTTCCAGGCCGAGATGATTAGTGGGTAGTTCCATGGCACAACCGCTCCGATAACACCAAGTGGTTCTCTGGTTACTGTCACCATTGCGGAGCGTGGAGCAGGTGCCACCTCGCCATAAATCTTGTCAATTGCTTCGCCATACCAGCGGTATGTTCTTGCAGCCGATGGAACATCTACGTTAATGGCATCTGAGATTGGGTGTCCAGTATCTAGCGATTCCAGTAGCGCTAGTTCTTCTTTGTGCTCCAAAATCAAATCGGAGAGTTTGTAGAGAACCTTCTGTCTGGCTCTGGGATCCAGCTTTGCCCAGCTGCCCTTTTCGAACTCTCTTCTTGCAGCAGCAACTGCCAGTTCAACATCTGCTTTGTCACCTTTGGCAATTTCGCCAATGACGCTGCCATCTCTTGGGGCAATTACCTTGATGGTTTGTTTGTTCTCGGCGTCCCTGAGTTTGCCGTCGACAAACATCCTGCCTTCAACGCTTAGTCCTTTGGCTTTTTGCAGCCACTGCTCTTTAGTCATTATTCGCACCGGTTTAGTTAGATCCGGTACTTGTCTATCGCATCTTGGTTGAGTTGAACACCCAGGCCAGGTCTAGCTGGCACTAAAACGTCGCCGTTTTTGTCGATGTCGATAGGTTCTAGGAAGAAATCGCGTCTTTCGATGGTCCAACCTGGTGGGTCGAAGGGGAACTCAAAGTATGGCCCGCCTCCAACTCCAGCTGAAACGTGCAGGTTGGCCAGCACTCCCAGTCCATTGGTCCAAGAGTGCGGAGTGAACTGGCGGTGCTTCAAAGCTGCCATCTCGGCAACTTGGCGAGCTCGGTACATTCCCACTGCCAACACAACATCTGGTTGGTAGATATCGAAGGTGTTTCGCTCAACCAGCTCTGCTAGCTCTGGCATCGAGCGCACCATCTCACCACCGGAGATCTGGACTCCCACTTCTGCCCTTACCGTCTTGATGCCTTCAACATCTACTTGCGGTAGTGGCTCTTCAATCCAAATCACGCCTAGTTCGTGAAGCTGCTCCGCTACTTTTCTTACAGTTGCTAGCGGAAGTGCATTTTCGATGTCTCCTGACATTCTCCACATCTGGTTCATGTCAACTGCAATGGCGAAGTCATCACCAACTGCTTTACGAGTCTCTCTTACTGATTCGATTCCCTCAGCGAGTTTGTCTCTTCTGATTCTGATCTTGCAGGCTTTGAATCCTTTTTCTCTAACCTTCTCGGTTGCCTTGGCTCTGTCCTTGGGAGACTTCAGTTCTCCGAAGGAGGCGTAAGCGGGGAGTCGGTCATAGGTGCCACCAAACAGTGTGGCAACTGGCAAGTTAGCAACTTTACCAATGATGTCCCAGAGCGCTGCTTCCAGTGGCCAGTAGCGACCGCCGTGAAAGTTAATGGTTTCAATTCTTTTTACTTGGTTCAGGATCTGCATTGGATCGGTGCCAATAAAGAGGTGCTGGTAAGCCTCGAAGCCATCCATGGTGTCGCCAGATCCGTAGCCAACGATGCCGGCATCGGTCTGAACCTCTACCAACGTCGCACAAAACTCAGTTCTTGGATTCGGATCCCAGGCAGCGTTGAATGCGGGCTCCAGCGGCAAGCGCAGTCGGGTGAGTTTGATGTCGGTGATCTTCAATTGCTAATCCTTTGGTGTGAAGTAGGGATTGAATGGCTTCTTAGCTGCTTCAATTACCTGCTCAGTTTTTGGAAGTCCTTCAGCACCATTTATTAGTGCGTTCTTTGTTGCTTCGCGGTTGTTTTTATAGACGGCATCAGCATCATCGGCGGCTGGGTTAACCCAGACGGCAACAATGATGCAAGCATCGTCCAAAGTCTTTTTTGATATGGCACCAGCCTCGACCGCATCGGCAACGCCGGCGGCAACGCCGGCCTGAGCGGGTCCCCAAATCATGGTGCCGTGGGTGTCATTGGAAGGCGCTGCCTTGGTGACAAAAAGAGTCATTGGTTTGGCAGGAATGCCAGGTTGGACCACTGCCACAAACGGCACGTGTCCCTGAGAAGGAGTGGCAAGGGCAGTTGCCCAAGCCACTCCCGCAGGTCCCTCGCGGTGACCATAGACGGTGTTGATGTGAGCGAGGTTTACGCCCTCACCAACAAATGATTCGCCTAGTTGCATCGCAAGTGACATGTCTCAGTTCCTTTACTACTTATTTATTCGCTGATCAAACCCTGCTCGACCAAGAAGGCGCGAGCAATGTCAGCTGGGTCTTCGCCGTCAACGTCAGCCTTAGCGTTCAGTGACTGCATTACCTGGTCGGTTAGCAGAGCTGATAGCTCGTTGATGATGTCAGCGATAGCTGGGTATGCATCTAGAGTTGACTGCTTCAGAGTGAATGCACCCTGGTAAACAGGGAAGTATTCCTTGTCATCAGCTAGTACTAGTAGGTCTAGTGCAGAGATACGTCCGTCAGTTGCGAATACCTCACCGAAGTTACACTGAACACCCTCGTCGGTAACGGCGTAGATCGCACCGGTGTCAAGAGTTACTGTGGTTGCATCGGTTAGACCATAGGTGGTCTTTAGGCCTTCCCAACCATCTGGACGAGCAGCGAACTCGCTCTCAACACAGAAGGTTAGTTCTGATGCTGGAAGAGCAGCTAGGTCAGATAGTGAGTCAACACCAAGCTCAGCAGCCTTCTCTGAGCGGATAGCAAATGCGTAGGTGTTGTTGAATGGTGCACCGTTTAGCCAAGCGATTCCCTTAGCTGCATCGAGCTCCTTCACTGCATCGTACTGAGCCTGAACACCAGCTACTGGTGCATCCTGCTCGTTGTATGCAAGCCAGGAAGTTCCGGTGTACTCCCAGTACCCGAGGAACTCGTCTGACTCAAGTGCAGTACGAACGTTGGCTGAACCAACGATTGTTGAGTAGTCAGTGTCTGCACCGTACTCGTTCAGCAAAATGCTGACCATGTTGCCCAGAATGTACTGCTCTGAGAAGTCCTTTGCACCGATGGTTCCGGTTAGGCCTGCTAGTGGAAGGTCTCCAGTAGCTTCCTCGGTCGGGGTCTCAGAAGCAGCACAGCCAGCCAAGCCGAGGGTGGCGACTAGAGCCGCAGCGGCCCAAGTAGTTTTGACGCTCTTCATATATTTATGCTCCTTGTTTGTTTGTGTGTTCAAGCCTTGCGAGCTCAAACGCCTTTTGGTTTCAATGCGTCTTCCACTAAACCAGCAAGCCAGTCCAGCAGTAGGGCGATGCACGAAACCACTACTGCACCGGTGAGCAGGACAGCTGGTCGGGTTAGCTTTAGACCAACCACGATCACCTCTCCTAGTCCGCCGGCGTTGATGAATGTGGCAATGGTTGCCACACCAACACTGAATACAAGAGCAGTTCTAAAACCAGCCAGGATGACTGGAACTGCTAACGGAAGCTCAACCTTGAAAAGAACCTGCATGGGCTTCATTCCCATACCGCGAGCTGACTCCGTGATGTTGGGATCAATCTGATTAATGCCAACGATGGTGTTTCTAAGAACGGGCAGCAGGCCATACAGAACTAGCGCTGCTACCGCGGTTGGCCAACCAATTCCAAAAATCAACGCAAGCAAAATGATTACGCCCACCGCCGGGGTTGCCTGCCCAATGTTTGCCAGGCCTAAGACGGCAAAAGAAACCAACTTGGAATTGGTTCTAGAAATCAAGATGCCCAGCGGAATTGCAATGGCAGCCACCACTACCGCAGAGAAAATCGAAATGCGAATGTGCTCGTCAACTTTGGCGAGCATGTATTCCCAGTTCAGGGCGAATGCCTCAATCTTGTCTGGCTCACCGCGAGAGTAGAGGAACGCAAGTAGTGCTCCGAGCGATGCAACAATCAACAGCGGTGTGCCAAGACGCTTGGTGGTGTAGAACTTTCCTCTTCTATCCGATGGTTGCGAATAGGAAGTGGATACGTCGGTTGCCGCTTGGACTGACATTATCTGCCGCCTAGTTTTGAAACATCAACACCGAGGGCTGTTGAAATCGACTCGATCGAAACGCTTCCAACCAGCTGGCCGTTCTGAACTACGCCAAGTGGCTTACCACCGGACAGCAATATTGAGTCAAGAGCAACTCGCAGATTCTGGTTGCTGTCCAGTTTGACTTGGGTGTCTAGCTTGTTTGATTCCAGCGCTTCGCTTACTGGCATCAGAGCGAGTCTCTTCAGGGCAGCTCCTTCGCCGATGAAAGAGGAGACGTAGTCATTGGCTGGGTTCTTCAAGATGTTGGCTGGCGTATCAAACTGTTCAATCTTGCTGCGCTTGCTAAGAACCGCAATGCGATCGCCAAGCTTGATTGCCTCTTCGAAATCGTGCGTTACGAAAACAATTGACTTTCCAATGCTCGCCTGCAGTCTTTGAAACTCAGCCTGCAGCTTTTCACGGGTGATTGGGTCGGTAGCGCCAAAGGGTTCGTCCATCAGCATCACTGGTGGGTCGGCTGAGAGCGCTCTTGCCACACCAACTCGCTGCTGCTGACCACCAGATAGCTGGCGAGGGTAGCGCTCGGCGAAAACCGAAGGGTCTAGCTGAACAACATCCAGCATTTCCTTGACTCTGGCTTCAATCTTGTTTTTGTCCCAACCAAGCAGCTTTGGAACGGTAGCGATGTTTTCGGCCACGGTCATGTGAGGGAACAGACCAATTTGCTGAATTACATAGCCGATTCCGCGGCGCAGCTCGTTTTGATCAAGCGAGAGAATGTCGCGGCCATCAATCTTGATGGTTCCGCTGCTTGGTTCAATGATGCGGTTGATCATCTTCATGGTGGTGGTTTTACCACAACCGGATGGACCAACCAGCATCACCAGTTCGCCAGGCTGAACTGTCATAGAGAAGTTCTCTACCGCTGGTTCTTCCGTGCCGGGGTAAACCTTGCTGACATTGGTTAGTTCGATGAGTGCGCCAGTCTTGTTAGACACGGATCCCCCTTGAAGTGGTTGCTCGTTTGATCAGAATAAATAAAGCGTCAAAGATAAGAGCGATGATGACAATCATCACGGTGCCAGTGAGTGCAAAGTTCAGTGCATTCTTAGCCCCCAGCATCGATAGACCCTTGAAGATGTAGGCGCCAAGACCAGGACCTGCAACATAGGCTGCAATTGCTGCAATACCAATTGCCAGCTGAGTGGCCACGCGAAGGCCAGTAAGAATTACCGGCCAGGCAATTGGTAGTTGAACGGATAGCAAAACTTTTAGGGGAGTCATTCCCATACCGCGCGCTGATTCCATGACTGCCTCTGGAACTTCCCGCAGTCCCACCACAGTGTTTCTAACAATTGGCAGTAGAGAGTAAAGAGAAAGTGCAATCACGGTTGGAACCCAACCAAGACCGAATGTTGGAATCATCAGTGCCAGCAGTGCCATTGATGGGATGGTAAGAATCACGCCAGCGGTGGCGATTGCAAATGATCTGCCAACTGGCTTGTTCCAAACCAACAGACCAGCGGCTACACCCAAAACGGCTGCAATAAATACGGATAACAACACAACCGTGGTGTGCTCAATGGTGAGCTCGAGGATGTCATCGAGCTTGTCGAGGATAAAGGGCAGAACCAGCCCTAGGTCATAATTTCCCAATCACCCTCCTCTCTGAGACTAAAGAAATTCTCAGAGGTAGTTGCGCAGGGTGCAACCCGAGTTGTTAGAATGTCAACCAAGTCCTATAACAATCCAATAAAAGGGGACCGGTGGAAGCCAAGGGTTCAAGGAAGAACAAAGCAGGCCTGGTTCGGGATCTAGAAATCCTGGAGGTGCTGGGGTCACTGGAGTCGCAGTCCAGTGGCGGGCTTGGTGTTAATCGCGTGGCAGAACTATCCGGTAGAGACAAAGGACAAATTTCTAGAACTCTCGCGACACTGTTCGAAGCTGGCTTTGTCACCAGAGATGCCAGAAGTGGAAAGTATCGGCTTGGCTTTCAGCTCTACGCGATGGCCGCAAGAACTAATGAGTATCGCTTGGTGCAAGAATCACTACCTTTCCTCAGAGAGGTAGTTGGTCTCACTCATGAAACAGCTCACCTTTGTGTGCTGCGCGGTGGAAATGTTTTGACATTGAAATCTGAAATGTCGCCCAGTGCTTTTAGGGGAGTTGGTTGGGAAGGCGTGTCAGTGGCAGCAGCTCAAACATCAAGTGGCCGAGCACTGCTGTCGGATTGGTCGGAGAGAGAAATTCGCGCTTGGTATAAAGAGCACGCTGAGGATTCGCTAGTGGTGCAATCAGAGATTGTTCTCCCTCCCGGCATTGCAGAACTGAACCGCGAAGCTACTCGAGGAAAACTCAGAACAAAAGTTAAAAACGTTGAAGATCTACTGCGCGAACTAGAGATTGTTAGAAAGCAGGGCTACGCGGTCGTGGACGAGGAATTTGAGCTCGGTCTGGTTGGAGCATCTGCTCCTATAAAGGACAGCTCAGGAAGAATTATTGCCGTAATAAATGTCAGTGCTCCAAAAACAAGAATTGGTCAGCACTTGCATCAAGTTGGCGAAATTGTTCGAAGGGTTAGCGCTGCTGCTTCGCAAGCCCTTGGCGCTGCTGCGTAACGGCCGAGCCAATCACAATTAGTACCGCTCCAATTACCATTTCCCAACCAAATGTTTCTCTTAGGACAATCCAACCGATGACCAGCGAAACTAACAGGGTTGGATAGGTAATGGTTGATGCAACCGCAGAACCAGCTCGCTCAATAAGTTGAAAGTGCCAGACGTAGGCAATGCCAGTTCCAAATCCAAGTATTAGAACTTGGGTTCCTATCCAGGCACTTGGGGCTTCAAAGCCTTGCCCACCCAGGACTACCGTGATGGCAAACAAAGACACCGTGATCGCGCCAGCGATTGCTACCTGCATGGTTGCCAACATCAGTGCCGAATCAGATAGCGGGGTAATGCTCTTTCTTACGTAGGGGATTGCAAAGCCGTAGCAAAGAATTGCGCCAATCACAGCGAATACCCCAATGGGGTCATTGTCTCCCAGATCTCCGGGTTCGATTCCCAGCGCGATAATGCCACCCGCCAGCCCAATCATGATGCCAACCACCTGCTTCCTGGTGACCGGCTCGGTTTTGAAAACGAGCAGCAGCATCAGGACTGTCAGGATTGGTGTTGCTGAGTTAATGATTGATGCAATCACGGTTGAAATGTGATTTTGCGCAAAAGCAAACAGATAGCCCGGAATGACATTCAGCAGCATTGCAACCAAAATCATTCTTTTCCACAAAACTGCTGGTGCTTGCCTCAGCAAAATAAATCTTCCGGTGACAATAAGCAGAACCAGCAAGACCAGCGCACCTATTGCGTGCCTGGTTGCTGTGATGCCGAGTGGGGAAGTGATTGTTAGCCCAGCTTCGGTGAAGGCAAAGGATGCTCCCCAGACAAGCGAGAGAATCAGGTATTGCGGCAGCCAGCGCTTAGAAGTAGCTGGCTTGGACATGCCCCTATTGTGCTGTGAGTTTGAGGCGAAGTGAATTCAGCACCACCGAGACGCTCGAAAATGCCATCGCCAGTCCGGCCAGCATTGGGTTCAAAAGGCCAGCTGCTGCTACCGGAATCAAGATGATGTTGTAGCCAAAAGCCCAACCAAGGTTCTGCAGAATGTTGCGATAGGTCTTTTTACCTAGGTTTAGCGCAAATGGAACCATTCGTGGATCGTCATCCAAGATGGTTACATCGCTGGCGGCCTGGGCCGCTTGAGCGCCACTACCCATCGCAATTCCGATATCTGCTTTAGCAAGGGCTGCAACATCGTTGATTCCATCTCCAACCATGGCGGTTGGAACGGTTTGTTTCGCGAGGTATTTGAGTTTTTCCTCGGGGGTTGAACCGGCCACCATTTCTGCCACCCCTAGTTCCTGGGCAAAACGAGCAACTCTTGCCTCGTTATCTCCTGACAACACCGAAGTTTCAATCCCATGGTTGGCTAGGAGCGCAATTGCTTCCTTGGATCCTTCACGGGAATTGTCGCTCACTTCGATAACACCCTGCGCTTTGTTATCCCAGCTGACAATCACCAGCGTGTTCGGACCAACAGACTTCAAGGCACTGTATAAGTCCTCTTGGTTTGCAACTTCAACCGCTTTGCCAACCCAAATGGTTTTCCCCTCAATATCACCGCGAAGTCCTTGGCCAGCAATTTCTTGAATGTTGTTTGCTACCAAATTGCTGCGATTTGCAAGCGCGAGCGCAATCGGGTGCCTGGAGCCCTTCTCTACTGCCCCGGCAAAGTTCAAGATTTGTTCTTCACTGCTACCAGCAACGGAGTGAACCTTGATTATTGAAAGCTTGCCATCGGTTAGCGTGCCAGTTTTGTCGAAGACTACCTTCTTGATTTTGGCCATGACCCGAAGGGAATCCGGATTACGAATAACCACTGATCGCTTGGCGCCAATGGAAGTGGCAACCACCAAGCTCATCGGAACCGCAATGCCAAGTGCACAGGGGCAGGCAATCACTAACACAGCAACTGCCGCCTCAAATGCTCTGAGTTGGTCGCCAGTTAGCAATAGCCAGGCGACGAAAGTGGCAATTGCAATCAAGATGACCGCTGGCACAAAGAAGCTTGAAATCCGATCAGCGATTGAGGCCAGTTTTGTTTTTGTGGCGGTAGCTTCGCGAACCAAATCTGCAATTTGAGCAAGACGGGAGACTTTTGCGGGGAGTAGAACTTCAATCAATACCTCGCCGGACAAAACGGTTTCGCCGGCCGTTACCTTCTTGCCTTTTCTTATCTCAATTGGAAGGCTCTCGCCGGTTAGCGAAGAGCTGTCGATTGACGCCATTTCTGACTGCAGAATTCCATCGGCTGGGATCTTTTGCCCAGCTGCTACTGCGACCAGATTTCCCTTGACTAAGTCGGCAGTTAGTACTTCTGCTCTAGTAGCACCATCAACCTTGGTGGCTGTTTCGGGGATGGCATTTAGCAGTGATCGGACGGCATCCGTTGCGCTTCGGCGGGTTCGAACTTCTAGGTATCGACCAATCAATACAACTGATGGGACTACAGCCGAGACTTCAAAGTAGTGATGAGGGTGGCCTTGCAAAACCAGATAAACGCTGAACATGTATGCAATCGAGGAACCGAGCGAGACCAAGGTGTCCATGGTCGTATCGCCTTTGAGCAAGTTCTTCAACGCGGCGGAGTGAAATGGCCAGGTTACGTATGTGATCACTGGTGTGGCCAGAGCCCATACCAAGTACTGACTTCCTGAAAACTGAAACCCTGGCACCATTGAAAATAAAACTGCTAGTGCAGATAACACCGAACCGGTAATGATTCTTGGCCAGAGCTTGTTTAGCTCCGGCTTGCCATCTCCAACTTTGTAGCCAGCTGAGTCAACTGCATCTTTTAGTTCTTGCAGCTCAACCGACTGGTTGAGGGTGATGTGAGCTTTTTCTGTTGCAAAGTCAACGTAGGCTGACACGCCAGAAATTTGATTGAGGGATTTTTCTACTCTTCTTGCACAGGCCGTGCAAGTCATTCCCTCAATCTCAAGCTCTAGTTGGTTAGTCATTTACCTTCGCAAATTTAGCGACCTGGTAACCAGCGCGATCGATGGCTGCAGTCAGGTCTTGCTCTGAAGCGTGACCTTTGATGATGGCTTTGCCGGTTTGGTGGTTTACTTCCAAAACCTCTGTTCCAGGAACTGCTGAAAGCTCTTTGGTAATTGAAGCTGCGCAGTGACCACAGGTCATGCCAGTGATGTCGATTTCGATTTTTTCCATTTTTTTCCTTACTCAAATAGTCCAGAGATTTGATTCCACAACTTGTGGTTGATGGAGTAGTAAACCCAGGTGCCCCGCTTTTCAGCTTGGAGGAGTCCAACCTCGGTCAGCTTCTTCATGTGATGAGAGATGGTTGGCTGGGAGAGATTCAGCGGCCCAGTCAGATCGCAGGTGCAGGCTTTGGAATCTTCACCTTTTCTAATCAGGGCAAGAATTTGAAGTCTGGTTGGGTCAGCTACCGCTTTCAGTAGCGCGGCAATTTCAGTGGCCTGGCTTCTGGCCATGGGTTCTAACCCTGGGGCAGGGGCGCACTGGGAGATATCGAGAGCGATTTTGGTTGCCAATTGTTCACCTAACTACATAGATAATTATCTATAAACTATTCATAGATGTCCATCTATGAATACTAAGCAGCAGACGGGTGCCCCATGCCAGTGCGATTTCTAGCCGAGTTAATTGGTACTTTCGCCATAGTCGCGGCCGTGCTGGGTGCTGGTTTTATGGTCTCGAACCTTTCGGCAGAACCGGCTTTGGGATTATTCATGATTGCCAGTGCGGTGGCATCCGTCTTATTTGTCACCATCTCGACTCTTGGTCCAGTGTCTGGCGCTCACTTCAACCCAATTGTTTCATTGGCTTTTTGGTCAAGAAAGCAGCTGTCCCTAGGAGAGACCTCTTTATACATTTCAGCTCAGCTTTTGGGTGCCGTCTTGGGAGCCATTGCCGCCAACGCAATGTTCAATCAAGCAACTCTGATAAGTACGGTTGATCGATTTAGTTTTGGCGCAATGGTTGGCGAGACAATTGCGAGTGCTGGTTTGGTGTTTTTGATTTTGCAATTGGTCGATTCCAGAAAAGAACAGCTAATCGCCCCAGCAGTTGCTCTTTGGATTTTCGCAGGGCATCTCTTTACTTCTTCGACAGCTTTTGCCAATCCCGCGGTCACTCTGGGAAGAGTGTTCTCCTCAGCCCCTAGTTCAATTTCAATTGACTCAGCTTGGCAATTTGCGATTGCTCAATTAGTTGGTTCGCTAATTGCTGTTTTCGTTTCCGCACAGTTTCGAAAGGTGAATAAATGAGCACGATAG
>JACCDG011458319.1_pt1 | contig 17578 bp, 5 predicted proteins | sample 7442471 | NCBI WGS metagenome assembly JACCDG01 (sample SAMN15323444, study PRJNA562643) | freshwater metagenome | isolation source: river surface water | place: USA:Blue River Watershed | collected 2017-08-17 | reverse complement strand
GGTTGCCCATCACTGAGCACTCCAAGTCGGCGCTTTGTGGAACTATCAAGCACCCCATAGCCAGTTTCTCCTTTGTAACAGATTGGGTTTGTGCTGTTCACACTCATGTGGTAGATGAACTCGTATTCAGCTCCCCACAGCGATTGCGTACTTTGTGCATCGCTTGCAAGGGGGTTGTCATAGTACATCCAAATTCCTGCTGAGGTTGGCGCTGCAGGGATAGTTGGCATCTTTACCCAAACAGACGACACACCCGTTGGGTTCCACTCGTCAATTTGATAGAGAAGAGGCGTGTTGTCATCTGCAACAAAGCGAATGTCTGCACCATCAGCAGAGAGTGTTCCATATGCGTTTGCAGTATTGTCTATGCTAACGAGAACTGGGAAATCGCTCAATGTCTGCGTAATACCAGTTGTATCAATAGTCATGCGCTGACGCATGTTCCACTGTGCATCCCACCAGTTACTTGGTGTTTCTGTGGCGGTAAGAACGAATTCAAGGAAGCTTGGCAATTCGTGTCCTTGCGTCACAGTGTAGGTTGGATTTGTTCCACTCAATGTCGTAATTGGGTGGAAGTGGCAGCTTGTTGGGGTGTAGCAGTGTCTAAAGTTTACAACCCAGGTTAATGCACCATCAGGGAGCGTGCCACTTTCTGCATCTGTGCCGATGCCGCTGAGTTGGATAACATCACCCACACGGAATGTCGAACTATTTGCAGGTGAAAGGATGGTTGCTATCGGTGGCGTGTTGCCAACTGAAATAATAATGCTGGTCGTACTTGATCGAGCATTGCTATCCGTTACGCGAAGACGTACAACTGTGTTTCCACCAGCAGTGTAGGTGTACTGTGGAGTCGCACTTGTAGAGTCGTCATATGCTCCATCGCTATCAAGATCCCAAGCGTACGAGAGTCCATTTCCTGCAGGATCACTCGATGTTGTTGCATCAAAGTTTACTGTGAGCGGAGATGAACCACTTGTAACATCGCTGGTGATTCTTGCAACCGGCGAGTTCCAAGTGATACGTCGGATTGCGTTGTTTGCTGCGTTGATGCGATCAAAGTTTGCGTAGTACAATGCGCCATCAGGTCCAACTTGGATGTCTACTGCGAACACGGGGTCGCTGAAATCTTCAAATGGAGCATCGCTTACGTTCAACGCACCGTTTGGAAGTCGCTTTGCGACTAAGATCGTTGGACGTCCGGGCTGGTCGAATGCTCGCACGTAGTCTGCATAGAACAGTGCACCGTCATACTCATCTGGGAAGCGAGCACTTGCGTTGCTTCTATACAAAGTGATTCCTGTGCTTGCTCCTCCAATTGGGCCGTGGAAGAATGCCTTGAATGGCTCGTTCGATGGAGCGCCATTTGGCTCGGTTGCGTAGAGAGTTTGACACACAGGGTTATTTTGGCGAAGGAAATCTGGTTGAGGACCATATCCTTCGTAGCAAGGCCAACCGAAGTTTTCAACTACATTGTCAGTTGCACTTGGTATGTAGTTGATTTCTTCCCAAAGGTAGAATCCTGTATCTGCGATGAATACTTCACCGCCGGTCTTGGTTGCGTTCCCTTGGTCTATGGTAAAACGATAGGGGTTTCGCAAACCGTATGCGATAATTCGTTGTTCGTTTTGGTCGCTTGCACTAATTCGCGGGTTGCTTGGTGCCGCCGCACCAGTGTCTGGATCAATGCGGATTATTGCACCGCTCAAGATTACTGGGTCTCCTGCAGTACTCAAATCTTGCGATCGCATAGCGCCGCCTTCGAACATTGGACTTGGGCATGTTGCTTCCAAGTCAGGGAAAGTAATTGTTTGCTGTACTCCATTGAAGTCAAAATTTACGGTACTTCCATTATAGAATTGGCCGTAGTCAGGATTTCCATTTGCGTCCAGATCATCGCTTGCACCTTCGCCTGCGCTTGCATACAAGAAGCCATCAGGGCCGAACAGTAAGTCACCAACTGCGTGCGTTACAGACATTTGACACCAGTCTGTCACGAGTGTCTTATTGCTATTTGGAATCATGATTCCAGTTGCTGGATTCATTGTTAGGCGTTCTATTCTTCCACTTGGGGCGCCATTGCCGATTCCTTCGGGGTTTTCACCATTTGGTCCACGCATAGTGTACATGACATAAAGGTAAGGGCGGTTCGGGTACTGGGGGTCAACAGCAAGGCCGAGGAGTCCTCGGTCATTGTTTCCATTCACTTTGCTAGTGAGATCGACTGTAATGACAGGAACAGGGTCATTGACACTTGAGTAGGAGTACACGATACCATCTTGTTCTGCTACAAAGACTTCTCCGGTTGGTGCGAATCGCACTGCGGTAGGTCTTTGCAGTCCGCCAAAGACTAGCTCATCAGTAAAGCCAGCCGGTAGCGCGTACGCAACGGCACTCGTGAGTGCAAAGCACAGTAGAACAAATCCCAGTATGGTTTGATTTCGTGTCATTTATATAACCCCGGTAACTATTAATTAGTAGTGATATTTAAGTCTATCTTCAGTTTATAAATAAAAGGATGGAGTGCTGCAAAGCCGCTCATCGACGCCTCCCAAGCACAAAGAGCGCGACGGCAGCGCCTGCAAAGATGAGAGATACAGCGAGCCAAAGAAGATTCTTGGGTGGTTGCAACCCCACGTCTGCACCGACTAATCCAGTTACGCCCGCAGCCTCAGAACCAGTCAGTCCAGCCGCTGCACGATCAGATACAGCTTGGCCAAGCAAATCTGAATTCGTTTGTGCACAAGCTCTGCTAAGTGCTGGACGCCCAAGCGTTGTGCCACACTCATTTGCATCGCTGCACGTTCGCGTTTGTAGCCCATCGGCACATTCAGACCAATCAGTACACGTCCAGAGCGTCGTACAAGCATTGGAAGCACTGCTAGCTGTGAGAGAAGGACCTGTTCCGTTGGTACTGTTGGTACTGAGTCGAGTGGAATTGGTCGAATTTGAAGTGGAAACCACTCTGCGACCTCCACCGCCACCACCGCCTCCGCCACCTCGTAAGCTTACAGGCGCTACAAGCGAATAGAATGCGCTCACTGTTGTTCCACCATCAACCACAGGAACCGAATGCGCAGTTTCTCCATTGTCCGACCAACCCGTAAATACGTAGGTAGAACCTGAGACTACCTGTGAAGGCACAGCCTCGATGATCACTGACGTATTATTCGATCCATAGTACGTGTAAGGAAGGACGACGGTTGAACCGTTCACAATCGCTGATAGGCCCGCAACATTTGCGCTCACTGTTACTGAAGGCGCATCAAGCACATATGTTGCTTGAAGCGTTACATCGCCACTCACAAGAATAGTTTGCGACGCATTGCCGCCGTTCGACCATGAAGCAAATCGATATTGCGTGCCATTCTGCGTTACATACAAAGGCGCACTCACAAATGCGTGTCCATCAGCAGTGACTTGACCAGTGAAAGGAGTGGTATCTTGGGTTTGCTGGAAGGTCATTTGCGCGGGAATGTTACTCTCCAACGTCACCGTCGCCACTTGCGGCAAAATTGAAATAGAAGTTGAAGCGCTCAAGCCTGTATTTGCTGTGTACTGCTCAACCGAACCGTACGAGAACAAAGTACCCGAGCTTGCACGGTAATCTGCATATGCCCACGCGGCATCGCGCATCTCGAGCGAAAGACGAACTTCATCAACTGCTCCATGCAACGTGAAGTCAGGGTTGAAACTAAATCCCCCAATAGTTATCGGAGTGGCTGTACCAAGCACGCTTGTTTGCGTAGTATTTTCTCCTGCGAGCTGCCCATCAACATAGACATGGACAGTGCTTGTTGCAGGGTCATAGGTGTGGATAACGTGATGCCAGCCACCATCTTCGGTAGCACCAAGGTCGAATAAAATAACATCCTGTGGATGGGGTAAGGAAGGGAAGTTCGCATTCTGCGGGTCATCAGCAGTTCGTTGCGTTGTCACGCCAAGCTTACACGATGAAGCAAAGTACATTCGGTGATCCCAGCCTTTTGTCATAATATGATTCGTTTCATCGCAACCACTCGTGGGCGTTGTTTTCACCCAAGCTGAAAAAGTCCATGCAGTCTCATTCAGCGCAGCAGTGTAACCAGTATCGAAGTACGTATCTTGAGTTACGCCATCAAAAAGAACCGCATCCCCCAATTGACCTTGCATGCTGCTAAAGCCGTTCCCTACTGGTGCGAGAGGTTGTCCATTCGTGCTCGCATCACTCAGCAAATTCGCACTGTTGAAGTGATACACAAAGGAATATTCGTCTCCCCAGAGCTGAGCCGCAGACTGCGCGTCTGTTGCGGCAGGATTATCATAGTATAGCCAGACAGTGGTTGAAGTTGAGGATAGCTGATGCAAGTGGACCCACACACGCGAAATCCCTGTTGGATTCCACGACTCGATTTCATACGCGAGCTGCGTAGTATCATCTTCGTCAATAAAGCGGATGTCAGCACCGTTTGCTGACAAAGGACCATACTGGTTTGCACTATTGTCAATGAGGAGAAGCGCAGTTACTTCATCTGCACTTCCCACTACACCAGTGGTGTCCACTGTGAGTAATTGACGCTTCGTCCACGCACTGTCCCACCAGTTCGATCCTGCTTCAAAAGCAGTCAATATGATTGTGTAGTAACTTGGAAGCTCGTGATCTTCTGTGACAAAAGTTAGGGTGTCCCCGACAGAAGTCGATCCGTGCGTGTGGCAGGGCGATCCTGGCCTGCAGTGCTCGAGGTTCAGATTCCAGCGAAGCTGGCTTGGTGGCAGTGCTCCCGTGTCAGGATCGATTGCAGCGCCCTGTACTACGATTGTTTGCCCCACACGATACGTCGTGCCATTTATTTGGGAAAGGATTGTTGGAACAGGCGCACCATTTCCAACTGTAATGAGCAGAGCATCAGTGCTCTGTAAGCCTGCTGAGTCGGTTACTCGCAGTCGCACGGTGAACGCCCCGGATTGTGTGAAAGTGAATTGTGCTTGTGCACTTGCACCATCATCGAATGCACCATCACCATCAAGGTCCCACGCGTACTGCAAAGCACCACTTCGTGGATTGCTTGATGATGAACCATCAAAGGACACTGCAAGTGGGGCACTCCCTGTGGTTTGATTCGCAACAATGTGTGCTTGGGGAGTTGCATAACTTATTCGATTGATTCTGCCATATACTACATCCGCATAGTAGAGGAACCCATCTGGACCTTCTTGCACGTCCACGGCAAAAACTGGATCGCTAAAATCTTGAGGAGCTCCAAGCGAAGTAGGACCTACTCGAGGATAGAATCGGATCGTGCTCATTGGCGGAGTTTGAGTTGCAAGCGTGTAGTCAGCGTAAAATACGCCATCCTTGTATGATGAAGGAAATACATCACTCTTGTAAATTGCAATACCTGTGCTCGCGCCGACTAAATCTATGTGTGGAATGGAAACAACTGGTGCGCTCACTTCGCTTGGTTGCAGCGCAACACAAATAGGAATATTCAATGGAGCCCAGTCAGGATGAGCATTCGCTCCTTCGTAGCAAGGCCAACCGAAATTTACTGGAGCAGAAGGAACCAATGGCAATGCGTTGATTTCTTCCCACAAGTACCAGCCATTGTCGATGACGAACAGATGACCGCTATCGGAATCTATCGCCATACGATACGGATTTCGTAGACCATACGCAATAATGCGTTGCGCATTTACGTCGGCATCAGTACTAAGCGGGTTTCCCGGTGCTGCTGCACCAGTCATTGGATCTATTCGAATAATTGTGCCGCTCAACTCGAGTGAATCAGCGCGCGTTCGCAAGTCTTGAGAGCGCATCGAGCCACCCTCATTCAGAGGATTCGGACAGGCACTTTCATCATAGTAGTTCCCATAGTCCCGATTAACTTCTGCACCCTCTCCTGCCGACACATACAGCATTTTATCTGGTCCAAACGCGAGATCGTCAATTGTGTGCTGATTCGAAAATTGACAGTATCCTTCAAGAAGCGTTTCGATGCTTACCGCTTGCAGAGTGGAAGGATTCACTTTGATTTTCGCAACTCGCCCACCAGGGTTAATTGTCGTGGTCGCGTACGCGACGTAGACATACGGTTGTGAAGGGTAATCAGGATGGATCGCAAGCCCGATAAGCCCGCGGTCGAGTGTTGTTGTCACATTTGCTTGTATATCCGCTACAAGCGTGCTCGTAACGTCAGACACTGAATCATAATGGAGAATTTGGCCGGATTTCGTTATGACAAAAGCAGAGTCATCTGGAGCGAATCGCACTGCAACTGGCTCTTGAATGCCGCTGAAAACTTGCTCATCAAAAAAACCTTGAGGCAGCGCAAAAGCTGCTCCTGCAAATACAAGAAATAGCGCAATACACGACAAGGCAGTTCGATCCATATACTTTCGCCCCTCCAGGTCGGTGGAGCTGATGCGATATTATAAACCTATGGAATGAGTAAGAAATGCAATTTTACAGTGAAGAAACAATAAAATAATTAGCGAAAACGTCTAAAAAACGCACATTCTAGCGGAAAAACCACTAATCCACAAACAATCCAAAATAACTACTTGCAAGTGGATTAGCAGAAGAGTGAGATATATCTGAGAAAAAGTAAATCCCGCACCCGCAAAGAATTTGTGAATCTTTTCTCATCGAAAACGGTTCTCGAATGAAATAAACACCGCGCTGTGCGCTACAATTTTGTAGGGATACCTAAGCCAATATATCGCACATTGTGCGCGGCAAGTTTTTCTAATTCTACATCACGAGCGAGGATGTTGCGACAGTCAACTATAGTTTTACCACGCAATGCCGCAAGCTCAGATTCTGAGAGTGTTCGATATTCATCCCACTCAGTCATGACAACGAGAAGATCGCTCTCTCGCAGCATGGAGAGTTTCTGAGATGGTTCGACATCTGAAACTTCTCGTAAGAAATTCTGCGTTGCTTCTGGATCATGCACGAGGACACGCACACCTTTTGAAAGCAATTGCTTTGCTAGAGGTATAGTGGGACTTGAACGAGCATCGTCAGTTTTCGCTTTAAATGCCAGACCCCATATTGCTACGGTCTTCCCGGAACCCAATGCAGAAAGAACTAAGTCACTTACAAAACGCTGCTGCGAAGCGTTCAATTGCATTGTTGCGTCAAGCAACGCAGGGTCAATATGGTGCGTGCGTGCCTGATGCGCAAATGCTTGCACGTCTTTTGGAAAACAGCTTCCCCCAAAACCAGGGCCAGGGTACAAAAACTGCATACCAATACGCTTATCACTGCCAACACCTCGGCGCACATCGCGAATATCTGCGCCGGTAGCAGCACAGAGTTGACTAAGAAAATTCACGAACGAGACGCGCTGGGCGAGCATAGAATTTGACGCGTACTTCACCATTTCAGCGCTTTCTGGAGACATTTCAAGGATACGATTCGCGTCTTCTCGGATGAGTAATGGACTATACAAGTGGCGCATAACTGCAAACGCAGCTTCTGAGCGTGCACCAATTATGATTCTATCAGGACTCGCAAAGTCGCGTATCGCAGCGCCTTCGCGTAAGGTCTCAGGATTCGATACAACATACACGTTCTTTGCTGCCTGTGCGAATATTTGCTCCACTGCTGCTGCAGTACCGACAGGTACGGTACTTTTGTCAACTACAACCAAGCCATCATGCGCGTGGAGTGCAATCGTGCGTGCTGCTGCAAAGAATGCGGTGAGGTCGGCTTCACCAGTCTCTCCTTGCGGAGTTCCTACCGCAATAAAAACTGCAGCCATCCCGCGAACTCCCGAACCTGCATCAGTTGCAAAGGTGAGGCGATGCTTGTTCTTTGTCAAAAGCGTCGCAAGTCCCGGCTCGTAAATCACTGGATCGCCTCCTCGCAGCCGCTCTATTTTTCGTGAATCCACATCAATGCAAGTAACATCGTGACCTACTTCAGCTAGACAGACTCCTGTTACGAGGCCGACATATCCCGTACCAAATACGCCAATTCGCATAGGCAGAAAAATCACACTTCTACATATAATGTTATCGTTTCAGCCAGTCATAGACAGTCCACAAGAATCCAATGAAATAGAGCAAGAATAACACCATACCGATATAGCTGTGGAATAAATTGATGGCAAAGTACGGATCATAATAGACACCAACGAGCATAATGAGATACACCCGTAAAACATTCACAAGGAACAAACCGAAGACCGTCACAAAAAAGAGCAATACAACCCGCCCGTGGCGCAGTTTCTGCCAGTCGAGTCCGACAATGAGAAGATACAGGCAGGTGAAGAGGAAAATAGAGAATACGCCCGAGCAGGCTTCACCTATGTACACCGCAAATTCTCGCACAATCAGAGTCTGTGGCTCAATGAGTGTCACATCACCAGGAAACACATGCAACAAAACGTAGACGACGCGCGAAACACCAAAGCTCAATATCTCCCACGAGAGCCAGACAACTCGCATTGCGGCATAAAACACTATACCAACACCTGCGCACAGCAGCAGTTCTTTCTGGAAATTCTTGGCTTGCGCTCGTATATACGACCATGAAAAAAGGCACAAGGCAAGCAACACAAAAATCGCAACGAATAATGCATGCAAAATGCACGCGAATAGTATTCTTTCTGAAAACAAAAGGCCTGAATGCATATTCACATACTTCGCACCATACCTGAAACTAATAAAACTCAGAATGGCAAGAACACCCGCCCACCACGTTGGTTTTGGAGGACTAGGCAATACAAGTAACTTCTCGCGAGCGAGTACCACAAAAAAAACACCAACTGCGAGTACAATGTATCCTAGTCCACCATAGACAAAGAACCACAAATCATACAACAAAGGTCCGCCCACAATTAGCGAACCAACAAAAAAAGAAATGAGAATAAAGAGCGCAAAAAAAATCCCCGCACGCAACAGCAGCAATCGCAGGCTAGGTTTTGAGAAAAACAGTGATACGTTCATTTGAGTCGTTTACGTATATCTTCGAGCTTCTTGAGCTCAACTTCAAGATCTTCCTCTCCCGGTGCAGCTTTTTCATTTTTGCGATGCGCGAATACAAACAATATCACAGCAGTAAGAGCTGAGAGTGCAAACACCAACGACCACAAAATGCGGGAGAAACTTCTTGGTTTTGCTTCTTTCTTCTGCACAGTACCAACATCCTCGGAGTCTTCAGTCTGCGCCGCCTGCGCTTCCTGCTCCGACTCACCTTGTACGAGTGGAGAGGAAGACTCTTCTGTATTCGATGGCGCATCTGGTGACATTGTTTCGTCAGCGGCGCTCGCAGGCGTTGGTGCAGTAACAATAACGCCTTCTTTTGGCGCTATTGCGAAATACGAAAAGCCCGGGCTTGTTGCTTCAAGAAGCGCGGCACTGCTGGTTTGACCCGCATTTCTCGTCACTAACTGCTGCCAAGTACCATTCTGCAACCGCCACAGCGCAAGATCGTCTGCTGCAACGCCAGTTGCGAGTAACCAGGCTTGCGACACATTGAGGCTGAACTGCGCTTGGGCGATTTGCACGCCACTCGTCATCGTGACGCTGAAGTACGCATACGCATTTTGCACAGGTACTGATACTGCACTTGCTGCGAGTGGCGCTACTGTGAGCGTTGAGCGTTTATTGTAATCAGCCGCGGGGGTGAGTTGCAGTCGAATCACAGGAAGAGCCGACGAACCCGAAACATTCATGCTTACAGGGATGCCCGCATCAAGCTTCACATAAGATTCGCTATCAGCGCCACTAGGAGATCTCGCGACTCCACCGCCACCGCCACCACCGCCACCGCCTCCGCCACCACCGCCGCCACCGCTGCTTGCAGCACTCGTGGTGAACAAGATGGTTGCAGACGATGCTGCAGCATTTTCTGCAACATCTTGGCATCGAACATAATACAGGTATTGCGTGCTTGCACTCAGGCCTGTTAGGGATTCAGAGTGCGTTGTTGCTCCAGTTGTAGTGAAAGTGTCGCTCATGCTTGCGTACGCTTCATCTGTTGTACTGTAGCGGCAAGTTGCATCTTCACTTGTAGTAAGCGAGAGAGTAGCTGCACTCGCACTTACTCCACTTGATGTATTCGCGCTCATAATTGGTGCTGATCCGTCTTCTCCGCCAGCTACACCGGAGAAGTGCGGTAAGTAGACTATTGCAAGTGTGCTATTTGATGCGAGCCAGCCTAGGTTCGTCTCATTTATGGGGAATGTTGGTGCTGAGCCAAGTCGTGAGAGCGTCGTAATGTTTGAACCATTGTCATTGCGGATCCACACAAAGGTGAAATTCGTGTAGCTGTAGTTCACTCCACTAGGTGCAGGTATGTTCAACTGCACTCCACTGAATGCACTTACTGGGACGAAATCCGTGAAGCCTAAGTACTGCACAATGGTCTCTACAACCATGCCTGTTGCATTCGATACATTACCTGCTGTTGCGCTGCTCGTGTTGGTTTCAATAGTGAAATCATCCGCGGCGGCAAAGACAAGGTCTGTTAAATCAAGTCCTGGAACAACTGTGACAACTGGAACTCCCGCGGAGACTGTGAAAGTTAAGTTAACCGTTTGATTTGGCGTGAAGCTTTCCTGCCCCGTTACGTTTGTGCCATTTGCAGCAACAAAGGTAACTGCACTGACCGCCGTAACCGAGTCTATATCAAGTGCGGTATCAGTAAGGTTTGCTGCACCTTCACTCGTAATTGTGAAAGTAACGGTAGTGCTATAATTGAGCGCATCTGTGGCTACGAGAGTAACCGTGTTTGCCCCAGTGAGCAGCGTCACGCTCACTGTTGGTGCACTCGAAGTATTCGTTGCAACAATACCATTCCCAAGGTTAATCGTGCTATTTCGAAGCGTCGTATCACTGACCGTCCAGCTCAAGTTGACCTGCGTGCCGTTCACACTAACTGTACCACCATCGCTCACGCTTTGGTTCGCCCCATCAAATACACGTATCGATGCAACGACTGGTACCACAGTGTCAACGGTAAATGTGCGAGCGGAAGAATTTGCAGCATTACCTGCACTGTCAGTTGCTTCTACAACTATGGTGTGCGATCCATCTGAAAGAGAAGAGGCATTGAGAGATACTGCTGAATTATTTGTTCCATTACCGCTGGCAACAACAGTACTGTCAATATAGACGCGGTAAGTTGGTGTGCTTGTGAGGCCATCAACAATGGTAAATTGTAGCGCAGGTGTTGAGTCAGTAGTATTCAAAGCACTCGTTGGAGCGGTGATTGTCGTGACCGGTGATGCGGTGTCAACGACTATGCTCACTGCACTACTATTTACACGCGAATTTGCGATGTTTGTTGCCATGACTACAATCGTATGAGTTCCATTCCCATTTATTGCGCTCAAATTCAATTGAGTCGCTGTGTTATTTGTTGCAACACCGCTTTGGCCGTTTATAACGCCATCAACGTAGATTGTGTAATTGACGCTACTTGAAAGGATGTCAGTGAGAGTGAATGTGAGTTGCGGTGTCGTGTCGGAAGTCACTGCGCCGTCGAGTGGAGAAGAGAGCGTTGCGGTTGGAAGGCTTGTATCAACTATCAGAACTAATGTAGTGCTGTTCGCTGAGTTGCCCGAAGGATCAGTAGCCTGCACTATAATGGTGTGCGATCCGTTCCCATTAATTGCCGTGAGAGAAAGAGGCGTTGCAGAATTGTTCGCAACACTCGCACTTTGGCCGTTGTACGTACCATCAACAAATATTGCGTATACTAACGAAGTGCCAAGGTTATCAGTTGCACTGAACGTAATTGCAGGCGTCGTGTCGGACGTTGTTGTGCCGTTTGCAGGACTTGAGATTGCGGCAACTGGCACTACTTGATCAACAACAATTGCGAGTGCAGTGCTATTTGCAGAGTTCCCAAGACTGTCAATTGCCTGAACAATTATACTGTGGCTGCCGTTGCCACTGAGTGCACTGAGATTGAGGTTCGTCGCAGTATTGTTGCTTACGCTTGCCGATTGCCCATTCGCAGTCCCATCCACAAAGACAACATACGTCAGAGTGCTACTGTGAGTGTCCGTTAGTGTAAACGTAATTTGAGGAGTCGTATCTGTTGTATTCGTCGCATTTGCTGGGGCACTTATTTGCGCAACAGGAGCGCTCGCATCTATGCGAAGAGCGAGTGCGGTAGAGTTTTGCGCAAGTCCAAGTCCGTCTGTTGCTTCTACAAGTATGTTATGCGCTCCGTCTGCAAGTGTCGTCAGATTGACGCTTGAATTAGTATTGTTTGCGGTTGTGCCACTTCCATCGAGGATTCCATCAACAAAAACGCGATATGATATGGTGCCAGAACCACCATCAATGAGAGTAAAACTTATCTCAGGAGTTGTGTCAGCAAGGAATGAATTATTTCCTGGATTGGTAATTGTTGCACTGGGTGGAGCAGTATTAATTTGCACTGTGATGCTGGTGTTTCTACTGTTCCCTGCTGGATCTGTAAGAATAAGGTTGAACGTATGGGAGCCATCTTGCAGACCTTGGAAGACAATGCTAGTTCCATTCGTACTTGAGCTGCCACTTAATGCAATCGTGCTTGATTGATTGAGCACACCATCAAGGTAGAAAGCGTAGGACACGTTTGTTGCGACACTATCGCTTGCATTCCACACGAAGGTGTCAGAGCCGCTGAGGAAGATTGCGCTGTTATTTGTTGGGTAACTGACAGAAATCGCAGGTGCAGTGGTATCAACAAAAATAGTGCGAACCGAACTATTCACTGCGTTCCCAGCGCCATCGCTTGCTTGGACTTGTATTGTGTGCGCTGCATTCGCTGAAAGCGCGCTGAGATTCACGTTGACCGCTGTATTGTTTGCGGCTGTTCCCGTTTGCCCATTTGCACTCCCATCAACATAAATAACGTAAGCTGATGATGTTGCAAAAGAATCCACGACGCTAAACGTAATTTGCGGCGTTGTATCGGACGTGTTTGTTGTATTGAGTGGGCTGCTCAATGTCACAACCGGAATCGTTGCATCAATCGCTACGTAAATTATGCTCGAGTTTGCGATATTCCCAAGCTCGTCTGTCGCTTGTACTTGAACCGAGTAGTTGCCATCAGTTACGCCCGTTATATTTACGATCGCACTACTCGCATTTATGTTCGAACCACTTGCGTTTGCAACGCCATTAAGGAAAACCGTCCATGAGTTGCTTGCACTTGTGGCATCAGCATTCGTGAAGGAGAGCACAAGGGTGTTGCTAGATTGCAAAGAGTTGTTTGCTGGAGATACAAATGTCGTAGTCGGCCCTGTACTATCATATGCAACTGCAATACTGCTGCTATTTGCGGTCAGATTCAATGCATCAGTTGCCTCTACGATGACTGTATGCCAACCTTGTGAGAGGGGAGAAAGCGAAACGCTGGTGAGCGTGTTGTTTTGCGCAATTCCAGTCACGGCTGTTGCGACATCATCAACGTACAGAGTATAAGTTGCGTTTGGTCCGCTGTTTGTGAGTATCGTGAAATTCACTTGCGGAGTCGAATCTGCTGAGTGATAGGGAGACACAGGCCCATTTATCGTTGGAACTGGTGCTGCTGTATTCAGAGTGAATGAAATTACTGAACTGTTCGCTGCGTTCCCGACGTTGTCTGTTGCTTGAATGCGTACGGTGTGGGAACCGTTTCCACTTATTGCAGTGAGATTAATTGACACAGGCGTGTTGTTTGCAGCATTGCCACTTTGTCCATTCAGCACGTCGTCGATAAACACTACATATGCAATAGAAGAATCGAAGTTATCAGTGCTGCTGAACGTAATTTGAGGCGTGCTGTCAGAGATTGTTACCCCATTTGTGGGCGAGGAAATGCTTGTGCTTGGTGCATCTACATCCACCGACACTCGTATACTTGAACTGTTTGCAGCGTTGCCCAAGTCATCGGTTGTTTGCACCAATACTGTGAAGTTTCCACTAACGAGATCGGTGATGTTTGCAATCGCAGTACTCCCATTACTATTTGATCCACTTGCATTAGCAACGCTATTTACAAACACAGTCCAAGTAGTGATAGAGCTTGTCGCATCGCTCACGCTGAACGAGAGCGAGATAGTGTTTGCTGCTTGAATACTATTGTTTGCAGGTGCTATGAATGTACTCGTCGGCGCCGTTGTGTCCAAACCGATTATGATACTGCTGCTGTTTGCAGCAAGACCGAGATCATCTGTTGCTTGGAGCAACACCGTATGCCAACCTTCGCTCAGCGATGCAAGGTTGACATTTGTGAGCGTGTTATTCTGCACACTACCACTCACTCCCGTAGCACTCCCATCAACATAAACTACGTATGATGCAGACGCCCCAGCAGCAAAAGTCACGGTGAAATTCAGCTGCGGTGTACTATCACTCGATCTATACGGCGACAATGGTCCATTGAGGACCACGGTTGGGGTTGCTGTGTTGATGACGAGAAAGAGCGCAGTACTATTTGCTGCATTGCCAGCAGGGTCGGTTACTTCAACAACAATGGTATGCGTGCCATTCCCATTCAGCGCACTCAGCACAATTGGAGTTGCAGAAGCGTTGGTACCGGTGCCGCTTTGACCGTTGTACGTACCATCAACATATACGCGGTAATTCAATGAACTAAATTGACCGTCTGTCAGGTTGACACTGATTGCTGGGGTAGTATCTGAGGTATTAGTTCGGTTCGCAGGAGTAAGGATCACCGCTGCAGGCGCTCCAGTATCAACCGTGATGGTTAACTGCGTACTGTTCGCTCGGTTGCCAAGCACATCTGTTGCATCAATTTGAAGAGTGTGAGTGCCATTGGAGAGAGGGTTGAGTTCGAGCGGATAAGGCGTATTGTTTGCGATGGACCCTATTTGAGAATAAAATACTCCATCAACATATACTCTAAACGTTGGTAGTTCATCAGTATTGTCTACAAGCGTAAACGTTATCTCCGGAGTTGCGTTTGATATGTTGGTACCATTTGCAGGGTTGTTGAATGTGACGCTTGGCGCAATAGTGTCAATCGAAAGAACGAGTTGCGAGCTATTTGCATACAGACCTGTATTGTCGAGAACTTCAACAACGATGGTGTGCGTACCATTCCCATTCAACGCTTGTAGATTTATTGAAGTAGGCGTGTTATTGGCAACTGTTCCGCTTTGTCCATGGAAAACTCCATCAACATAGAAACTGTAAGAAAGTTCGGTCGAGATCTCATCTATTGCGGTAAACTGTATTTGAGGTGTCGTGTCTGATGTATTTGTGTTGTTTCCAGGGGAAACTATCGCAACCGAAGGCGGCTCAGTGTCGATGCTAATAGTGAGCTGAGTACTATTGGCGCTATTTCCTGCGTGGTCGTTTACCTGTACAACCACAACATGCGAACTGTTTCCATCAATTGCATTGAGCGCAAGCGGCGTTGGTGTGTTATTGTTTACGGTTGCGGCCTGGCCGTTCTGGATGCCATCAACATAGAGTACATACTCCAACGTAGAACTCGTTTCATCGGTTAAGGTGAAGGATATAGTTGGAGTAGAATCAGAAGTATTTGTCGCGTTCGCGGGTGAAGTAATTGTAGCGACTGGGCTATTCGTGTCAAGCAACAGGGTAAGTTGAGTACTATTCGCACTATTTCCAGCTGCATCCGTCGCCTCCACAACAAACGTGTGTGTCCCATTGCCATTGATTGCACTGAGCGATATCGGCGTTGCAGAGTTATTTGCGACAGTGCTTGTTTGGCCATTGAACACTCCGTCAACATATACTCTGTATGTGAGTGTGGCTGAGAGTGTATCCACCAGCGTAAACGTTACTGTTGGAGTTGTGTCACTTGTGTTCGTACTATTTGCTGGCGCGTTGATTGCTGCACTTGGACTCTGGGTATCAAGTGTTACAAAAATTTCTGAAGAATTTCGCACGTTGGCAATTGCGTCTGTAGCTTGTACTCGTATGCTGTAGTTTTCTTGCGCAAGGTTGGTGATATTTGCAGTAACAAGAGTGTTGTTTGCTGAGGTTCCAGAGGCGTTCGGCACATCATTGAGGTACACAAGCCAGTCGATGAGCGAACTTGTTGCATCACTCAACGTAAATTGCAATGCGAGCGTCGTTGTTCTTATGATACTGTTGTTCGCAGTGGCAAATGCGGCCGTAGGCCCCGCAGTATCGACAATGATACTAATACTTGAACTGTTCAGCGCATTGCCTGCGCTATCAGCAGCTTGGACTCGCACCGCGTGAGCACCTTGGGCAAGCACTCCAAGCGCGACTGTAGTATTTGTATTATTGTTTACCTCAAGTGGACCTGCATCAACAATCCCATCAACATATACCGTGTAAAAGACTGTTGGATCAATAACATCAGTGATGAGGAAAACAACGTCAGGCGTCGTATCACTTGTGTTCAGCCCGCTCAGAGGACTTGTGATTGAAACAACGGGCGCGACGGTATCAATTGCAAGATAAGAAGTTGAACTATTCACTTCTCCTGTACTATCGTCACAGCCAATCCACCAACTTTGATTGCCCTGAGCAAGCGAGCTTGCTGTGATACTTGTGAGCGTGTCATTCAACGCAGAGGAATTTGTACCCGCGGAAGCTCCATCAACGTAAACGATGCAAGTAAACGTTGCGTTTGAATCACTCAGTGGCGTAAAAGTAAAGTCGGGCGTTGTATCAGCGCTCAATGAATTATTTGTCGGTGCCGAAAGCACAATATCTGTCGTGAGGCTAAACACAGGGGCAGCAAGTGCGAGGAAGAGCATGCCAAAAACGAGGTACTTCACGCCTGCTCTTCGAACAAGCCATTTAAATTGATTCTCCCTTCACCTCGAAGGAGGGACACGAAACAACAATACCATTTACGCACTTATACTTCGAGAAAAAAATAATCTGCGCGCCAGCTCAGGATCGCTTATAGGCAACAATTCCGAGTGCACCAAGCAGCGTACATGCAAAGATTACATCCTTCATCTCAGGCACTTCGGCAACTTCGAGCTCAGTGATTTCTAGCGACGCCTCGGTGATAGACTCTTCCTCGGTTTGCTCCACAGTTGCATCAACAACGTGCGATCCGCCCGTACGCTTCACACAAAGCACTGCAGCATCAATACCACCGTCTTGGGCGTTTACTGTGCTCGTTTTCTCTTTTGTAGTAGTCGCATAAATCGAATCAGCTTCGTATGTTACAACACCATAAATAGCCTTGTTGGAAGTGTACTCTAGCGCCTTCGGAGTTCCTTCAAGGCTCGTTTCAAAACCTACTCGATCCACCATAACGCGCTCGAATACATCGCCAGTCCACGCAAATGCAGATACCGCATAACTAAAACCGTTCTCGCGGCAGGCAGCTTGTGGATTGTCAAAAGCACTCACTGCACCAACTGAGACGAGTATTGCAACGATTGCGAAGGAATATAGCTTGTTCATCCCTGTAGGGTAGTAACTCCTACATATAAAGTTATTTTTCTTCTATATAGTAACTATAAGAGATTGCATAACCTTGAACCCCAGTAAAATAGTCTTACTGCACTCTTGCACACGTACGCTAAAGCCCCATTAAGATCGTTTGAAAGTGGACTTATCGAAGCCGGATCGCTTCTAAGTTCCGAGGAGCAATCGTTTCAATGCGGAACTGCTTGTGCAGACTACT
>JACCDG010971327.1_pt1 | contig 17582 bp, 16 predicted proteins | sample 7442471 | NCBI WGS metagenome assembly JACCDG01 (sample SAMN15323444, study PRJNA562643) | freshwater metagenome | isolation source: river surface water | place: USA:Blue River Watershed | collected 2017-08-17 | reverse complement strand
GGCGGAATTGGTAGACGCACTAGGTTCAGGTCCTAGCGGTGGCAACACTGTGGAGGTTCGAGTCCTCTCCTGGGCACCACTCAACAAGGTGTTCGGTCTGTATAAAAATATGTTGGTGCCCGCCCAGGTGGCGGAATTGGTAGACGCACTAGGTTCAGGTCCTAGCGGTGGCAACACTGTGGAGGTTCGAGTCCTCTCCTGGGCACCACATACATCTCTTCTGCATCACTCCCAAGCCAATATGGCTTAGCCAGGCGGCTTGCCTGATCTTAATTCTCGTTCGTCCAAACATATTTCGCCATGAAAATTGCACTGAAGATCGATGCTGATACCTATCGTGGTACACGAAAGGGCGTTCCTGCATTGGCCGAACTACTGCAAAAGCATCAGGCAGGCGCAACCTTCCTGTTCAGCCTGGGACGTGACCACACCGGGCGTGCGCTCAAACGCCTGTTTCGCCCCGGTTTTCTGAAAAAAGTATCACGCACCTCGGTAGTGGAGCATTACGGCCTGCGCACCCTGCTGTACGGCACATTGCTACCCGGCCCCGACATCGGTAAACGCTGCGCCGATATTATGCGTAACGTTTCGGCCTCTGGGTTCGAGGTTGGCATTCACTGCCATGATCACATTCGCTGGCAAGACAATGTGGTGCAACAAAGCGGCGAATGGGCCACACAGGAAATGGACAAGGCTCGCAATCGTTTTCAGCAGATTTTCGGCCAGCCCGCACGCACCCACGGCGCCGCCGGTTGGCAAATGAATCGCCAGGCATTCCGCCAAGAGCAGCACTACGAGTTCATTTATTGTTCGGACACCCGGGGAACCCATCCTTTCATTCCGGTGCTGGATGGCGAAATTGTTGCCTGCCCGCAGCTGCCAACCACACTCCCGACGCTGGATGAACTGATTGGCATCAACAGCATCTCCGCCGATAACGTAGACCAGCATTTGTTACAACTCACCAGCACCCGCGACCAGAACCATGTCTATACCCTGCACGCCGAACTGGAGGGCATGAAACTGCTGCCGACATTCGAGCGCCTCATTGTTGGCTGGAAACAACAGGGGTATGAACTGGTCTCCTGCATTGATCTACTGCAGAGCCTGGATCTGTCGGCATTGCCCTACCACCGCGTTGAATACCGGGAAATTCCCGGCCGTAGCGGCGCACTCAGCTGCCAAGGCGCCGAGTTTCTAGCCTGAAACTCCGCCAGTGTTGTGACAAATTAGCCACAATCAACACCAAATCCATCAATCCACACTTGTTTGCATTTTTGATTTTGACAACAATGGCGCGAGTTTCTAAGCTCATCAAGAGGCCCTATGCAAAATCAAACCATCATAGATTTTTCCCTGCCGAGCACCGGCAACACGACCTTCCAGCTGGCCAGCGCCAAAGGACGGCACCTAGTCATCTACTTTTACCCTAAAGACAACACACCCGGCTGCACCACGGAAGGCCAGGCATTTTGCGACCAGTTTCCCGCATTTCAGGCCGCCAATTGCGATATCGTCGGCATCTCCCGCGACAGCCTGAAATCGCACGAGAGCTTCAAAGCCAAAATGGCGTTCCCGTTTGAGTTGCTATCGGATAGTGACGAAACAGTCTGTGCGCAATTTGGTGTGATGAAGCTGAAAAACATGTATGGCAAACAAGTGCGTGGAATCGAGCGCAGCACTTTCATTATCGACCGCAACGGCATCCTGAGAAAGGAGTGGCGTGGCGTCAAAGTTCCTGGTCACGTTGAAGAAGTCTTGGCGTTTGTCCAAACCCTGAATTGAGAAAACGGCCAGTGGGCCGTTTTTTATTTGTCCAGCCGTCATTAAAGGATCATATATGGCCGCCACCAAGCGCAGCAAAAGCAAAACGAGCAATACCAAGCTGTTTGTTCTGGACACCAATGTGCTGATGCATGATCCAACCTGTCTGTTCCGCTTTGACGAACATGACATCTACCTGCCAATGATGACGCTCGAAGAGCTCGACAACAACAAGAAAGGCATGTCCGAAGTAGCCCGCAATGCGCGCCAGACCAGCCGCTTTCTCGATGAATTGGTGAATGCTGCCGGCGACAAGATTGAAGAAGGCATTCCACTGGCCATGCGCAACGAGTTTGATGCTACCGGCCACCTGTTTTTCCAGACCCAGGCAATTACCGCAGAATTGCCGATGCGGCTTCCGGTGGGCAAAGCCGATAATCTGATACTCGGCGTGGTGATGCACCTGCAGCAGGTTCACCCGAAGCGCGAAGTAATCCTGGTATCGAAAGACATCAATATGCGCATCAAGGCCCGAGCGATGGGTTTTGCTGCGGAGGATTATTTCAACGACAAGGTTCTGGAAGACACAGACCTTTTATACACCGGCCTGCATGAGCTATCGCCCGACTTCTGGGAGCAACACAGCAAAGGCATGGAATCGTGGCAGGATAACGGCCGCAATTACTACCGCTTAACCGGCCCGGAATGCGCCAGTCTGCTCGTCAACCAGATGGTATACCAGGATGGTGAACGGCCATTTTTTGCCCAAGTGAAGGAACAAAAAGGCAAAACGGTACTGCTGGAAGTATTGAAGGATTATTCGCACCAGAAAAACAGTGTCTGGGGTATCACCACCCGCAACCGGGAGCAGAATTTTGCGATGAATCTGCTAATGAACCCGGAAATCGATTTTGTCACACTGCTTGGCCAGGCCGGCACCGGCAAAACCCTGCTAACGCTGGCCGCAAGCCTGATGCAGACACTTGAAACCAAACTTTACAGCGAAATCATCATGACCCGCGTGACAGTGCCGGTGGGTGAAGACATTGGCTTTCTACCGGGCACAGAAGAAGAAAAAATGCTGCCATGGATGGGCGCACTGGAAGACAACCTGGACGTACTGAATCAAACCGACCAGGAAGCCGGCGACTGGGGCCGCGCTGCAACCCGCGACCTGATTCGTTCGCGGATCAAGGTCAAGTCACTCAATTTCATGCGTGGACGCACCTTCATCAACAAATTCCTGATTATCGATGAAGCGCAAAACCTGACGCCCAAGCAAATGAAAACACTGATAACCCGGGCCGGACCGGGCACCAAAGTGGTTTGTCTGGGCAATATTGCGCAAATCGACACCCCCTACCTGACAGAAGGCAGCTCAGGCTTGACCTATGTAGTGGATCGTTTCAAGGGATGGCAGCACAGCGGCCACATCACGCTACAACGTGGCGAACGCTCGCGGCTTGCAGACTACGCAGCGGAGGTTCTATAACCCATAACAGTGCGCACAACAAAACCTGAGACCAGATGACGATTCTCGCGGTATTCAATCAAAAAGGCGGCGTTGGCAAAACCACCACCACCGCCAACCTCGCCGCAGCCATGGCCAAGGAAGGCATGGAACCTCTGATAATCGATCTGGACCCGCAGGCCCACCTGACTGCGATCTCCGGCGTTGAACCCGATGCTGGAGACAGCATTTTTGCGTTCTACAAAGACAATAAACCACTCACCGAACTAGTGCTTCATCTCGACAACGGCGTCAACCTGATCCCATCCCACGTCGAGCTGGCAAAAATCGACACCCTTTACGCCAAAACCGGCAGCATCATTCGCCGTCTGCGGCAGGCACTGCAGGACGAACACCTATCCAACGCCGGCGTGCCGATTCTGATCGACTGCTGCCCGTTTCTCGGCATCTTGTCGATCAACGCCATGGCAGCCGCCGACGCCATCCTGATTCCGATTGCCGCCGAATATCTGGCCATGAAAGGCGCCAATCAACTGGCAAACACGCTGGTAGCAATGGAGCAAATTGCCGGTAAACGCATCCCCCGCCGCTATCTGGTGACGCGCTACGTCACACAACGCCGGCTATCTGGCGACATCATTGAACAAATGAATGAACGCTACGGCAAAGATCTGTGCAAAACCCGCATCAGCGAAAATGCGGCGATCACCGAAAGTGCCGGTTTTCATCAGGACATTTTTGCCTTTGCCCCAAAAAGCAAAGGCGCCAAAGACTACGCAGTCTTGTTGGAAGAGCTGATTGCCTGTGGCTTCGTCGACTAGCAGGCTGTCGGACTTGAGTGATCGTAGCGAGCCGAGCAGGAAAACGAGGATAGATTTGCCCGTTTTCGAGGCGCATAGCGGGCACGAGAAAACGGGTAAATATGGACCGTTTCCACCACTGGCGCAGCAGATCAGTCTCAAGTCCGACAGGCGGCCAGATTCTGACCATCCGGAAAGCCGCTCCTGCATTGGCTTGCAGCCTGCCCTGCAAGCCAATAGCAGCATCGACTGCAAGCCCAATCATAATATCCGACGCATATAAAAAATGGCACCTCGATGGGCGCCATTTCTGTCCTTGCTTATTCGTCCGGCGGCCAGCCAGTAGTAGGCATCGCCGCATTTTCGAAGCGCGAATAATGCCCAAGGAAGGCCATCCGCACCCGCCCGGTCGGGCCGTTACGGTGTTTACCGATAATCACCTCAGCCAAGCCCTTATCCGGCGAATCCGGATTGTAATACTCATCCCGGTACATAAACAGAATCAAGTCAGCATCCTGCTCGATGGCGCCCGATTCACGCAAGTCAGACATCATCGGACGTTTGTCGGTGCGGTGCTCAACCGTACGCGACAACTGCGATAGGGCAATGACCGGCACGCGTAACTCTTTGGCCAAGCCCTTCAGCGAACGGGAGATTTCACCCAGCTCGGTAGCACGATTCGAATCCTTGCTGGTACTACTACCCGACATCAGCTGCAGGTAATCGACGACGATCAAGCCCAACTGCCCGCCATACTGGCGCGCTAGGCGCCGTGCGCGCGCCCTCACCTCCAGCGAGGTCAGACCAGGCGACTCATCAATATGGATTGGAGCCTCGGATAGTTTGCCAACCGCATAAGTCAGCTTCTGCCAATCCTCATCTTCAAGACGGCCAGTCTTGATCTTGTGCTGATCAAGGCGCCCAACCGAGCCAACCATACGCATCACCAGCTGCGCGCCCCCCATCTCCATACTGAAAATGGCCACCGCCTTGCCAGTATCCAGTGCAACGTTTTCGGCAATATTGATCGAGAATGCGGTTTTACCCATCGAGGGACGACCGGCAACAATAATCAGATCCCCTGGCTGCAGGCCGGAGGTCATGCCATCCAGATCGATAAAACCGGTAGGCGTACCGGTCACGTCGTTGGGATTGTCGCGGTTGTAGAGCGTATCAATCCGTTCAACAACTTCCGTCACCAACTGATTCATGCTGAGAAAGCTTTGCTTGCCCTTGTTGCTCGATTCGGCAATTTCAAAAACCTTGGCCTCAGCCGCATCCAGCAACTGACTCGCCTCCCTCCCTTGCGGATTGTAGGCGGAATCGGAAATCTCCGTACCCACTTCAACCAGGCGACGCATGATCGAGCGCTCACGAACAATTTCCGCGTAGCGACGAATATTGGCTGCACTCGGCGTGTTTTGCGCCAATGCTGCCAGATAAGCCAACCCCCCCACCTGATTCAGCTCGTTGGCCTTTTCCAGCGATTCGGACACAGTCACCACGTCTGCGGGACGGGACTGCTCGATCAAGCGGGAAATATGCCGGTAAATTAGGCGATGATCGTGGCGATAAAAATCCAGCTCAGTAATCTGATCGGCAATGCGATCCCAAGCGGAATTTTCCAGTAACAAACCACCCAGCACCGACTGCTCCGCCTCAACCGAGTGCGGCGGCATCTTGATCAGATCGACAGGTAGATCCCGCTCCGGAGGAGGAGCATTTTTATAATTCATTGGCCTGCAACCCGTGTGAAATTGGTATCCATTTTACCAGCGAGCAGAAACAAAAAAGGCTGCCGCAGCAGCCTTTTTTGATCTGCAACCGAAGTTGCCAGATTATGCTTCCGGAGTCACAACCACGGTCACATTCGCCAGCACGTCGTGGTGCAGGGCAACAGTTACCGCAAATTCGCCGATCGCCTTGAACGGGCCATCCGGCAAACGGATTTCCATCTTGCTGACTTCGATGCCCGACTTGCTGATCGCTTCAGCGATGTCTGCGTTACCAACCGAACCGAACAGACGACCATCAACACCGGCTTTCTGAGCGATTTCTACGCGAGCGCCTTCCAGCTTCTCGGCACGAGCCTGAGCGGCAACCAGCTTTTCAGCCTGAACTTTTTCCAGCTCAGCACGACGTACTTCAAACTCTTTCAAGTTAGCTTCGGTAGCACGCTTGGCTTGGCCGGTCGGAATCAGGAAGTTACGAGCGTAACCATCCTTAACCTTAACCACGTCACCCAACTGACCCAGATTTGCTACTTTTTCCAGCAGAATAATTTGCATCTTGTTATCTCCTGAATTAGTGCAGATCGGTGTAAGGCATCAGGGCCAGGAAGCGAGCGCGCTTGATAGCGGCCGACAGCTGACGCTGGTAACGAGCTTTGGTGCCGGTGATACGAGCCGGAATGATCTTGCCATTCTCGGAGATGAAGTCTTTCAATACATCGACGTCTTTGTAGTCGATTTGCTTCACGCCTTCAGCGGTGAAGCGGCAAAATTTCTTGCGCTTGAACAGATTACGGGACATTTCAAACCTCTGAATTAAAAACGTATTTCATTCACGTGCAACACAAGTTGACTGCTTTTACGGTTACGCGCAGCAAGGAAGCCAACAACACGGCACTCCTGCTCTGCCCTGCGCTTGCCAATCATTTCTGCCAACGGGCCAACGGCCATGGCAGCAACTTCACACTGCACCAGACGCTCCATACCGGATTCAATCTGACTGGACTGATGCAAGATCGAGAAATTGATGACTGGAATACCTGCCGGGGTATATCTGACCGCATCCAGTGCAGCCAGCTTCCCGCTCAGTTCAACCCGGTTACAACTCACTCAATCAGGCTGCAGCAGGAGCAGCGGCTTCAGCGCCATCCAGCAGCGAACGTGCTTTTTCTTCCTTCATCATCGGCGAAGGAGTAGTCACTGCTTCGTCCATCTTGATGGTCAGGTGACGCAGCACGGCATCGTTGAACTTGAATGCGTGTTCCATTTCATCCAGGGTAGCCTGGTTGCATTCGATGTTCATCAGCACGTAGTGAGCTTTGTGAATTTTCTGGATCGGGTAAGCCAGTTGACGACGACCCCAATCTTCCAGACGGTAGATCTTGCCGCCGTTGTTCACCACCATGGTTTTGTAGCGATCAACCATGGCAGGCACTTGCTCGCTCTGGTCCGGGTGAACGATAAAGACGATTTCATAATGACGCATGAGCACTCCTTTTGGTTAAAGCCTCCCGATTGCGTCGTCGGATAAGGCAAGGGTTTGGAAAACCAACGATTTTAGCGCAGAAACTTACGCCTTGGCAAGCAGCTGTCTCTGACGGCGACTGTCTGCCAGGCACATGCCGCTGGCAACCGACACATTGAGACTCTCCACAGAGCCAAACATCGGGATACTGACAATACTGTCGCAATGTTCGCGCGTCAGACGCCGCATGCCACTCCCTTCGGCGCCGAGCACCCAGGCAATTGGGCCTGCATGTTGAAAATGGAACAGATCGGTATCTCCATCTGCCGCAGTGCCAACTATCCAGATACCACGGTCTTTCAGATCTCGCAGCGTACGCGCCAAATTGGTCACCATCACATACGGAATCACCTCGGCAGCACCACACGCCACTTTTGATACTGTGGCATTCAGGCCAACAGCCTTGTCCTTGGGTGCAATCACCGCATGCACCCCCATCGCATCCGCAACCCGCAGGCAGGCACCCAGATTATGAGGATCCTGGATACCATCGAGGATCAGCAGGAATGGCGGCTCCTCCAGATTATCCAGCACATCATCAATGGCGACATAAGATTTGCCCGCATCAATAGTGGCTGCGATGCCCTGATGACTTCCATGGCCCGACATGCCATCCAGCCTCGCGGCATCGGCGGGAATAATACGCACGCCGCAGCGCTCGGCGGTCTTGATGACATCTTTGGCACGAGGATCCTGCCTGCCCTGCAGCAGGTAAATTTCCAGCACACTTTCCGGATTGAAGCGCAGACGAGCCTGGACGGCGTGAAAACCAAACAGGATTTTTTTGGAGATACTCACGGATTAAACCACTTCAGTGTAATTGGTCTGTACTGACAAGGGCAGCACAGCCTGGTATTCATCCTGGTAGATACCAAGATTGCGGAACAACTGCTCGACTTCATCACCCGGCAAAGGCTTGCTGAACATAAAACCTTGCACCAGATCACAGCCCTGCTCACGCAGGAAAGCCAGTTGCGCATTGTTTTCGACACCTTCGGCAATCACTTTCAAGCCAAGCTTCTTGGCCATGGCGATAATCACCTCGGCAATCGCCGCATCATCACCATCTTTCGGCAAGCCCTCGATGAACGTACGGTCGATTTTCAGATTATGGATCGGGAAACGTTTGAGATTGTACAACGAGGAATAGCCGGTGCCGAAATCATCAATCGCCAGCTGCACACCCATTTTCTTGAGTTCGGACATAATCTGGATGGCTTCTTCGGCATTACGCATGATCATGCCCTCGGTAATCTCTAGCTCAAGCCACTGCGGGTCCAGGCCAGAACGATCCAGCGCCCTGCGCACTGCCTTGATCAGGCCATGCGGTTGAAATTGCCGGGGCGACAAGTTGACGGCCATTCTTATTGGCGGGAAACCCAGATTCTGCCAAATTCGGGCTTGCAGGCAGGCCTGCTCCAGCACCCACTCACCCAGCGGAACGATCAGTCCGTTTTCCTCAGCCAGCGGAATAAATCGCGTGGGAGAAATCAAGCCGTGCTCTGGATGACGCCATCGAACCAGCGATTCGAGGCCGATGATACGATTCTGCTGCAGTTCAACTTGTGCCTGATAGTGGATTTCGAACTCACCTTTATCCAACGCCTGCCGCAAGCTGTTTTCCATCAGCAAATGCTCGAATGCCGCTGCGTTCATTTCCTTGGAGAAAAACTGATAGTTGTTCTTGCCCAACTCCTTGGCGCGATACATCGCCACATCGGCGTTTTTCAGCAGGGTCTGCGCATCCTGGCCATCGTTCGGATACAAGGCAATACCGATACTGCAGGTGACGTAATAATCGCGCATCTGCAACGACACCGGCTGCGACAAGACAGCCAGAATACGCTCGGCAACGTTCACCACGGTTTGTGAATCGGGAAAGGCCTCCATGATCACCGTAAACTCATCCCCCCCAGGCGGGCAATGGTATCGCTGGAGCGGGCGCAACACTTAAGGCGGGCCGAGACCTCCTGCAGCAATCGGTCACCCGCATCGTGGCCAAGCGTATCGTTAATGGTTTTGAAGCGATCCAGATCGATGAACAACACCGCCAATTGCTGCGCTCCCAGCTTGGCACGAGCCAGCGCATGCGACAGATTCTGGTGCAGCAGACTGCGATTGGGCAATCGGGTGAGCGGATCGTGGTTCGCCAGGAAATACAGGCGCTCTTCTGCTTCCTTGCGGCCCGTGATATCGGAAAACACGCCAACATAATTGGAAATGGCGCCGCACTCTTCGCGCACTGCGCTGATGCTAAGCCAAGCCGGATAATGCTCGCCCGAAGCTCGCCGATCGGTAAGCTCCCCCTGCCAATGACCGTTAACCTCAAGGCTCATCAACATGTCACGGTTGAACTCATTGGAATCCAGGCTGCTTTTGAACATCCGCGAGACTCGGCCCAGCGCCGACTCTGGCGCAACACCGGTAATCTTGCAAAAAGCAGGGTTGACGGCAATGATCTGGGCGTCGGCATCGGTGATCAAAATACCCTCGCTGGCATTGTCAAACACCTTGGCAGCCAGCTTCAGTTGCCGCTCACGCGCCAGGTTTTCCGTCACATCCATCAACAGGCCGATGATAGCCGGGCGCCCTTCAAATTCGAACGAGCGGCCATGCGCTTCCACATCGATAAGGCGCCCATCCTGGTGCAAGGCCCGGTAGTGGTAACGCATGGAGCCAGCATCGCCAAGCAATCTGCGTCGATGCTTCTCCCGAACCAGATCGAGGTCTTCGGGCGCAGTAATATCATCCAGCGACATGCCAACCAGTTGCGCCTGAGAATAACCCAGTGTCTGCGCCAGGGTAGGATTGGCATACACGATGCAGTCATCCTGCACGATATACAGTCCAACCAGCGATAACTCGACCAAAGCGCGGAACTTGCTTTCCGCATAGAGTTTTTCCCGTTCGGCGCGTTTAAGCGCCGTGATGTCGCTGAATACTGCAACACTATTGACGATAGCCCCCTTGTCATCGCGCAATGCCGACACACTAAGCCAGGCAGGGTAATGTCCGCCATTACGCTTTTGCCCGACAAATTCGCCTTGCCAATAGCCACATAACAGCAATTGTTTGCGCACCGACTGAATCAGGCTTTCGGATACACCGTGTTCGATCATGTTAAGTGGCTTACCGGTGACCTCTTCTCGGAAACAGCCGGTGATGCGGCAAAAGGCATCATTCACTGCAACCATCCGGTCAGCACCGTCAATAATGCAGATTGCATCATTGGCGTTTTCGAACACCTTGGCATATAGCGTCAACTGGCGCTCGGTACGAAGCCGTTCACGGACATCCAGAATCAGGCCGAAAATGGCCACCTGACCATCATAAACCAGCCGCCTGGAGTGCATTTCCACTTCAATCGGATAGCCGGCCCGATGCATCAGACGGAATGACAACAACTCATGCTCGCCAGCACGGGTAGCGATATCGCACAGATGTTTGCCAAGATAAGCCCGGTCATCGATCCACAACAAGGGCTCCAGCTTGCGCCCGGTCAGCTCGCCCTGGCTGTATCCCAGCATTCGCCCAAGCTCAGGATTGGCATACATGACAATGCCGTTCTGAACAATGAAGATCCCTGCCAGAGAAGATTCAACCAGTGCACGAAACTTGGCCTCGGCAGCAGACAAATCCGCCTCGGCCCGTTTCCGGGATGTGATATCCGTGCCATTGGCGCAGATACCAATCAACTTGCCGTTGCGGTCATGAATCGGGAACTTGTTGGAGAGGAAAACATAATGCTGACCTTGAGCATAAAACGCCTCCTCAAACTGGATATTCTTCCCGGTCTGCAAAACCGAACTGTCGTTCTCATGAAAACGTTTGGCGTCGATTGGTCCGAACAATACTTCCGGCATGACACCAATCAACTCGCGCGGCTGCATGCCGAACAGACTGGCAAACGCCTTGTTGACCAGGGAATAACGACCCTGCAAGTCCTTGATATAAAAGAGGGTCGGCAAGTTATCAAGCACGGTTTGGGTTTGCTGCTTGCGATCCTGCAACACCTGCATCGCCAGGCGTTTTTCTTCCAGGGTGCTGCATAGCGCCAGCCCGGCAAACACCATCACCGCCGTTAATGCCTGCAACAGCAACGCGGTCTCGTAAACCAGCGGATTTCCCGCAACACCGCCAAACAACAAGGCGGTCATTGCAACAATCGACACCAGGATAGCCACACAGCTGGCACCAAAATAGGAAAACCGCACCGCCCCCCACACAACCAATGGGAAGATAGCGACTTGCAGCGCCAGATTCTGCCTGCCGGAAGTAAAACCGGGATTTCCATATATCGAGAGACTCACACCGGTCGTCACAACCAGTAAAGCCAGCAATTCAGGCCAGCGATCCTGTAGTTCGGCTGCCGTATTACGATTGACCAGACTGAGTGCCAGTGGCACCAGCAGCAATACGCCATTGACTCCTGCCACCCACCACAGCAACCAGGTATCGTAAATGGAATGCCCTGCCAGCCCAGCATCACCGACCGAAGCGGCGGTAGCAAAACAGGCAAAGACAGTGCTGTTTCCGAGCGTCGCAAAAATCGACAGATACAAAAGATCGCGCAAGCTTTCCAGCGCAATCGGAGCACCACTCAGATATCGCCACATTCCGATCGCTGACAGTGCGCCAAAGCTGGCTCCGAGCGCAATCAGCACGGCAGCGTTGTTCGACATGCCCGTTGCCAACGCACCGAACAGTGAGGCCAAAAACAAGGCTGGCCAGTAACGGCTACCGAGCAACAACAGCCCGGCAACCGCGCTGCCGGTCATCAGGCAGAGCAGCGATACAGACGAGCCGTCAAAGCGGAACAAAGAGCCAAACCGGGCAGCCAGGTAGACAAATGCAGCGAAAACAAGGCTTTTCCCCAAATAAGCGGACAGACTGTCGCGACCAATGCCAGACACAATGCCGCGCATCATAGTGAATCTCTCCCCTGCTGGCGGCATGTATATTCATTTGGAATCATGTTTCAACAAGAACACATGCCTGCATAATTATTGAAACAGCAAAATATATTATTAATTAACGATTTTCAATAGAAACTTAAGAATGTTTGTGATGAGTAATACGTGCAAAAGAGGCATCGGCAAATTGAGATGCAAATGAGTTGGCCGACACAAGATCGGCCGAAAGGAAGAGGCTGCTACAAAATCAGTGCAGGACCGCCAGTACGGCCTGGTACACCTGCTGCGGAGATAGTTTGTTCAGGCAATCCAGGTGCCCAAGTGGACAGACGCGCTTGAAACAAGGGCTGCACGGCAAATTCAGGCTCAGAATCTGCGCCTTCTGGCTCAAAGGCGGAGTGAAACCAGGGCTGGAAGAGCCAAACAAGGCAATGATTGGTCGATCCAGTGCTGCAGCCACATGCATCAAACCCGAATCGTTGGTAACAACAACAGTGGCGAATGACAATAAATCGACCGCCTGATCCAGTGTCGTTTTTCCTGCCAGTTGATGAACGTCATCCGCTCCCGCCGCCAGGGAAATCGCATCACCGATTTCACGATCCTTGCCTGAGCCAAAAATCCAGACCTGGCCACCGGATTCCCCTATGTTTCGGGCCAATTCGGCAAAATGTCGGGCAGGCCAGCGTTTTGCTTCGCCGTATTCGGCGCCGGGGCAAAAAGCGACCACAGGCTTTGCCAGCGACAAGCCCAAGGAGGCAAGCGTTGCCTTAGCCTGTGCCGAATCAACCACCATCCGCGGATTCGGTACAGGTCGCCGCAATACATCACCCTTGTCTCCTGCAAGAAAAGCAAACCGCTCGACCATCAAAGGTAATGCGTCCGGTTCAAGCTTGCGGGCATCATTGAGCAAACCATAACGCATTTCACCAACAAAACCGGTACGTTTGGGAATGTTGGCAAACCAGGGAATCAATGCTGATTTCAGAGAATTGGGCAACACAATCGCCTGATCATAACGATGCGGGCGTAACGAGACACCTAAAGCCCTGCGCTCTTGCAGACGCAGTTGACCGTGAGCAAACGGATTCTCAATGGCGTTTCGCACCTGCGGCATACGCTGCAACAAGGGCAAGGTCCAGCCCGGCGCCAGCACGTCGAGCACCAGATCACGGTGTTTTTTGCTCAACAGCTGATACAAGGGCTCGGCCATAACACTGTCGCCAACCCAGGCCGGGGCAACCACCAGAATAGAATACATTTCAGCTCCAAAAACAAACGGGCCGGAATCCGGCCCGTCTTACGGCTTGCATATCAACAGCGGGCAAAATCAATGGCCGTAACCAGCCGGGCCATTCAATTTATACAAGGTGCCACAATATGGGCACAGCGCCTCACCATTCTTGGCCACCGGCAAAAACACTCGTGGATGCGAGTTCCACTTGACCATGTCCGGCATCGGGCAATGCAACGGCAAGTCTTTTGCAGTCACCTCGATCACCCGAGCGGCGTTTTCCTTCAGCTGTTCAGTCATTACCACCTCACTTGACCAGAGTCAGCCAGTCCTGATGCTTCTCGGACTTGCCGGTTACACAATCAAAATACATCTGCTGCAACTGGGTTGTAATCGGACCGCGCTTACCTTCGCCAATCTGGCGATTATCCAGTTCGCGGATCGGTGTAACTTCCGCAGCAGTACCGGTGAAGAAAGCCTCATCAGCCGAATAAACCTCATCGCGAGTAATACGCTTCTCGATGATTTGCAAGCCCAGTTCGCCAGCCAGGGTAATGATGGTATCGCGCGTAATACCTTCCAGGGCAGCAGTCAGATCGGGCGTGTAGATCTTGCCTTTACGCACGATGAACACATTCTCGCCCGAACCTTCAGCGACAAAACCATCCACATCCAGCAACAAAGCTTCGTCATAGCCATCCTGCTCGGCTTCACGATTGGCGAGAATCGAGTTCATGTAATTGCCGTTGGCCTTGGCCTTGCACATGGCGACGTTGACATGGTGGCGCGAGAAGGAGGAAGTTTTAACGCGAATACCCTTCTCCAAGGCTTCCGGCCCCAGATAGGTGCCCCATGGCCACGCAGCTACAATGGCATGCGTCGACAGGGTTTTCGCGGAAATGCCCATGGCCTCCGGGCCATAGAAACACATCGGACGCAGATAGCCGCTTTCCAGCTTGTTCTCACGTACCACATCCAGTTGCGCCTGATTCAACTGCTCCTTGGTAAAAGGCATTTTCATGCCCAGAATGTGCGCCGAACGGAACAGGCGGTCGGTATGGTCCTGCAGACGGAAGATAGCCGGTCCATTGGCAGTTTTGTAGGCACGCACACCTTCAAACACACCCATGCCATAGTGAAGGGTGTGAGTCAGAACGTGGGTGGTTGCCTCACGCCAAGGAACCATCTTACCGTCATACCAAATCAGTCCGTCGCGATCCGCCATCGACATGTTGCAATCTCCAGAGCAAGCGAAAAGCGGCTAGTTTACCGCATTTCCTGCGCCAACTCAGCTCCGCTTGTAATCATCCTGAAAACGAACGATATCGTCTTCACCCAGGTAGGGGCCTGATTGCACCTCAATGATATCGAGCGGCATGATGCCGGGATTTTCCAGGCGATGCACCGAACCCAGCGGAATGTAGGTCGACTGGTTCTCGGTCAGCAGCAGCTCCCTGTCGTCACACACTACCTTGGCAGTACCGCTGACCACTATCCAGTGTTCGGCACGATGATGATGCATCTGCAACGATAACTTGGCACCAGGTTTAACCGAAATACGTTTCACCTGGAAGCGGCCACCGGCATCGACACCTTCGTAGCTACCCCAAGGGCGATATACGCGACGATGAAATACGCCTTCACTGCGACCGGATTGATTCAGCCGGGCGACAATATTCTTCACATCCTGAACCTTGTCCTTGTGAGCAATCATGACCGCATCGGCAGTTTCCACCACCACCACATCCGACAGCCCCAAAACGGCGACCATGCGATTTTCGGCGCGAATATAGCTATTGTTGACTCCATCGGCAAACACATCGCCGTGGCAGACATTGCCCTGCGCATCCTTGCTGCCGATGTCCCACAACGCAGTCCATGAGCCAACATCGCTCCAGCCAAAATCACCATCGACCACACTGGCAAACGCAGTGTGCTCCATCACGGCATAATCAATCGAGTCAGATGGGCACGCCTCGAAAGCTGCCTTGTCCAGACGCGTAAAATCCAGGTCATGCTGGGCTTTGTTCAACGCAGCCCGGCACGCCGACAACATATCCGGACGCAATCGCTCCAGTTCCGACAGATACTGGCTGGCGCGGAACACAAACATACCGCTGTTCCAAAGATATTCGCCACTGGCGACAAACTCACGTGCAACTTCGAGCTGCGGCTTTTCGACAAAGCGCTCAACACAGGCAACAGCCTTTATCTCGGTGGGGAGCCCACGCTTGATATAACCGTATCCGGTATGCGCCTCGGTGGGGGTAATACCAAATGTGACCAACGCCCCCTGCTCTGCAGCCTGGCAGGCGGTAGCCACTGCAGCATGGAACGCCTGTCGATCGGCGATGGCATGATCTGCCGGCAAGACAAGCAAGATTGCATCCTGATGCTTGTGCACCGCCTGCAGCGCAGCCAACGCAACGGCAGGAGCGGTATTGCGACCAAAGGGTTCCAGCAGAATGGCTTCCGGCTCCTGACCGATCTGTCGCAACTGCTCTGCGACAAGGAAACGATGCTCCTCATTGCAAACAATCAAGGGCTTTTCCAGACCGTTAATGCCATGGAGGCGATTAACGGTTTCCTGGAACATGGTCTGCTCCGAGGTCAGAGGCAGAAATTGCTTGGGCAAAGCTGCGCGAGACATTGGCCACAGACGCGTGCCCGACCCTCCCGAGAGGATCACGGGTAACAAACGCATTATCAATACTCCGATTGCTTATAAACGCCAGACTGTCAGGCCTGCCTCACGCAGAGCGGCGGCGTCCATCTGGCATTTCACGTCGACAAACACGCCTCCGGCTTTTACTTTGGTCATGAAATCCGACAACGGGCGCTGTTTGAATTCTGTGTGGGCAACGGCAAGGACAATGGCTTCGGCTTGAGGCAGCTCATTCCAGGGCGTCAGTGCCAATCCATATTCATGCATGGCTTCGTCTGCTTCCGGCACTGGATCATGCACGATAACGTCAACACCATAGGCTTTGAGTTCACTGATCACATCAACCACTTTGGAATTACGCAGATCCGGGCAATTTTCCTTGAAAGTCAGCCCCATAACGATCACTTTTGCGCCTAGAACCTGGCTCCCTGCCTTGATCAGGCTTTTGACTGTCTGTTCGGCAATGAATTTACCCATTCCATCATTGATGCGTCGGCCCGCCAGAATCACCTGAGGGTGATAACCCAGCTTGTCAGCTTTATGGGTCAGATAATATGGATCGACACCAATACAATGCCCACCAACCAAGCCAGGGCGGAACGGCAGGAAATTCCATTTGGTTCCTGCAGCCTGCAGCACCTCCAGAGTATCGATGCCAATTTTCTCGAAAATCAGCGCCAGCTCATTCATCAGCGCAATATTCAGGTCGCGCTGGGTGTTTTCGATTACTTTGGCGGCCTCCGCCACCTTGATGCTGGACGCCTTGTAAACACCGGCAGTAATGATCGCACCATAAACCTCGGCAACCTTTGCCAGTGTCTCCGGCGAATCTCCCGACACCACTTTGACGATGCGCGTCAGTGTATGTTCGCGATCACCGGGATTGATCCGTTCCGGCGAATAGCCAACATGAAAATCCTCGCCCCATTTCATGCCGGAAAATTTCTCCAGAACCGGAACACATTCTTCTTCGGTCGCACCTGGATAAACAGTCGATTCATAAACAACAATCGCACCCTTCTTCAGATTCTGGCCAACACTACGGCTGGCAGAAATCAGCGGCGAAAAGTCAGGCTGGTGCGCATCATCAACCGGAGTCGGCACGGCAACGACGATAAAATCAGCTTCACACAAACGACTGGCATCGCTGGTTGGCTCCAGCAATGTCGATGCACGCAATTCCTCAGTGGCAACCTCGCCAGTCGGATCCACATGATTGCGATAAGCCTCGATTTTGGCTTCAGACAAATCAAAACCGATGGTCTTGAATTTTTTACCAAATTCTACCGCCAGAGGCAAACCAACATAGCCCAGACCAACAACGGCGATTACACTCATGCTCTGCTCCAATAACTGAAATCTAAAAATTCACAACCAAACAACGCACTCAGGACAATTCACGATCGAGAATGGCAACAATCCGCTCTGCGGCATGTCCATCCCAGTATTTGGGCTGCCTGCCTGCCTTTCCCTGCCCCTG
>JACCDG010390503.1_pt1 | contig 17597 bp, 21 predicted proteins | sample 7442471 | NCBI WGS metagenome assembly JACCDG01 (sample SAMN15323444, study PRJNA562643) | freshwater metagenome | isolation source: river surface water | place: USA:Blue River Watershed | collected 2017-08-17 | reverse complement strand
GTAGCTCCTGAGATATTTGAATAGTTCGTGCCATCAGTCGAAGACTGCCACTGAATGCTACCTGTATTACCAGAAAGTGTTAGTGTAGTACTATTTGTACCTGTACAAACTGTAGCAGCACCTGCAATGCTACCCGCAACAGAAGCTGGGGAAACAGTAATTGTTGCAGCACTTGTTGTAGCTGAAGCACAAGCTCCACTAGTAACTACCGCTTTGTAGTAAGTTGTAGTAGTAAGGTTCGTAGCTGTATAAGTTGCAGAGGTAGCTCCTGAGATATTTGAATAGTTTGTGCCATCAGTCGAAGACTGCCATTGAATGCTACCTGTATTACCAGAAAGTGTTAGTGTAGTACTATTTGTACCTGTACATACTGTAGCAGCACCTGCAATGCTACCCGCAACTGAAGCTGGGGAAACTGTAACTGTTCTTGTAGCTGTTGCATCAGCACAACCACCTGTGCCCGTAATAGTATATGAAATAGTTGCAGTCCCTGCTGCAACACTAGTCACAACACCTGAGGAGTTTACAGTGGCAATATTTGTATTTGAGCTTGACCAAGTTCCATTTGCTTGAACAGTTCTACCTGTAGTCCAGTTTGAAGCACTTCCTGTTAGAGCAAAATTGTTCAGCGTACCGTTTACTGCACCACTGTTAATATAATTGGCTCCACTTTGATCAACGAGAGTGGTTACACCTGCATTATTTTGATTTGGCACCCCTTGATCAAACTTGTAAAGTATTCTTAGGTCTGATTGTGGAGACAAAGTTGCATTCATATTTGCTTGAATCTCAGACTGGGTTTTAGCAGTAGTCCAAATCCGAAATTCGGCGATTTTCATATCTGAAGTTTGAGTCCCACCCCAGTTGTCTTTTCCAAGGTAACAGTTATTTCTAACAACATTGGCAGTATTAATTGTCCAAGAATTACTAGAAACTACCAATGTACCATTTACATAAAGCCCAGCAAATGATGAATTTCTAACTGCAGCAACATGCACCCATGTATTTAGAGGTAGCGGGTTTGATGCAATAATAAAATGTTGTGAACCAGAACCATTAAAGACAACAAACCCTGGTTTACCTGTGGTGCCTTCACTTAACATGATAACAACATTATTGTTATTTGCACCATTACCGAAGTCAAATAATCTTTGATAAGAAACGTGTGATTTAATATATACCCAACCTTCTACTGTGTATGAATCATCTTCAAAATACACTCCTGCAGGAAGAGCAACATGGTCATTATTGCCATCAAGATCAAGAGCAGACCCGGTAATTGAACTAGCTCCAGAAACGCTAAAAGTAGTATTCGAACCCACACAAATGCTTTGTGTGCCTGATATTATTCCTGCATTATACGGAGCAGTTACAGTTACTGTTCTTGTAGCCGTTACATTCGAACAACCTCCTGTACCTGTAACTGTATAAGTAATAGTTGCAGTACCTGCCGCAACTCCTGTAATTACTCCAGAAGCATCAATTGAGGCAATATTTGCATCTGATGTAGTCCAAGAACCACCGGAAACTGTTGAAGAAAAAGTAGTTGTTGAGCCAACACAAACAGATTGTGTACCTGATAAGTTACCTGCAGATGGCTGCGGTGTAATCGTCAATACCATTGCATCGGAAACTGTTGATGTTCCAGTAACAGTCATTGTGAGCGTTACACTTCCTGCTGTAATATCTGCTGCACTTGGTGTATATGTTGCGGTAGCGGTAGTTCCATTTGTAAAAGTACCTGTCCCTGATGTTGTCCAAGCAACAGTCCCATTACTAGAAATACCTGAAGTAGTGAAAGTTGATCCCGCACAAATACTTGCGTCTGCACCAGCGTTTGCCGCCGGGATGCTGCTGTCATTATCAATTATTGATACAATGCCCGCACCATCCAAAATGGAAGCATTCGTAGGGTCTGATAGTGTAACATTAATTGTTTCAATTGACTCAACGGTTGCATCGTCAGTGATAGAAATTGTAAATGTTCTTGATGTTTGTCCGGGAGCAAACGTTAAAGTACTAGTCGTTGCTGTATAGTCCGAACCAGCCGTTGCAGTACCGTTTGAAGTCGTATAAACAACTGTAATTGAATTAGTACTTGTCGCAGATAGACTTACTGTGACTGTTGCTGTGCCTGCCCCTTCATTAATAGAAACATCGGCTACAGAAAGTTTGCCAAAAGTTGCAAGATAATTATTTAGCAAGTCTAAAAGCCCTGCGGTTGCAGCATTTCCTGTTACTTCACCAGCTCCGTTACCAGATTGTGGTATCGTTAACGTCTGACCGTTGAATGTTAAACCAATATACTTTGTATCGGTAATATTGTAGGTTGATGAACCATTATATCCATTTGTGGCTAAAGTAAGGTTTGTACCAGTTTGTGGTTGAAAACAAATGGTGGTAACACTCCCGCTTGGCGCTCTCCATTTCACAAAACCATTAATTGTATGCTCAACACCGTTATTGTCAGTAATTAACACCATCCCAATAATGTCGTTACCCTGAGCAACAAAAATATTTGAGGTAGAATTTTGAGCAAATTGCACATTTGTCCATCCTAAACCACTCGCACCAGAAAGATAAAAGGAATTGGATGAAACATTGTTTGCTGTATTATTTCCAACGAAACCATTGTTAAATGGAACAGTAATCAGGTTTTGTGCTTGAACCGATAGTGCTATTACAGCAAACAGAATAGAAACCAGCAAATTCTTGCTAAAACGTAGTAGATTAGATTGCATACTTTTTGAATTGTAGCACAAAGATGTGACAATTCAATGAAAGCGCCAAAAAATCGGTTGGTTCCTGCGGAAAAGTCGATAGGAAATCTATATGCGCTATCTACTAATTTTCTGCTCGAAATATGGAAATTCGTCTAAAAGTTCGCCTGAATAGTAGAAGTCATATGCGACCCCTCCGAAGGTATACTCTTTGTCTCGGATCATGAAGTTGGAGCCGCCCACTGCAGGGTATTTTTTGGGTATAGATTTTCTATAGCCAAGATTGAAGATAGAGGCCAGTATTTCAGGGCGTTCATCGATGGAATAACCAGCTTTTTTCCATTGCGTAGCGATTTGACGGATGAAGATTCCGGCATAGAGATAGGAGTAGTAATGGTCTTTGTATTGGACGAGTCTTTTGACGCGCAAACTGAGTGTATCGTTGTGAGCGTTGTTGTAATTTCGGGTAGAGTCGTAGTCGAGGAGGTGTTCGTATTTGGAACCACAGTAAAAAGGACTTTGTGGATCTTTGAGGTAGGTTTCGATGTTGCGGGCTGTTTGCTCTTTAATGCCTGTGACACCAAAGGACATGTTGGTTTCTAAGGCTAAGGTTTTCAAAGGCGCCACTAAGTTTTTGAAGCGCTCTCTTCTAGAATTGAATAACCTGACTTGCTCTCCAACAAGACAAGCTACAATCATTCTTGGTTCTACACCACAGGCAGCTGCAGCAGAGTCGATATATTTTTTGTCTTTGGCTACGGCCTCTTTGAAATAGGACCACTCTATGAAATTCATCCATTCAAAAGCATTGCCACTTTTGGCCGTGTTGGTTGCTTGATTTTTTGCTAAGATTTCTTTGAGTCGGCGCTGATAGCTTTTGTTGTCTTTGAGTTTGAGGTCAACTGCTGAGAGCATTTGCAGCGCAGTTTTTTCACTTTTCGATTGCGCCCAGGCCTCTAATATAGTTCTGGCGTTCTTCGGATAATAAGCATTGACTAAATTGATGCGTTCTAGAATTTCATTGCGATACTTCACCAAAGATGCGCTATCAACCTTGAAGTTCTGGTTGTATTTGTCGTGCATTTGCTGAAAGTAGCGGTTGTTGTCGTCTACAAGACCCTTGTCATCCGTGATGCGAAATTTCAGTGCCAAGAACACCCCAACTAAGATTACTCCATAACCAGCAAAACCATAAAGGGCAAGATTGTACGGGATTTTAAACCATTTACTTTGAAAGAAGCGTTTCATGCATTGAAATAAGAACGCGCTTTGTACGTAAATTTTCCTGAATAGTTTCGTGTTGCTTTTACTACCTTTGTTTTATGGCATTAGTGAAAGCATGTAGAGGTTTCGAGCCTCAAATTGGCCCTGATTGTTTCTTGGCCGAAAACGCAACTGTAGTTGGCGATGTTCAAATGGGCGAACAATGCTCGGTTTGGTTTTCAGCTGTTGTTCGCGGAGATGTCAATACTATCCGTATGGGCAACAAAGTAAACATCCAAGATGGCGCTGTTTTACATTGCACCTATGAAAAAACCAAGCTCAATATTGGCAATAACGTATCTATTGGGCATAACGCGCTGGTTCATGGCTGCACCATCGAAGACAACGTACTCATTGGCATGGGCTCCATCGTCATGGACAACTGCTACATCGAGGCCAATAGCATCGTTGCTGCAGGCGCTGTACTCACAGAAGGCACCCGCGTAGAATCCTGGAGTATTTACGCAGGCATCCCCGCCAAAAAAATCAAAACACTTTCTCCAGAACTGTTCGCCGGCGAAGTACAACGAATTGCCAATAATTATGTGCTTTACTCCAGTTGGTTCAAAGAGAACCCTTAATTTTACTTTCAAACTTGCATTATGAAATACGACCGCATCGATTCAGCCCTATATATTGCTAATCGCAAAAAGTTCATTGCTAAAATGGCTCCACAAACTTTAGCTGTTTTTAATTCCAATGATATTTATCCGGTTTCGGCCGATAGCACGATGCCCTTTGCGCAGCACCGCGATATCCTTTATTTGTCAGGTGTCGATCAAGAAGAGTCTATCTTGGTACTTTTTCCTAATGCAAGCAACCCAGCTCACCGTGAGGTATTATTCTTAAAAGAAACATCAGAACTCATTGCTATCTGGGAAGGTGAAAAGCTCACCAAACAAACCGCCTTTGAAACTTCCGGAATTCAGACCGTCTATTGGCTCCAACAATTCCCAACCATATTCAAACAACTAATGGCCGAGGCGAGTGGCATCTACCTCAATACCAATGAGCACCTTCGTGCCAACACCGAAGTAGAAACCCGCGAAGATCGTTTCATCAAACAAGTAAAACAAGACTACCCAGCTCATCAAGTGCATAAGTCCGCACCCATCATGCATCTAATTCGATCGGTTAAAGAACAAATCGAACTTGATCTCATGCAAACCGCTTGTAATATTACAGAAGCAGGGGTTCGCCGTTTACTCGGCTTTATCAAACCGGGCGTTTGGGAATACGAAATCGAAGCTGAACTTGCTCATGAGTTTTTGCGCAAGCGCTCTAAAGGTTTTGCCTATACGCCAATTGTGGCATCAGGTAAAAATGCTTGTGTTCTTCATTACATTGAAAACAACCAACAGTGTCAAGACGGCGATGTCATTTTACTTGATGTCGGTGCAGAATATGCCAACTACAGCTCTGATCTCACCCGTTGTATCCCAGTCAATGGCCGTTTTACAGCGCGTCAAAAAGCAGTTTACAATGCAGTGCTCCATGTAAAGAATGAGGCCACCAAACTATTGGTTCCGGGTACCATTATGGCCGAATACCACAAGCAAGTTGGCGCACTCATGGAAGAACAACTTGTCAATTTGGGTCTTATTTCGATGCAAGACATCAAAAACCAAGATCCAGCGTGTCCAGCTTATAAAAAGTATTTCATGCACGGCACTTCTCATTTCTTGGGTCTAGACACACACGACGTCGGTTTATGGCATGAGCCTATTTCTGCTAATATGGTGTTTACAGTTGAACCAGGTATTTACATCCCAGAAGAGGGTCTCGGTATTCGCTTAGAAGATGACGTTGTTGTGCAAGCAAGCGGAGCACCATTCAATTTAATGGCTAACATTCCAATTGAACCCGATGAAATTGAGGCTTTAATGAACGCCTAAAATCTTATGTTGCATTTTAAAGTCCAAGGCGAAGGACCGGCTTGGGTGTTCCTTCATGGTTTTTTAGAATCTTCTACCATGTGGGACTACCTTCCCCTAAATGATCTTCCTATTCAGCAAATCCGCATCGATTTACCGGGTCATGGCAATTCAGCCCTGCCCGATCAAGCCCCGTCAATAGCAGGCATGGCTCAAGCGGTTTTTAAGGTGCTTGACTCATTAGCTATTCAATCTTTTTCAGTTGTAGGGCATTCAATGGGAGCCTATGTTGGGCTTGAACTATCAATGCATCCTGGTTTTCAGCAACTCATTTTGCTCAATTCTAATTGCTGGTCAGATTCTGAACAAAAAAAACAAGACCGCCTTCGCGTTGCTCAAATTGTATACAAGGCCAAAGACATCTTCATTCGTGAAGCCATTCCAAATTTGTTTCAAAGCCCTGAAAGTTCCAAAAAGGAAAGTGCAGTACTCATTGAAGAAGCCAAATTCATGTCTCCCGAAGCCATTGCTTTTAGCGCACTTGCTATGCGCGAAAGACAAGACTTTACATCGCACGTCAATACATTTCCCGAAAAATTCATCTTTATCCACGGCATCCATGATCGGTTGGTCAGCGTAGAGGAGCTCAATGCAAAGGTGCTGCTCTCAGAAAAGCACTATTTGAATTGCGGCCATATGGCGCATATGGAAGCGAAGGAAGAGGTGCTGGAAATATTAAAATTGAAAATAAATGCCTAAATTAGTCATGAAAAATATATATGACTAAAAGAGGCAATTAAATTGGAACTCAATCACTACATTAAACAAAAAGGCATCAAAATTATTGACCTTGCCCGCTCGCTAAAGCTAGATCCAAGTTTCCTGAGCCGTGCATTTTCAGGTCAACGAAAATTGCAAGCTGTTCAAATCAAAAAGATTGCTGTATTAATAGACATGCCTTTGGAAGAACTTCAGGCATACTTCCTGGCTTTAGAGGTGCAGAAAATTTTGCAGCCCTACCCAAAATTAGTCAACAAAGTTTTCACGCTCACCGAAGAAAGAATAGCCTATTTAAGCGGGAAGAAGCGCAATCAAAAGGTTCAACTACCTCCTAAACTCGAGGCACTTCTCGTGACTTTATCAGAACTTCAGCGGCAATGGCAAGCGCAAAAGCCATTAGAAAACAGTCAATTACAAAAGCTTCAAACCTATTTCAATCTGGCTTATACCTATGAGTCCAATCGCATTGAAGGAAACACGCTAAGTCTTCAAGAAACCAATTTGGTAGTTAATGAGGGCATCACCGTTGGTGGCAAAACACTCCAAGAACACCTCGAAGCCATCAATCATCAAGAAGCAATTCACTTTATAGAACAACTTGTCGTCAACCTTCAAACATTTAATAAATCGGTCTTACTACAGTTACACCGTTTAATTCTAATGGGCATTGACACAAAAAATGCAGGCGTCTATAGAACCGTGGAAGTAAGAATATCAGGAAGCAAGCACGTACCGCCTTCACCGCTTCTGCTCAATGACCTCATGGAAGGCTACTTTGAATTTTATGAGCTCAATAAAAGAACCATGCATCCGGTATTGCTAGCTGCTGAAATGCACGAACGTTTGGTAACGATTCATCCGTTCATTGATGGCAATGGCCGCACGGCCCGCTTGGTTATGAACCTGGTCTTACTCCAAAACGGCTATACGCTTGTCAATATAAAAGGCAACCTCAAAAACCGCCTCAAGTATTACCAAGCCCTTGAACAAGTCCAACTCAATCACGAACACACCGAATTCTTCAAACTGATCCTGAGTTCCGCCGAAAAATCTTTATTACAACATTTAGAGTTGGCTGGGTAAAAGTTAATTGAAAGTTGCTAAAAACTCAGCAGGGCTAAAAACAGGTAATGCTGATTTCTTGAAGTCTTTGACATTACGTGTTATAATTGCATCAATCCTGTTGCTATGAAGTGCAGAATAGTACTGAAGCGCATCTTCAAAATCGGTGAATTTCGAATCAAGTGCTGCTAATACTTGTTTTTGATCCATGTTTAAAATGCCTATGATTTTTAGAAGAAGTTGTAGCTGTTCAATTACCTTCACATGACTTGCATTTTGTCTGAAAATATAATAAACATTTGAAATGCTCACTGGGGTCATAAAACCATGAAGTTTTTTTTGCTCGCATGCGAGAATTAATGTAATTGCATCTTCACAAAATGCTTGGCGCTCAAGAAGTAAATCTAGGATTACGTCTGAATCAAGTAAAATACGCTTCATTATTTTAGGTATTTTTTAGAAAGCGCCTTTGCAAGTTCTACTTTGTAATCACCTAAATCATGATCTTTAAATGCCCCTTTAAGTTGATATGTAATAGATTTTTCTGAGACAACTTGAGTCGGCTCTGTAACTAGTAAGCCGAGGTAATTTTCAACGAGTTGCGACAAGCTCTTGCCATTTGCTTTGGCATATGCTTTGGCTTTGACGATGATTTCCTCCTCAACAGAAAGGGTAAGTTTAATATTCATACGTATAAAAATATAATCAAAAATACGTATAAATTTCCTTGTGTTATAGAGATAAATACGTAGTCAACTTAATTTTATTATTTTTAATATTCATTCCAAAAATATGAAGCTCCTATTATCCTTCCTACTATTTGCTTTGTCAAATGTGGCTTTTTCCCAACCCCCTCCTTCTACAGATAATCCCCAAAACGATACTTTGACGATTGAAGACGCTGCCGATACGGATCCTGAATTTATAGGTGGTTTTGATGGTCTTGTCAAATATCTGAATGACAGTTTAAGATGGGGCGAAGTTGATCCAAAGTCTTAGTTTTCCCCTCTCGAATCAATAATAATCGTAACTGGGCCGTCGTTGATTAACGACACTTTCATGTCGGCGCCGAATTGGCCTGTTTGGATGGGTCCTTGGAATTGTTTTTGGAGTTCTTGTAAGAAAAATTCGTAGAGCGGAATGGCGTGTTCGGGTCTGGCTGCTCTTATGTAGCTTGGTCGATTTCCTTTTTTGGTGTCGGCATATAGGGTGAACTGACTCACTACTAAAAGTTCGCCGCCGCAGTCTTGAACCGATAAATTCATTTTGCCACCGGCATCAGAAAATATGCGCAGGTTGATGAGTTTTTGAATAAGGTAGAGCGCATCTTGCTCGGTATCTTCTTGCGCTATGCCGAGTAAAACTAATAGGCCTTTTGATATTTCTCCGACAATATTTCCGTCGATTTTTACGGCTGCTTCTGAAACACGTTGAATGACTACTCGCATGCTATTTTGAAACTAAGATTTAAAATTCACTTCTGCGATAAGGGTCAGAGGCGTCTTCTTGCATGAGTTGCAGGTAGGTTTGGTAACGATGCGGTGCAATGTCTTGGCTGTCAACAGCTGCTTTTACTGCGCAGTGCGGTTCATTGAGGTGCTTGCAATTATTGAAGCGGCATTCGCCTAAAAGGGCCCTCATTTCTGGAAAGTAATGGGCGTAATGTTCTTTTTCAAGATCGACCAAGCCAAAAGCCCGTATACCCGGTGTGTCAATGATGTAGCCACCCGTCTGTAAAGCGTGCATTTCGGCAAAAGTGGTGGTGTGCTTACCTTGTTCGTGGGCTCTAGATATCTCGCCTGTTCTTAGGTCAAGACTGGCATCGAGGGCATTGACCAGCGTGGTTTTTCCGACGCCCGAATTACCCGAAATCATGACTTGCTTTCCCTTGATTTCATCGCGTAAGAAAGCTACCGTTTCTGGCCTTTCAGCTGAAATACCAATGCACGGATAGCCTAAATTTTCATAAATAAATTTAAGAGCCTCGAAATACTCGGTGTCGTCGGCATCAAAGAGGTCTATTTTATTGAAAAGCAAGGTAGTCGGAATCCGAAAAGATTCTGCGGCCACCAAAAAGCGGTCAATGAATGCAATTTGTGTTACCGGAGACTTGAGTGTCACCACCAAATAAGCGCGATCCACATTAGCCGCCAAAATTTGCATTTGCTTGCTGAGGTTGGTTGCCTTGCGTACAATATAGTTCTGACGTGGTTCTACCGACAAAATGGCCCAACTTTCATCAGAACCTGGTTCAATATTGACGCGGTCACCAGCTGCAATAGGGTTGGTCGTTTTAAGCCCTTCCAAGCGCAATTTACCACGAATACTGGCTTGCACAATTTGCTCATCTTCAAGTAAAACTTGATACCATTTTCCAGTAGATTTCAAAACGAGCCCTTGCATGCAGTAAAGTTAAACATTTGTATGTTTGTGGAATGAAAAGAATTTTTATCGTCCTTCTTGGTTTGAGCCTCACCGCGTGCCGAACCTTACCTGTCGAGGTGCCCGAAGATGAAGTATTGGTTGAGCCCCTTGAAGACGCCGAATTCCCTGGTGGGTACGAAAAAATGCAAGTTTATATCGTAGAAAATTTGAATCGCAATAAGATCATAGATTCTTCCGGATCATTATACGGCTCCTATAGAGTAATAGTAAAATTTGATGTTGAGAAGGATGGAACTATCAGTAATGCAGTAATAGAAAAGTCGACAAGCAATTGTATCCCTTGTGAAAAAGCTGCTCTCCGCTTGGTTCAAAACATGCCAAATTGGACGCCCGCAAAGATGAATAGGCTACCTATTGTGAGTCCGGTTCGCTTGCCGTTGACTTTTACTTTTACTTTTTAATACCTGCAAGAACCTTCAGTTTATGAAAACACGAAGCTTCCTTCTTTTCTTTTTGTTTACAAGCTTTCTTGCTTTATCTCAAGAACTTACAGTTAAAGAAATCGATACTACCAAGAATCTTATTTATAGTGTTGTAGAGGAAGATGCTCAATTTCCGGGTGGACAAAAGGCCCTAGGTCAATATATAGCAGACAACATCAATATGCACGAAGTAATAGGCTGCGGATCAGAGGAATTTTACAGTAAAGTTTTTGTACAGTTTGTAATAAATAAAGAGGGTTGTGTTGAGCAAGCAGAAATACATAAGTCGACCGCCTATTGTCCCCCTTGCAATATAGAAGCTCTTCGTGTAGTAAGAAATATGCCAAAATGGACGCCTGGCAAAGTGGGTGGCGAGCCAGTTTCAATGTATTTTCGTTTACCAATTATCTTTTCGGTACAATAACCATGACTCAACACTACGGCCTCATCGGCAAAACCCTCGGGCATTCGTTTTCAGCAACTTTTTTCAAAGATTACTTTGAGAAAAATCAGATTGATGCGACTTATTCAAACTTTGAATTGGAAAGCATCGAAGAAGTTCAAGCGCTCTTGAAGCAGGACATGGCTGGTTTCAACGTGACTTTTCCCTACAAGGAAAGTATCATTCCTTTTTTAGATCGATTGGATGAAACAGCCCAAACAATTGGTGCCGTAAATGTGGTGTCTTTTGAAAATGGAGCAACAGTGGGCTACAATACTGATGCTTATGGTTTTGCGCAAAGTATTAAGCCCTTTTTGACTTTTGAGCACGAGCGTGCGCTTATTTTTGGAACAGGTGGGGCAGCTAAGGCCGTGGCGCATGTATTCAGACAACTGGGGCTGGACGTCTTTTATATTTCTCGAGCACCTGAGCATCAAAATAGAATATATGCCTATTCAGAAATCAATGAGCATATGTTGCGCTCTTGTAAAGTGCTGGTCAATTGTACGCCGATCGGAACTTTTCCGGACATTACGGCTTGTTTACCAATCCCATTTGAACACCTCACGGAGGCGCATTTGGTGATTGATTTAGTGTATAATCCGGCTGAAACAGCCTTGATGGCTAACGCTAAAAAACAAGGTGCCGCAGTCATGAATGGTTTGTCCTTGCTGCAGCACCAAGCTTTGAAGTCTTATGAAATTTGGTCGCGCTGAGTAGTTGTTTTTTCAGCGGTAAGGTTGTACCAGTCTATCTTTCTAGAGAAGTACATGACCAAGCCCAGAATGATAAATACACCAATACTTCCTATCAGTAGCGCCAAGTCTTCAAGTTGAATAATTACAAAAATGAAAATGTAAAGCATGCTCAAGAGCCCTGCTATAAATAAACTCATTTTTACAGACCTGAGTATGGCCCTTACATACATGCTGATTAACAAAACAGTTGCCAAAGCCGAAAGTAAGAAAGCAGCATTGAAGGCGATGTGCTCGGAGAAAGCCAATAATAAGGTATAGAAAACTACCAAAGCGATTCCGACTAAAATGTATTGAATTGGGTGAATACCAGCCGATTGGAAAATTTCAATGAAGAAAAATACCAAAAAGGTAAGACCGATAAATAGCAGTGCGTAATGAATCGTGCGATGCGACTTTTGGTAGTTGTCCACTGGCAACTTGAGGTCTACGCCAAATGATGATTCGCGTAATTTATAAGAAGAACCCGTCCAGCTTTGCGGGTAATTTCTGTTGAGGTTCAAAACATTCCAATGTGCTTTAAAACCATTTTTGTCTGTTTTGTGCTCGTCTGGCAAGAAAGCGCCATCAAATTTAGGCGTTTGCCAATCTGAATTGAGTACCACATCTGTTTCTTTTCCTACTGGCGTAAAATAGAGTTGCTGGCTTCCTTTTAATTCGATATCAAAGCTGAATCGGTAAAGGTGGTCATCAGTAGGAGAGATATTCACTTTCGCATTAATTCCTGAATAGAAAACATCAGAATTAGTCACACCAGGGTTGAAAGACACTTTTTGGCCATCCCAGTTTAATGAAATTTGTTTTTCAATCCCTCGAAGGTCATCAATTCCGGCATTTAAAACCGCTTCGTTGAATTTGAAAACGTGCCCCTTACTTTCGAGGTCTTTGAATTCTAATTTGGTAAATTCTCCACTGACATGCAGCATCGAGTTGTATACAACGATATCGAAAATGCCACGGTGTCTCCTGTTCGGATTCACATTCGCTTGAATATTTAACTTACTCGGCAAAATGTGTAGCCTTTCGGTAATCTGAACTAAGGTTTCTTTACCGGTTGCTTTATTGATTTCCTTCACATAACGCGTGTAAGGAATGGTTAATACTGGGCCTTGAAGCGTTTGCTCGCCCCCCCATTTTTCACTGACTTCATCAATTGCTTCTTGCTGTGTTTGTTCGCGTTCGTAGATGATACTTTTGATCATGCCTGTTGGGATGAGTAAAAGCAAGGCGATCAACACAATGCCGCCAATTTTAAAATAAAGGTTGTTTTTGATTTTAGACATGCTCGTAAATTTTCGTACAAACGTAGTAGACGCAATTTTATTGAATACGTTGCATAAATCATTGAAAATTAAAGTTTTTTGCGACGTTCCATATGCGCCTCCATTTTTATCCGACACTAAGTACTTAATAACCGAATAAGCAAAGGCCTCCAGCGCAACTTTGAAACTCAATATTTAAACTTTTTAATTATGAATGCACTAAAAAACAAAGTGAGTTTGATGGGTCGCCTAGGTGGTCAGCCCGAAGTTGTCAAATTTGAGTCTGGCCGTTTGTTAGCCAGATTTTCTTTGGCAACCCATGAAAATTTCAAGGACAAAAATGGCGAATGGCATGACTTCACACAATGGCACACCATCAATGCTTGGGGTAAAATTGCCGAAAAGGTCGGAGAGAAACTTGAAAAAGGCATGGAAGTCGTGATCGAAGGCAAGTTGGTCAATCAGCAATATGAAAATAAAGCTGGTGAAAAGCGCTTCGCAACAATCATCGAGTTGTATGACTTCATTATGGTTCAGCCTAAAAAACAAAGCAATGAGCAAGCCCGCACCGAAACTGCAGCCTGAAACCATTGACAACAATGCGCTTTTGCACATGAATCATGTCAATTTAATTGGCTACATGACCGCTCCTGCACAAACCGTTGAACTCCCTGATGGCAAACAAATCACCCGCTTCACGCTAGCCACCAAAGAGCAGTACCTCGACGCCGACGGCATCATGCGCAAGCGCAGTCAATGGCACCTTCTTTCTGCTTGGGGCCGCTGGACAAAAGTCCTCGAAACCTATGGCGCAAAAGGCGTTCATCTGGCCATCGAAGGCAAACTCGTTGGTCGTTTTTACCGCGCCGGCGGCCAGCGCCGCTTCGTCACCGAAGTCGAAATCAACGACCTCGTTGTACTACCCTAAACAAACCTACCAACCAAACGATCCAAAAGGCGGCCGCAGGCCGCCTTTTGTGTGGAATTTAAATGAATAAACAGCCTCAAATGCTAGATCATGGAACTTGAACTCATCAAAAATAGCATCCTCGACATCCGAGGAAAACGCGTCATTCTCGATTATGAATTGGCGAAACTTTACGGTATTGAAACCAAAAGATTAAAAGAATCAGTCCGCAGAAACATTAGGCGCTTCCCTGAAGACTTCATGTTTGAACTTTCTCATGAAGAATGGATCAACTTGAGGTCGCAATTTGCGACCTCAAGTTGGGGAGGAAAGCGCTTTGCTCCTTTTGCCTTTACAGAACAGGGTGTCGCTATGTTGTCAAGTGTGTTAAATTCAGATACCGCAATTGAAATCAACATCTCCATCATGCGCGCCTTCGTACTCATGCGCCAATGGGCGCTCGAATACCATGATCTTCAAGAAAAACTCACCGATCTTGAAAAGCGCTTCGGCCAAAAGTTTACGGATATCGAGCAAGTACTCAACTACCTGATTCAGAAAGACCAGATCCAGGTGCAGCAGGTTGGGAGGAAAAAAATTGGGTTTTGAAAAAAATACAAAAATGGAATCATCATGGAACTAGAACTCATCAAAAATAGCATCCTCGAAATTCGAGGAAAACGCGTTATTCTCGATTATGAATTAGCGAAACTTTATGAAGTAGAAACTCGTGTCTTGAAACAAGCAGTCCGCAGGAATATAGAAAGATTCCCGCCAGACTTTATGTTTGAGCTTAGTGCTGAAGAAATGCAAAACTTGACATCACAAATTGTGATATCAAATATGGGTGGCACAAGACATCATTCATTTGCATTTACTGAGCAAGGCGTCGCCATGTTGTCTTCGGTTTTAAGAAGTAAAAATGCAATCCTATTCAACATCTCCATCATGCGCGCCTTCGTACTCATGCGCCAATTGGCGCTCGAATACCATGATCTTCAAGAAAAACTCACCGATCTTGAAAAGCGCTTCGGCCAAAAGTTCACAGACATCGAGCAAGTACTCAACTACCTCATTCAAAAAGACCAGAAGCAGGTACAGCAGGGTGGAAGGAAGAGAATTGGGTTTTGATCATGTAAAAAAGTAAAAAATAATTTACCTTTGTTATGAAATCTTCTGAAGCAGGAAAAGGTCTAGCAAAGAAGTTATTTAAACAAGCTGGAATTAAATAAAAATCCAATGAAAAAAATTGAAATTACAGTTGAAAAAACAGCAACGGGTTATTCTGCTTACACTGATAAATTAAATGTTTACACAACAGCTTCTGACATTAATTCGCTTTATTCAAATCTTATCGAAGCATTAAATTTTTCTTTAGAAGCAAAAGGAATTCATGTGTCGATACAAGACATAAAACTCAAACTTGATTTACCTCAGTTCTTTCAATATTACAAAGTATTAAATGCAAATTTTTTAGCTAAAAGAATCGGCATGAATCCGGCACTTTTATCACAATATGTCAGAGGCAAGAAAAAGCCATCAACGAAGCAAACTGAAAAAATTATTGATGGAATTCAACGAATAGGACAGGAATTGGTCGACATTAAGTTGGTTTGATAAAGAATCTAACTTATTGATGATAAATAAAATAGTTTTACTTTAGATGACTCCATTTTTGTGTTGCAAGGACAAGATTTCATTCAGACCCTTCGTATCGAAAGACTGAAAAAGCAATTTAATGATTAAAATATTTTACATTCTCTCATTGGTGCTAATACCTACACTTATTTCGTGTGGACCACAAAACGATAAGAAGAAAATCCGATTTGATTCAGCTGACACTTTACAGAAAAGAATAAATAAGGAAGAAAAAGAGCGCTCAGAACAAAGAAGGGCCCTTGAAAAGCAAGCATATGCAGACAGTATACGAATTGATCATGTCTTGCAGAACGCACTAAAAATTGCAAATCAACAATTCAACAAGGACAAATTTGTTAAAAAGTATGAAGTCTCGCCTGGCGGTAATCCTATGAGTGTTGAGATTAATTTAGACAACCATTTTTCCAATGCAAGTCCTCATTTGATCATACGCAGAAACGATCATCGGAATACAATTTACATTGATATTTATGCCAAGGCTGGAAGTAAATTTAATAAAGTAGTTTCTCACAAACAATGGTCGATGACCTATGTAAACGATACAATCCAAGACATCAATGGTGACGGGCTAAATGATTTTGTTGTAAACTGGCATGGTTTAACAGGGTGTTGTTTAAAAGCATTCAGCAATGTTTATCTATTAAGACAAGGCAACAAAGGATTTTCAGAAAATTTTGAATTTATTAATCCGACTTTTTCACCAAAAGAGAAAATAATCAGGGGTGTTTGTTATGGACATCCAGGGGAAACATCCATGTATAAATACAAATGGAACGGAGAAAATTTGGATACGCTAGAATACGTCTCTTATGAAATAAATGACAAAGGGGAAAAGACCGGTAAGATTTTAATTTCTAATACTGAACCATTTGGCGACAAATTCAAAATATTAAAACGACTAATTAAAGTTCCGAGCGAATACACAAAAATAGAAGGCTATGATTGGTTTACAGGTAGATTATAAACGCACATGAATAAAATACTTTTAATCCTATTTTTCACGCTTTTTAGCCAAACAATCAAGGCGACAGAATGTGTTGAAAAGACATTCAAAGAAGAACATCTGAACATTTATTTGTGTCAGAACTACTCAAACTATAACGAGACGCGAACGCTGCTATTTAAAGCGCGCGCTCAAATTCTGAACGACTACATTGCTGAGAAAATCCAAGCAGGTCAATTGCAAAACAAAAAAATTGAAATTCAACTTTACGACCCTCTTTTAACCTACAATCATTTGAATATAAGTCAAGGAAAGAACGGTTATTTTGTGACTTATTCAGGTTTTGCTTCCATTCAACAACTCAAAACATTCATTGATTATTTTGCCGACCCAAATTGGGCGCCCTTCTTTACGAGCGACTTTCAGAAGGTAAGTGGTGAAACGATTTCTAAACAAATCACTCAGTTTTTTCTGGACAACAAAACTTCGAAAATCGAAGCGATCCAACTAAATGTTTGGTCCTTAGATCATTTGAAACTCGCTTACGTGAACGACACACTCCAATACTTTGCGCACGCAAGCGAACTGCCAATTGCCGCAAGCTCTTCGTTGCCAATCAAAATAAATGACAGGTATCTTTTGTTTCAGAACGACTTTATTTTTGTGCTGCAAGGACAAGAAATCATTCAAACCCTTCGAATCGACAAACCAATTACCGAAGATTACGATATTTACGTCTACGCAAAGTGGGTAAATATTTGTAACGGTGGACAAGACAATTGGGTGTATAGTTACTCGTATGAAAAGAACAAATTTCATCAACGAAAGACTGAAAAATGAATCAGACTTCGTTCTAATTAGCAACAGCGACACAAGCTATTACAATGAAAACATATCCGACTGCGCGCCATTTGTAAAACCATAAAAATCCCAGTACCTCAATGAAATGGATCATTTTTTTAATAGCATTACCAATTGTAAGTAGTTGCGCTATTTCTCCGGTATTCTTGAGAAAAATTGAGAAAAATAATTCTCAAATAATTCAAATTGCCGATACCATATT
>JACCDG010151334.1_pt1 | contig 17601 bp, 13 predicted proteins | sample 7442471 | NCBI WGS metagenome assembly JACCDG01 (sample SAMN15323444, study PRJNA562643) | freshwater metagenome | isolation source: river surface water | place: USA:Blue River Watershed | collected 2017-08-17 | reverse complement strand
GCCGTCTTGGGCGACTGGCCATGGGTGTAAGTGGGTTCGGTGCGAAAAGCCATGCGGTATTCTCCCTCACCATGCTCGACCTTGCCCGCATCCGCGCCATCACCCTTGACCTGGACGACACGCTCTGGCCCGTCTGGCCCACCATCCACCGTGCCGAAGCGGTGCTGCACAGCTGGCTCGAAGCGCATGCGCCCGCTGCGGCGGTTCTGTCGGCGCAGCCCGAGATCAAAAAAGCCATACGGGCCGACATCAATGCCCGCCATGCCGACCGGGCGCACGACCTGTCTTTTCTACGGCGTGAGGCCATTCGTGCCTTGCTGCAGGCGGCGGGCGAGGCAGGCGAGTTGGCCGAGCCGGCTTTCGAGGTGTTTTTCGCCGAGCGGCAGCGGGTGGACCTGTTTGACGACGCCTTGCCCGCGCTGGCTTTCTGGAGCGCGCGCTTGCCGGTCGTGGCCCTGTCCAATGGCAATGCCGATGTGCACCGTGTGGGGATCGGCCAGCACTTTCACGCCTGCGTGAGCGCCCGCGAGACGGGCGTGGCCAAGCCCGATGTGCGCATTTTTGAAGCCGCCGCCCGTGTTGCCGGTGTGGCGCCGCAGGAGGTGCTGCATGTAGGCGACGATGCACACCTGGACTGCGTCGGCGCCCTGGCCGCCGGCATGCAGGTGGCCTGGGTCAATCGCGAAGGCCACGCCTGGAGCCACGGTGACAGCCGCCCGCATCTTGAAGTGCGAGACTTGCACGCGCTGTGCCGGCAATGGCACGACTACCCTCATTAAGGAGACACACATGGGACTGAAGATCTACGGCATCGGTGCCTCACGCGCCAGCCGCCCGTTCTGGGCTGCACTGGAGCTGGATGTGCCTTTTGAGCACATCAACCAGAGTTACAAGAACAGCGGCACCCGCACACCCGAATTCCTGGCCATCAACCCCAATGGCCATATCCCGGTGGTGGTTGACGAGCGGCCCGAGGGCAAGGTCACTGTCTGGGAAAGCATGGCCTGCGCGCTCTACATTGCGCGTGTACACGGCAAGGCAGATGGCCAGTCGATCACGCCGGCCAACGCCCGCGAAGAAGCCGAGGCCCTGCGCTGGAGCTTCTGGACCGTGACGGAAATGGAAACCGATGCGCTGACGGTGCTGATGCACCGCCTGGCCATGCCCGAAGACCAGCGCAAGCCCGATCTGGCCGACAAGGCCGAAAGCCGCCTGAAGGTGCCACTGGCTGTGCTGGAAAAACACCTGCAGGACCAGAAAGCACGTGGCGAGTCGTATCTGGCCGCCAACCGCTTCACGGTGGCTGACCTGTGCGTGGCCAGCGTGGCGGCCTGGGTGCGTCCGGCCGATCACCTGCTGTCGCAGTTCCCGCTGACCCACCACTGGCTGCACCAGTGCCTGGGGCGTGCGGCGCAGAAACAGTCGCGCGCATTGGGCGGTTAAATCCACGGTCTTTGCAGGAGCGCGCCCCCGCGCGCGAAGGCGTCATTCGGCCGCAGGGGCGGCCTCCCGCAACAAGCCTGTCTTCTGGTCAGAACCTGCCCAGCGCCTGCATCTTCCAGGCCAGCCAGAGCTTGCGCAGCGGTGTGAGGGCGATGCGCTGGTGCAGGACCTGAAAGCCCGAGGCCTCGATCTCGCGCAGCAGGGTGCGGTAGATGCTGGCCATCATCAGGCCGGGTTTCTGGCTGCGGCGATCGACCGCGGGCAGCAGGGCCAGGGCTTCGTCGTAGAGGGCGTGGGCACGTTCGGCCTGAAACTGCATCAGGGCGCCGAAGCGGTCCGAATACTGGCGTTGCAGCAGCTCCTGTGCCTTCACGTCAAAGCGTTGCAGTTCGTCAACCGGCAGGTAAATGCGACCGCGCAGGGCATCTTCGCCCACGTCGCGGATGATGTTGGTCATCTGGAAAGCGAGCCCCAGCTTGTGGGCGTAGGCGGTGGTGGCTTTATCGGTCTGACCGAAGATGCGGGCTGCGACTTCGCCCACCACGCCGGCCACCAGGTGGCAATAGCGCTGCAGGCCCGGCCAGTCCAGGTAGCGGGTTTGCTGCAGATCCATCTGGCAGCCCTCGATCACGGCCAGCAGGTGCTGTACGCCGATGCCGTAAGGCTCGACATGCGGCATCAGGGCCTGCATGACCGGGTGGCTGGCCTGGCCCGCAAAGGCCTGCTGGACCTCCTTTTGCCACCAGGCGAGCTTGGTCGCAGCCACGCCAGAGTCGGCCACATCGTCTACCACGTCATCCACTTCCCGGCAAAACGCATAGAAGGCGGTAATGGCGGCCCGGCGTTCAGGAGGAAGGAACAGGAAGGCGTAATAAAAGCTGCTGCCCGAGGCAGCGGCTTTTTGCTGGACATACTCTTGCGGGGTCATGCCCCGATTCTCGCCTAGATGGGCAAGGCTTTGGCTGGCGGCAAGGCCGCCGCCCAGCTGGCCAGCAGCTGTCGGTCCGAAACGCCGCTCAGCACCAGCGCCATCAGCACACGGTGAACTTCGCGGCGCGGCAGCTTGACATGGGTGAGCAGCGCCTGTGTGCCGGCCTGACGCAGCAGGGTGAGGGTGCGGATGCCTATCAGGCAGGGCAGTGCGCTGGCCAGCCGCAGACGCCTGCCGCGCAGGGCCAGGCTGTAGCGCAGGCCGTCGTGCAGCTGCGTCTCGGTGCTGCGCTGCCATGCCTCCAGCAAGGGGGCCAACCGCTGCAGGGTGGCGCGGTCGCCCGAGCGCACGGCGGCGCACAGGCTGTCACGGTCCAGGCCCAGGGGGGCGAGCTCCTCGGCAGGCAAGTAGCAGCGTCCGGCATGCAGGTCATGGTGCGCATCACGCAGGATGTTTAGCCGCTGCAGGCCTTTGCCGTAGTGGGCACCCCATAGCAGCAGCTCGGCACGGGTGCCGGTGTGCCAGTTGTGCAGGTGCAGCTCGCACATGCGCGTCCAGAATTCGCCCACGCTGCCAGCCACCTGCCAGGTGTAGCGGTCGACCTCGGCGCTGGTTTGTACACCGCGTTGCGGGTCGTCGAGCATGCGCAGGTCCCAGCGCTGGCCTTCGATGATCGCGGCCAGCACCTGACGGATCACGACCTGGTCGGCTTCGGGTTGCCGCTGCAGCGCATCCAGGCAGGCCTGGCCCCGTTCGAGCAGGGCTTTTTCATGCGCGTCGGGGACTTGCCGGGCAAAGGCTTGCAGAGCCTGCACCAGCTGAGGTTGGTCTTGCGGGGTGTCGATGGCGTGCTGCAGGCTGTCCAGCAGGGCCAGCCGCCGTGCTGCAGTCTGGGTGGTGGTGTCGGCCACCGTGTCGGTGGCGCGTGCGAGCAGATAGGCCAGGCCCATCGGCTCGCGCAGCCCGGCTGGCAAAAGCCGGATGGACAGCCCGAATGAGCGTGAAACCCCTTGCAGGAGTTGATGGATGTTCAGGGCAGGCTGGCGCATGCGGGGAATTGTCGCTTGACAGGCGGGTGGGCTGGTTTAGAATTACTAACCAGTCAGTCATTAACTAATTTCCTGCGGTGGCGGCCATGTCCAAGCATTCCAAAGTATCTGTTTATCTGGCCTTGAGTGTGGTGCTGGCCACTTTGAGCGCTTGTTCCCGCGAGGAGGCCCCGCCCGAACCGGTGCGCGCCGTGAAGGTCATCACGGTGGAGGCACAAGGGTTGCAGACCGATGCGGTTTATGCCGGAGAGGTGCGCGCCCGAGTCGAATCGCGTCTGGGCTTTCGTGTGGGCGGAAAGCTGACGCATCGGGCGGTCGATGCCGGCCAGCGCGTGTCGGCAGCTCAGTTGCTGGCGGCCATCGATGCGCAGGATTACCAGCTGTCGGCGCAGGCCGCGCAGGCGCAGCAGGTGGCCGCCCAAACCCAGCGCGATGTGGCGCTGGCCGATTACAAACGCTACGAAAGCCTGAGGGCGCAGGGTTTCATCAGCGGCGCTGAACTGGAGCGCCGCGAAGCCAGCCTCAAGGCGGCCGAAGCCACGCTGGTGCAGGCGCGCTCTCAGTCGCAGGTGCAGGCCAATCAGGTGGGTTATGCCCGTTTGCAGGCCACGACCGCGGGCGTGGTGACGGCGCTGGAAGCCGAAGTCGGGCAGGTGCTGGCCGCCGGCCAGCCGGTGCTGCGTCTGGCGCACGACGGTCCGCGTGATGCGGTGTTCAACGTGCCGGAGCAGGCGGTGCAGGCTTTCAGGGTGGGCATGCCGATGCTGGCGCAGCTGACGGGCAGCACTGAGCTGCTCAAAGGCCGCGTGCGCGAAGTAGGAGCCAGTGCCGACCCGGTCACGCGCACCTTTGCCGTCAAGCTGGCGCTGGATGCGTCCGAGCGCCTGCCGCTGGGCGCCACGGTCAATGTGCAAGCGCCGCAGCGGGCAGCCACGGTGCAGGCCATGACCTTGCCCACCACGGCGCTGCGTCAGGAAGGCGAGGGTACGGCGGTATGGGTGCTGGACGAAGCCAACATGACGGTGCAGCCACAAAAAGTCACGCTGGGGCCGGTGCAGGCGCAGCAGGTGGTGATCGCCTCGGGCCTGAAGCCGGGTCAGAAGGTGGTTGTGGCCGGCGTGCATGTGCTCTCGCCGGGCCAGAAGGTCACTTTGTACAAGCCCGCTGGCGAAGCGAAGTGAGGTTCGCATGAGCAAAAAGGGCCAATTCAACCTCTCGCGCTGGGCGCTCGAACACCCGGCGCTGACCCGCTACTTGATGGTGGCGCTGATGGTGCTGGGCGTGGCCGCCTACTTCCAGCTGGGTCAGGACGAGGACCCGCCGTTCACCTTCCGCGCGATGGTGGTGCGCACGGCATGGCCGGGCGCCACCGCGCAGCAGGTGGCCGAGCAGGTGACCGACAAGGTCGAGCGCACGCTGCAGGAAGTGCCTTACGCAGACAAGATCCGCAGCTACTCCAAGCCGGGCGAGTCGCTGATCATCTTCCAGCTCAAGGACAACTCGCCGCCCGGCGATGTGCAGCAGGTCTGGTACACCGTACGCAAAAAGGTGGGTGACATCCGCGCCACCCTGCCGCAAGGCGTGGTGGGGCCGTTTTTCAACGACGAGTTTGGCGATGTGTACGGTGTGATTTACGCCCTCAGTGGCGAGGGTTACAGCCCGGCAGAGCTCAAGCGCGAAGCCGACAACGTGCGCCAGCTTCTGCTGCGTGTGAAGGATGTGGCCAAGGTCGAACTCTTTGGGGTGCAGGACGAAAAGGTCTTCATCGAGGTTTCGCACCGCAAGCTGGCCCAGATGGGGTTGGACATGGGGTCGGTGCTGGCGCAGCTCGGTCAGCAAAACGCGGTGGAATCGGCCGGCACGGTGCGTTCGCCGCAGGATGTGGTGCAGGTTCGTGTGGCTGGACAGTTCCAGGCGCTCGACGACTTGCGCGCCATGCCCATCCGCGGCGCCTCGGGCGCGCAGCTGCGGCTCGGTGACATCGCCGAGGTGCGGCGCGGCTATGTGGACCCGCCGTCTGTCAAGGTTCGCCACGACGGGCAGGAAGTGATCGCGCTGGGCGTCAGCATGGCCAAGGGCGGCGACATCATTGCGCTGGGCCAGTCGCTCCAGCAGGCAGCGGCGCAGGTCGAAGCCACCTTGCCGGCCGGCCTGACCTTGCGTCAGGTGCAGGACCAGCCGCGTGCGGTCTCGCAGTCGGTGGGCGAGTTTGTGAAGGTGTTGATCGAGGCGGTGGTGATCGTGCTGGCCGTCAGCTTTTTGTCGCTGGGCCTGCACAAGCGCCCGCACACGCAGGCGCCGCTTTGGCAGTTCTGGCGCCGCTGGGTGCTGGATGTGCGCCCGGGCCTGGTGGTGGGCATCACCATCCCGCTGGTGCTGGCCGTGACCTTTCTGGCCATGCATTACTTCGGCATCGGTCTGCACAAAATTTCGCTCGGCTCGCTGATCATCGCGCTGGGCCTGCTGGTGGACGACGCGATCATTGCGGTGGAGATGATGGTGCGCAAGATGGAGGAGGGCTACGACAAGTTCCGCGCGGCCACCTTCGCCTACGAACTCACGGCCATGCCCATGCTCACGGGCACGCTGATCACGGCGGCGGGCTTTTTGCCGATCGGCATCGCCAAGTCCACCGTGGGCGAATACACCTTTGCCATCTTTGCCGTGACGGTGATTGCGCTGCTGGTGAGCTGGGTGGCCTCGGTGTATTTCGTGCCGTACCTGGGGGCATGGCTGCTGCGCCGGCCTGCCTATCTGGAGCAGCAGCACGCGCCGCAAGACCATGAGCGCGCCGAGCTGTTCGAAACGCCGTTCTACCAGCACTTTCGCGCCTGGGTGACCTGGTGTGTGACGCACCGCTGGAAAACGATTGCCATCACCATCGCCTTGTTCGTGCTGGGTCTGGTGGGCATGGGCAAAGTGCAGCAGCAGTTCTTCCCGGATTCGAGTCGACCTGAAATTCTGGTCGACCTGTGGCTGCCCGAGGGCTCGCCGTTTGAGGCCAGCGAAGAAGTGGTCCGCCGCGTGGAACAGCGGCTGGCACAGGTGGAAGGCGTCCGCTCGGTCACGACGTGGGTGGGCTCGGGCGTGCCGCGCTTTTACCTGCCGCTCGATCAGGTGTTTCCGCAGACCAATGTGTCCCAGCTCATCGTGGTGCCGCAAGACCTCCAGGTCCGCGAGGCCCTTCGTGTGAAGCTGCCCGCCTTGCTGGCGCAGGAGTTCCCGGAGGTGCGCGGCCGCGTCAAGCTGCTGCCCAACGGTCCGCCGGTGCCGTACCCGGTGCAGTTCCGGGTGGTGGGCGCCGACCCGCAGGTGCTGCGCACGCGTGCCGATGAGGTCAAGGCCGTCATGCGTGGTAACACCCACACGCGCGGCGTGAACGACAACTGGAACGAATCGGTCAAAACCGTTCGCCTTGAGGTCGATCAGGCCAAGGCACGCGCCTTGGGCGTGAGCAGCCAGGCGATTGCCCAGGCCTCGCGCACGCTGCTGCTGGGTACGCCCGTGGGCCAGTACCGCGAAGGCGACAAACTGATCGAGATCGTGCTGCGCCAGCCGCAAAGCGAACGCGACGCCCTGACCGATCTGGCGCAGGTCTATGTGCCGACCGCTTCGGGCAAGTCGGTGCCGTTGCTGCAGATCGCCAGCCCGGTGCTGGGCTGGGAGCCCGGCGTGATGTGGCGCGAGGGCCGCCAGTACGCGGTCACGGTGCAGTCTGACATCGTGGAGGGCCTGCAGGGGGCCACGGTGACCGCCGAGCTGCTGCCAGTGCTCAAAAAGCTCGAAGCCGCCTGGGCCGCGCAGGGACAGGGCGACTACCGCATCGAGGTGGCGGGTGCTGTGGAGGAAAGCTCCAAGGGTTCCGCCTCGATCTCTGCTGGCGTGCCACTGATGCTGTTCATCACCTTCACCCTGCTGATGCTGCAGTTGCAGAGTTTCAGTCGCTCAATGCTGGTGTTCCTGACCGGTCCGCTGGGCATGGCCGGGGTGGCAGCGGCCTTGCTGACCTTGGGCCGGCCATTCGGCTTCGTTGCCCTGCTTGGCGTCATCGCCCTGATGGGCATGATTCAGCGCAACTCGGTGATCCTGATCGACCAGATCGAGCAGGACCGAGCCAGCGGCATGCCCGCCTGGCAGGCGATTGTCGAATCAGCTGTGCGCCGCCTGCGCCCCATCGTGCTGACGGCAGCGGCGGCCGTGCTGGCCATGATTCCGCTCTCGCGCAGCGTGTTCTGGGGGCCGATGGCGGTCGCCATCATGGGCGGCCTGATCGTGGCCACGGCGCTGACCCTGCTGGCCTTGCCGGCCATGTATGCGGCCTGGTTCCGGGTGCCCCGGCCCGGCATGGCCCAGGCGTAGGAGCGCGCCCCTGGGTGCGAAAACCCATTCGGGCTGCCGCCTGCAAAGTGCGGGGATGGCCGAGAGACTGTTTCGGACCGGCTAAAATAGAAAATTGACCGATTTCACGCGGGTGGTCAGGCAAACAACCTGTCCGCCCGTTTTGTTTGGACCCGCGCGGGTGGCGAAATTGGTAGACGCACCAGGTTTAGGTCCTGACGGTGTTGTCAATGGAAGGGCAATTTGGTTAACTTAGGGTTTCACTTTCGCAAGAAATTACGAAAAGCAGACACCCGAAAGTAATACCAGCGGTAGGAAACTGGGGAGTTTTCCCCACAATCCTTCCCCAAAATCCTTCCCCACTTTCCCCAGACCTCCCCACTTTTGTAGCTGCTCTCCCCAACCAAAGGAGAGCCAAATGGCTGCACATGCATTTGACGATGCGTACCTCAACGCCCTGACACCGAGGGCAACACGCTACGAGAAATTTGACAGCGTCTGGCGTGGCCTAGCGGTACGCGTAGCGCCCAACGGCCGGCGCATTTTCATGCTCTGGAAGTCCCATGGCGGGACAACTTACAAGCAAGTCCTCGGGGACTTCCCCGAAATGAGCGTCACGGACGCGCGTATGGCCTGCGCCAGCGCGTTTGCTGAGATTCTGAAGGGGGTTACCAATGATGAGCTCGAAAAACTCACGGTGGCCACTGTTTTTAATCTCTACGAAACAGAGCGAAAACTCAGTGCGACCACGCTTGAAAATGTCCGGCTTGTTAAACGACTGCTGGTTCAGTGGGGTTGGGACCAGCGAGATGCAAACTCGTTGACCAAAAATATCGTCATCGAAAAACATAAAGAGCTTACAAAATCCAGTGGGCCCATCGCAGCGAATAACTATTTGGGATATGTCGGGGCAGCCTACGGGTATGCCATGGACCGCCTGCGTGATGACATCACGGGACAGTCCCCGATTTTGTTCAACCCAGTCAAGATTTTGACGACGCTGAAACTGTGGAATGAAAAGCCAAGGCGGACAGGTCATGTCAAAGAGCATGACTTACAGAATTTCTTCATGTCTCTCATCGAAGAGACAAAAAGGGCAGGACACGGACGGTTGAAATCAGAGTACAAAACGCGGTTAAAAACCCGTGCGTGCATCTATATTGCCACCAGCCTGCTTCTCGGTACCCGAAAAGGGGAAACTGGGGCATTACGCGTAGAGAATTTCGATATTCATGCCAAAACCCTGATCTTTCATGACACCAAAAATGGGGTCAAACACGAAGTCCCATTGGGTGAGTGGCTATATGGCTCCCTCTCGTTACTGCGGGAATGGGCAGTTGAAGAGGGCTCCCCATGGGTTTTCCCATCGAGGTTCGGTAAGTTTCCACACATGACCGAGCCTCGGGAGACCCTCAAATTGATCGCCAAGCGGGCAGGCCTAGAGGTCACCATGCATGACCTCAGGCGGACTTTTGCCACGGTGCTCAACAGGATGAACATCCAGAACTACACCATGAAGCGCTTGCTCAACCACCTCTATGACCCCGCGCGTGACACTGACGTCACCTCTGGTTATGTTCAGGTCGACATGAATGAGCTGCGCAGTGTGATTCAAGCGCTGGAAAACACAGTGATTCAACGCCCAAAACAGGTTTGAAAGCAAAGTGGCCCCCTTCGGAGTAGGTGTGAAACACTAAGTGTCCCCCTACGGAATAACCCAGAGAGATATCCAACCATGTCTGGGTTGACCCTCGGGTGGCCCAGTTGCTGGCACTTGACTACAAAGAAGCGGAGGTACAACCCGAGGTTGCATACGCCCGCGCATACCAGCACTTCATGAGCGTTGGGGAGACACTGTGATGAACCAATTCGCAGCCATGATCCCGCCAGAGTTCAGACCCTTCGAGTTCGAAGAGGCGACACAATCAGAAGAGTACACAAAGGTACTCAAGGTAAGGCGCGACAGCAATGGACGCATCATCTTGCAAAAAGAGTTGGCGTACGAGCAATACCCAGATGAAAACTCTAAGTTGATGGCGTTCCTGCATGCCAACGGGGTTGTCTCAAAAGAGGAGACCAGACGCGGCCAATGGAAGGTTCTTGAGACTGACCAACGCGGCGTGTGCATCGTGCAACTTCATGACGATGCCATCACCATAGAAGGTTGACATGCGGCTGTTTATTACATACGATACATACTCCGAATCAGTGGAGTATTTATCGTATGGCCCGCCCAAAGAAGCCTGAGACACCTACTGACCCGCTGGTCAGTGTTCGTAGTCTGTACTACGAGTTCTTAAAACACTTAGACACCACCAAAGTCAATCGCAAAGCAGCTGACGCGCTGGTGGAACAAACCAACAAACACAAAAACGCAGAGAAACTCTGGCAGGGCCTTGCCGCTTATCGTGACCTCAGAGGCAATAAATCCCTGTTAATGCACGCGGTGCATTCCAGCTGCCAACCCCTTTACACAGAGCTGGTTAAACACGGGGCTGAGCTCAATGTGGTTGACCGCTCTGGTCGCACATTGGGTCATTACGCAGCCTCGGGCGATAACTGGCGGTTTGTTTTGATGGCGGTTACTGATTTCCCATCGTCTGATGTGCTGTATGCCGTCGATGATTTTGGTCAGCGCCCAATTGACTTGGCAAAAATGGCTGGAAGCCGTGAGTTCATTCGCGAGTTTGAATTGGCGGACGCTGAGGTCACCTCGCGCAGTAAACATCTGGTTGATTCCATCCTGAGCACCATCAGTAAAGAACCACGGGACGCCTTGGCGGCTCTTCAAGCTGCAATGAGGAGGATTAAATGAAAAACAACAAATTGACACCCGAAGAACGCTTCGAGTTGAAAATCCGAGGTGATGTATCTAGCGCTGACCGCCGAGCGACTCTTGAATTGAAATATCCATTCAGGCTGTTGCCTCACGAGACACGCATGATGAACATGCTGTTGTTCATTCAGTTTGCCATGGGCAATACCAATACTCCCCTGAGCTATGTCTCTGCGTTATTCACCATCAAAGCTCGCCAGCCGCTGCAGCTCGGTCAGTTGGCTGAGTCCCTCGGAATCGTGCGCTCAACGGTCACCCGAATGGCCGAAGCGATGAGTCAAGGCGTGCACGAGTACAACAAACACCTCGTGGGGCACGGCTACATCCGCGTGGTGCCTGACCCGCTGGACAACCGAACAAAGCTCCTCGAGTTGACCCCTGCGGGGGAGCACCTCGTTGAGTTCTCCCAGTTCATCCTTGCCGGTGGCGCTTCCATCGAGGAGTTGCTCACTGGACAGCAAGGTGTTATCGACGCGATGACGAAAGAGTAATCAACCCGAGCGGCTACAATCGTGGGTTTGCGAAAAGATTGCGCAGCGGTGCCTGCACAGGCTCTTCCCCAGCTGTCTTCCCCAAAGGTCTTCCCCAAATCAAAGGAAAGTCCCCAAAGAAGCCAACAAGAAGTGTCTAAGTTGTTGTCACCACTGCTGTTTTTGGACCCGCGCGGGTGGCGAAATTGGTAGACGCACCAGGTTTAGGTCCTGACGCCAGCAATGGTGTGGGGGTTCGAGTCCCCCCCCGCGCACCAGACGCAAGCCTTTGGGCCTGCGACCCTTTAACTCTGTGAGAACACCATGACCGTGACTGTTGAAACCCTGGAAAAGCTCGAGCGCAAGATCACGCTGACCCTGCCCGTGACCACCATCCAGACCGAAGTCGATGCCCGCCTCAAGAAGCTGGCCCGCACCGTCAAGATGGACGGCTTCCGTCCCGGCAAGGTGCCGATGAACGTGGTGGCCCAGCGTTATGGCTACTCCGTGCAGTACGAAGTGCTCAACGACAAGGTCGGTGAAGCCTTCGCCCAGGCCGCCAACGAAGCCAAGGTGCGCGTGGCCGGCCAGCCCCGAATCACCGAAAAGGAAGGCGCCCCCGAAGGCGAGCTGACCTTTGACGCCATCTTCGAGGTCTACCCCGATGTCAAGCTGGCCGACCTGTCCACCGTCGAGCTGGAAAAAGTGACGGCCGAAGTCAGTGACGCCGCCATTGACAAGACCATCGATATCCTGCGCAAGCAGCGCCGCACCTTTGCCCAGCGCGGCCTGGGTGACGCCGCTGCCGACGGTGACCGGGTGACCATCGACTTCGAAGGCAAGATCGACGGCGAACCCTTTGCCGGCGGCAAGGCCGAAGACTTCCAGTTCCTGGTCGGCGAAGGCCAGATGCTCAAGGAGTTCGAAGATGCTGTGCGCGGCATGAAGTCTGGCGAAAGCAAGACTTTCCCGCTGGCCTTCCCCGAGGACTACCACGGCAAGGACGTGGCCGGCAAGACCGCCGACTTCCTGGTGACCGTCAAGAAGATCGAAGCCGCCCACCTGCCCGAAGTCAACGAAGCCCTGGCCAAGTCTCTGGGCATTGCCGATGGCACCGTTGAAGGCCTGCGCGCCGACATCCGCAAGAACCTGGAGCGCGAAGTCAAGTTCCGCCTGCTGGCCCGCAACAAGTCCGCCGCCATGGAAGCCCTGGTGGCCAAGGCCGAGCTGGAGCTGCCCCAGTCCATCGTGCAATCCGAAGTCGACCGCCTCAAGGAAGGTGCCCGCGCCGACCTCAAGCAGCGCGGCATCAAGGACGCCGACAAGGCCCCGATTCCCGACGACATCTTCCGTCCTCAAGCCGAGCAGCGCGTGCGCCTGGGCCTGGTGGTGGCCGAAGTGGTGAAAGCCAACGATCTGCACGCCAAGCCCGAGCAGATCCGTGCCCACATCGAAGAGCTGGCCGCCAGCTACGAGCGTCCAGAAGACGTGACCCGCTGGTACTACGGCGACAACCAGCGCCTGGCCGAAGTCGAGGCCGTGGTGATCGAGAGCAATGTGGCCGAGTTCGTGCTGTCCAAGGCCAAAGTGACCGAGAAAGCCATCTCTTTCGAAGAACTGATGGGCCAGTGACCTTTTTGTGACCTTCTGCGCATGGGGCTTGTTGTTCACGCAGCAAGCCCCATGTTGCTGTAGGCGGACAATAAACGGGTTAAAGTAACCCGCTGCATAGATGGAGTTGTGATGAGCGCATTGGAAACACAAGCCTTGGGCATGGTCCCCATGGTGATCGAAACATCGGGCCGCGGCGAACGCGCCTACGACATTTATTCCCGCCTGCTCAAGGAGCGGGTGGTGTTTCTGGTCGGTGAGGTCAACGACCACATGGCCAACCTCGTGATCGCACAGCTGCTGTTTCTGGAAAGCGAAAACCCGGAAAAGGACATTTCGCTCTACATCAATTCGCCCGGAGGTTCGGTGAGTGCCGGCATGGCGATCTACGACACCATGAACTTCATCAAACCCGACGTGTCCACCCTGTGCATGGGCATGGCGGCCAGCATGGGCGCATTCCTGCTGTCTTCGGGCGCCAAGGGCAAGCGTTTTGTCTTGCCCAATTCCAAGGTCATGATCCACCAGCCATTGGGCGGTGCGCGTGGTCAGGCCACCGAAATCGAAATCGCTGCCCGCGAGATCATCAAGACCCGCGAGCAGCTCAACAAGATCCTGGCAGAGAACACCGGTCAGCCGCTGGACCGCATCGAAAACGACACCGAGCGTGATTACTACCTGTCGGCACAGGAATCCAAGGATTACGGTCTGGTTGATCAGGTGATTGCCAAGCGCCCCTGAGTGCGGGTTTTCACACCGAACGGCGTTGACCGGGCCCGGTCAGCGCCGTTTTTCTTTCGTTATCATTGACGCATCCCCCGATTCCAAGGCCATTTCATGCCCGACAAAAAAGGCTCCAGCACCGAAAAAAACCTGTACTGCTCTTTCTGCGGCAAGAGCCAGCACGAGGTCAAGAAGCTGATTGCCGGCCCTTCGGTGTTCATTTGCGACGAATGCATTGATCTGTGCAATGACATCATCCGCGATGAAGTCACCCAGGAAGGCGCTGAACAAGGCGCGCGTGACGGTCTGCCGACGCCGGCCGACCTCAAGGCCAACCTCGACAATTACGTGATTGGCCAGGAAAAAGCCAAGCGCAGCCTGGCCGTGGCGGTGTACAACCACTACAAGCGCCTCAAGCACAAGGATGGCGCCAAAAAAGACGATGTCGAACTGGCCAAGAGCAACATCCTGCTGATCGGCCCCACCGGTTCGGGCAAGACGCTGCTGGCGCAGACCATGGCCCGCATGCTGGACGTGCCGTTCGTCATGGCCGATGCCACCACGCTGACCGAGGCCGGCTACGTGGGCGAGGACGTCGAGAACATCGTGGCCAAGCTGCTGCAGACCTGCAATTACGATGTGGAGCGTGCCCAGCGTGGCATCGTCTACATCGACGAGATCGACAAGATCACCCGCAAGTCCGACAACCCGTCCATCACCCGCGACGTGTCGGGCGAGGGTGTGCAGCAGGCCCTGCTCAAGCTGGTCGAGGGCACCATGGCCAGCGTACCCCCGCAGGGCGGGCGCAAGCACCCCAACCAGGATTTCCTGCAGATCGATACGACCAACATCCTGTTCATCTGCGGTGGCGCTTTTGCCGGCCTCGAAAAGGTCATCGAAAACCGCACTGAAGCCGGTGGCATTGGTTTTGGCGCGACAGTCAAGAGCAAGAAGCAGCGTTCGCTGACCGAGATGTTCAACGAAGTGGAGCCCGAAGATCTGATCAAGTATGGTCTGATTCCGGAGCTGGTGGGGCGTTTGCCCGTGGTGGCGACGCTGGCCGAATTGACCGAAGACGCCCTGGTGCAAATCCTGACCGAGCCCAAGAACGCCGTGGTCAAGCAGTTCGCCAAGCTGCTGGCCATGGAAGGGGTGGAACTGGAAGTGCGTGGCAATGCGCTGCACGCGATCGCCCGCAAGGCGATCGCCCGCAAGACCGGGGCACGCGGCCTGCGCTCTATCCTGGAACAGGCCCTGATCGACACCATGTTCGATTTGCCCAACCAGAGCAACGTCGAGAAAGTGGTGGTGGATGAATCCACCATTGAGGAAAACAAGCCTCCGCTGCTGGTTTACCGCGAAACGGCCAAACAGGCTTGAGATCTCCACAGAAAGTCCGCCGATGAATACCCCTTCGCATCCACGGGTTGAAATCGGTGGCACGGCATCCATGTGCCCATGAAACCCGAGGGAACACCATGTCCGGACACACACCTTTGCCTTCTACCCCGATCGATCTGCCCATGCTGCCCTTGCGCGATGTGGTGGTGTTCCCCCACATGGTGATCCCGCTGTTTGTGGGACGCCCCAAGAGCATCAAGGCGCTCGAGTCGGCCATGTCCAGCGACCGCCGCATCATGCTGGTGGCCCAGAAAACAGCGGCCAAGGACGAACCCGACGTGGGGGACATGTTCGAAGTCGGCTGTGTCTCCACCATCCTGCAGATGCTGAAGCTGCCCGACGGTACGGTGAAGGTGCTGGTCGAAGGCCAGCAGCGGGCCCGCGTCCAGTCGATCACCGATGGCGAAGCCCACTTTGTGGCCAATGTGCTGCCGGTGGAGCCACAGGCCGAACAAGGCCAGGTGGATGCCAGCGAAATCGAAGCCCTGCGCCGGGCCGTGATGCAGCAGTTTGACCAGTACGTCAAACTCAACAAGAAAATTCCGCCCGAAATCCTGACCTCGATTTCCAGCATCGACGACCCGGGCCGTCTGGCCGACACGATCGCCGCACACTTGCCGCTCAAGCTAGAAAACAAGCAGGCTGTTCTCGATCTGGCTTCGATCAAGGAGCGTCTGGAAAACCTGTTTGCCCAACTCGAGCGCGAGGTGGACATCCTCAACGTCGACAAGCGCATCCGCAGCCGCGTCAAGCGCCAGATGGAGAAGAACCAGCGCGACTTCTACCTCAATGAGCAGGTCAAGGCCATCCAGAAGGAGCTCGGCGAAGGCGAAGAGGGCGCCGACATTGAAGAGATCGAGAAGAAGATCAAGGCCGCCAAGATGCCTGCTGAGGCCCGCAAGAAGGCCGAAGCCGAGCTCAAGAAGCTCAAGCTGATGTCGCCCATGTCGGCTGAGGCGACGGTGGTGCGCAATTACATCGATGTGCTGGTGGGCTTGCCCTGGAGCAAGAAGACCAAGATCAAGCACGACCTCTCCAACGCCGAGACGGTACTCAATCAGGACCATTTCGGCCTGGACAAGGTCAAGGACCGCATCCTGGAATACCTCGCTGTTCAGCAGCGCGTGGACAAGGTCAAGGCACCTATCCTGTGTCTGGTGGGCCCTCCGGGTGTGGGCAAGACCTCGCTGGGCCAGTCGATTGCCAAGGCCACCGGGCGCAAGTACGTGCGCATGGCCCTGGGTGGCATGCGTGACGAGGCAGAAATTCGTGGTCACCGCCGTACCTACATCGGCGCCATGCCTGGCAAGGTGCTGCAGAGCCTGAACAAGGTGGGTACACGCAATCCGCTGTTCCTGCTGGACGAGATCGACAAGCTGGGCATGGATTTCCGCGGTGATCCATCCAGCGCTTTGCTGGAAGTGCTGGACCCTGAACAGAACCACACTTTTGCCGACCATTACGTCGAGGTGGACTTCGACTTGTCGGACGTGATGTTCGTGGCCACATCCAATTCCATGAATATCCCGCCAGCGCTGCTCGACCGCATGGAAGTGATTCGTCTGTCGGGCTACACCGAAGATGAAAAGACCAACATCGCCATGCGCTACCTGCTGCCCAAGCAGATGGAAAACAACGGGATCAAGCCCGAAGAGCTGGCTGTGAGCGAGGAAGCCATCCGTGACGTGGTGCGCTACTACACCCGCGAAGCCGGCGTGCGTTCACTCGAGCGCGAACTCTCCAAGATCTGCCGCAAGGTGGTCAAGGCACTGCTGCTCAAGCAGATGAAGCCTCAAGTGCAGGTCACGGCCGAGAACCTGAACGAATTTCTGGGTGTGCGCAAGTACACCTATGGCCGCGCCGAGCAAAAGAACCAGGTGGGGCAGGTTGTCGGGTTGGCCTGGACAGAAGTGGGTGGCGATCTGCTGACCATCGAGAGCGCACTCATGCCTGGCAAGGGTGTGATCACCCGCACCGGCTCGCTGGGCGATGTGATGAAGGAATCGGTGGAAGCTGCGCGCACGGTGGTGCGCAGCCGCGCGCATGCCCTCGGCATCAAGGACGAGGTGTTCGAGAAAAAAGACCTGCACATCCACGTACCGGATGGGGCCACCCCAAAGGACGGTCCAAGTGCCGGTGCCGCCATGACCACGGCCATGGTTTCGGCCATGACGGGCATTCCGGTACGTGCTGACGTGGCCATGACCGGCGAGATCACCCTGCGTGGCGAGGTGACGGCGATTGGCGGCTTGAAGGAAAAGCTGCTCGCAGCACTGCGCGGAGGCGTCAAGACCGCGCTGATTCCGGAAGACAACGTCAAGGACTTGCAGGACATTCCGGAGAATGTGAAAAGCGGCCTCGAAATCGTTCCGGTCAAATGGATTGACCAGGTGCTCGACATTGCACTCGAGTCCAAGCCTGTGCCACTGACCGAGGAGGAGATCAGTGCTGCTGCAGTTGCGGCCAATGTGGCCACTGCAGAGAGCAAGGCCACCAAGCATTGAGCCTGGCGGAAGGCCCAGCCAATGAAAATAGGCTATAATGCAAGGCTTGCAGCAATCGAAGGACTTTGATTGCGTTGCGCGGGAATAGCTCAGTTGGTAGAGCGCAACCTTGCCAAGGTTGAGGTCGCGAGTTCGAGCCTCGTTTCCCGCTCCAGATTTTGGAAGAAGTGCCAACATCTTCCAGCCCAAGGGGAAGCGCAAGCTTCCCTTTTTTGTCAGACACGGCGCGGTAGCAAAGCGGTTATGCACCGGATTGCAAATCCGTGTAGGTCGGTTCGACTCCGGCCCGCGCCTC
>JACCDG011519381.1_pt1 | contig 17606 bp, 18 predicted proteins | sample 7442471 | NCBI WGS metagenome assembly JACCDG01 (sample SAMN15323444, study PRJNA562643) | freshwater metagenome | isolation source: river surface water | place: USA:Blue River Watershed | collected 2017-08-17 | reverse complement strand
TTGATGATTAATTGTTTTAATTGCAATATTTAGCAAATAATCTTTATCGATTTTGATTTGATTCTTATGATAAAAAGAAGCGATTTTGCCAATTATTTCTAGTGCTTTATGTATTATCTGGCCACGAATTACTGAGTTTTTATCGGGATTTTTAGTTTTTACGATTTGATTATTTGGCGCCTCGCTATTTTTAGCTATGTTTTTAATTGTCAGCGCCAAATCTGATTTTGAATAATCTATTTTTAAATTCGCAGGCAAAATATCGTTGGTAATATTTTTAGATGCAGCGCCATAGACAAAAATCTGATCATCGAAATCAAAAATTTGCTTAAAATCTTTTGATAACTCGCCACTTAAAAGTTGATCTTTAATTTTTGGCGATAAAAATTCTTGATTAAAAAAATTATTGCTAAAATTACTGCTAACTAAGCTTTTAATCAAATCATACCAACAATTTTGATCATTATTGACCCTTAAATCACTGCTAAAGCCGGCAATATATAATTCATCTTCAGCTCTTGAGGTTGCTACATATAAAAGGCGCAAATATTCGTCTCTAGCTTCCTGATTTTTTAATTTTTGATGAAATTTTATAAAATTATTCCGTTCCTCACTTTTATTAACCCAAAATGGCAACTTGTCTTCACCGTTTTTGATCCAAAAGATTTTTTCTTTTGAATTGGGCATGCGATTAAAATTATAAATACTATCCGGAATGATGACGATTGGTGATTGTAAACCCTTAGCTGAATGAACGGTAGTAATGATCACCCGATCTGATTTAAAATCCTGATTATTGATGGCAATTTTTGGTGATAATTTTTCAATATAATCTAAAAATTCAAGCAAATTAGGTGAAAATTTATCTTCAAAATCAAAAGCGGTTAGTAAAAATTGCTCAATTATTTCTGCTATCTGAATTGATTTGCTTGCAAATCTTGCTAGGATTTTTTGGTAATTATCACTATCATTTATCAGATAATAGAAAAAATCATAAACTCGACAATTTTTTGCTTTTAAAATATATTTTTCAAGCTGATTGGCGATCTTTATAAATTTGTGATTAGTATTTGTCAAATCTGATTTTAACGCTGCAAAAAGGCTGATATCTTGCTGGTTTTTAATTCTGCAAATTTCAAATAATTCCTCTTCGTTTAAATTAAAAAATGGTGATTTTAATAATCCGGCAAGATTTAAATCATCATCTGTAAAAAGTACAAATTTTGCCAAAGATAAAAAATCATTGATAATAATATTTTCGCTAATTTCGATTTTGGAATTGCTGGCAAAGGGAATTGAATATTTATTAAAAAATTTATTTAATGCCCAATCGAAGCCATTAGTGCGATTTCGAAGTAAAATCATGATATCGCCATAATTTATCGCTCTATTTTTAGCGGCAATAATTTTTTTATTTTCAACCAGCTCTTTAATTTTTAGAGCAATTATTTCTGCTAAAAATTCTTTTTCTCGGTAATATTGCTTGGGCGAAAAATCTATTTTTAATTGTTCTTCTGCTTGCTTTTTTACAATTTTGCTGCCATTAATTTGGGGCCATAATTCAAATCTGCCAATTCCTGGTCTAATGGCATTATGGCCGTTAAATTCAGTAGAGGCGCTAATTGCTAATTTATTATCTGGGCTTAAGAAGATAGCATCGATTACTTCTAAAATAGTCTGATTTGAACGAAATGAATTGTCTAAATTAATTTTATGTAATTTTGAGCCTAGATCAGAGATTTTTTTAGCAAAATAATCGTAAATTTCTTCACAAATATTAGGCTTGGCGCCTTGAAAACTAAAGATTGATTGCTTTTGGTCGCCAACAATAAAAATGGTGCGGTTAATTTGATTATCGGCGTCACTAAAGCCAGAAAAAAAATCTTCACTGATGGCTTTAATAATATTCCAGCCAAGATCGTTAGTATCCTGGGATTCATCAATTAAAATATGATCAAAAAAACCATTCATTTTATATTTAACCCATTGCTCAAAATCAGGATTAATCAGCAATTGATTGGTTTTGATGATTAAATCATTATAATCAAGATAGGAATTAATTTCTTTGAGTTGCAAATATTCATTTAAAATTCTATCGCTTAATTCCAGAATTTTAGCGGTTGAATTTGCAATTTGCAGAGAATTTAATTGATCTAAAAATTGTAAAATTAATGCTTGTTGTTGATCAAATAATTTCAGGAATTTCTCTTGCTGATATTTAGCGGTAATTATTAATTTTCTTGGTTCATTTTTAGCGGTAAGAAAGATATCTTGATAGAGATGAAAATTCTCTAAATTGGGATTTAGGAGAAATTTTTGGAGATCTTGCTTGGTTGCAATATCAGTTTTTTTGTCGCTATTTTCAAGGGATTGAATTAATTCTTGGAGGATTTTAAAATCTGGCTTTATTTTGGTCAGAAAATCATCAAAAATATTTTGACCATTGAGGTTTTTGCTAATTTTAAGATTTTTAAAAATTTCATCGATAACATTTTGAATGTTAAAATATTTTTGTTTTAAAATTATTAACTCTTCTTTTTTATCTAAAAAATCAGTAATCAATCTAATAAAATTATCTTCTCCGAGTCTTGAACTAATTGAACTGATGATTGATTGCAGATTTTGATTATTAAGCGCCTGATTCAAAATATTTTTTCTGGCCTTAATCAGTAATAATTTTTCCTGCCCCTCATCAATTATTTTGAAATTAGGTTTGATTTTTGATTCAAAAGGAAAGGCCTTCATTAAATCCTGGCAAAAAGAATGTATAGTCTGAACTTTAAGCGCCGATTCACAGTCAAGAATTTTTACCAGTAAAATTTTTGCTACATTTAATTCTTTTGAAGTTGGGGCATTGCCACTAAGATCGGTCAATTCTTTAATTAGATCATTTTCAGAAAGTAATAACCATTTTGATAATTCCTGATAGATGCGATTTTGCATCTCATTTGCAGCGATTTTAGTATAAGTAAGGCATAAAATCTTGCTTGGAGCTACTCCGGATAGTAATAATCTTAAAACCCGACTAACTAATATTTTAGTTTTCCCTGATCCGGCCGACGCAAAAACCCAAGCCGAATTTTGTGGATCCGAGGCTATTCTTTGCAGCTTGATTGTATCTTGAAAAACTTTATTCACAAAATTTATTAGCATTTATTTTACCCCCTCTCCCCTTGCGGGAGAGCGGGAATGGAGGGTTGGGACTCATTTCGTCAAATTAACATCATGATAAAGCTTTTGATCGGCAATTAGTGATAAAATTTCATAAGCATTATTTATAGTGTCACGCTCTGCTTGATTGTAATTTTGTTTAAAAATTAAAATTTGGTAAGTGGTAGTTCTGCCTTGCTTTAAAAGCTTTTGTTCATTTTCTAATTTTAATTTTTGTGCTAGTTCAATTTCTTTTAAAAGTTTAAGATTTTGTTTTTGATAATTTAAATTTTGTAGCAGATTTTGCCAATCATTTTGAGCAATTGATAATTTTTGTTGATAGTCGATTTTAGCGGCTGATGCGCTTAATCTCGCTCCTTGCCTTACCTGATTTTGAGTATCAAAATATAAGGGTAATGAAAATTTTAGACCAATTAGCGCTTCTTTGCCGCTGCCGGCAAGCGATCTGGACATTGCTTTTTGAGAATTTTTTTCAATGCCGTTAAAATTATAGCTACCAATTAAATTTAGAGTAGGGCGGTTATTTTCTTCAGTAATTTTGGCGGCAGCAATTGCGGATTTCATGGCGGCATTTGCTGCTATAACGTCATAACGTTCATTTAATTTTTTATCGGCTATTGTTATTTTGGTTAAAAAATTAAAATCAATATCATCAAGCCCGTCATCGACTTGATTACTATCGATATTTAATTGTTGGTTAAAATTAGTAGCTGCCAAAATTTCATTATTTTTTGCTAATTCTAATTGTGATTTGCTTTCTAAATATGAGGCTTTGGCCTGTAAAACATCTGATTTTTCAGCAAGATTCATTTTTAGGCGCTTGGTTTCGTAATTTAAAATATCTTTTGCCTGTTTTAAATTTTCATTTTCTATTGTAACAATTTTTCTGGCGGCAACTAACTTCCAATATGCTTTTTCAGCTATTATTAAAGATTTAGCTAAATTATTCAGAGCGTCCAATTTTTTATATTCATGATCATAAAAACTTACCTCTTTTTGAGATTTAATCAAAGCGCCGCCAAAGCCTTGCCATAAAGGGATTAATAATTCAATTTTGGGAGTGGTTTTATATTCAGAAAGCAAGCTATCACTGCCTGGATTATAGGAATATCGGTCAATTTCATAAGATAATTTAGTCTCAATGCCTAAGTTAGAGGTCTTAGAAATTCCAAATGAATAGATTTGAGTAGCAAGATTATATTTAGAAGTTGATAAAATTTGATCCTGTCTTAGATAATCTTTACTGGCATCAATAAAAAAATTGGGAGCAGTATATAATTTGGATTCATTTTGTAGTAAGTTTGATGCGGTAAACTGAGTTTTAGCAGAATTATAACCGGCATTTTGATTTTTTACATTTTCTAAATATTGCGATAAAGAAAGGGCGTATGAATTAGCTTTGCTAGAGATAAAAAGTAAAAGACTGATAGTTAAAAATATTTTTTTATTCATAAAGATAAATTGGGTAATAAATTGGTTTATATTAAGCTGCTTTTTAACATCCAGGCATTTTTATCATGAGTTTGAATTCTACCAATCATTATCTGCGCAGTTACTTCATCGCCTTCTTTTTGAGCCGCCTTAAGTGCTAAATTAGCAATTTCTGCTACAGATTTATTGTCATCATATAATTCTTTTAACATTACTTGGCAGCTAGCATTTTGATTGCCATCTTTTATTTTTGCAGCTTGATCAAAAACTTTAAAATTGGCAGCAACTAATGAATCCAGAGCTCTGATTCTTTCAGCAATTTCATCAATTGCATCAGCCAATTCTTGATATTGAGAGCCAAATAATTCATGTAAGCTTTTAAATTCTTTGCCCCTAATATTCCAATGATAATTCTGAGTTTTTAGATAAAGCGCATAGCTATTTGCCAATAACGATTCTAGAGCTTTAACGGTATTTTTATTTTTCATATATTTGTTAATTTTATTATTTAATAAATCTACTACCTGGTTTGATTGCTGGAATTTTTTCTAGCTCTGCTGGTACATTATTAGCATCAAAATTTTTAACTTCAATTCTAGTTAAAGAAATAACCGGTACTCCTAAAATTTTTTCGATATCTTCACTAGGATCGCTGCGGTTAATCAGGCAGGCCTCAGCAACTATTTTGGCGCCATATTCTTTAAGTAAAGCAAAGGTTTCAAGCGATGATTTGCCAGTAGTGATAACATCCTCAACTACCAAAACTCGTAAATTCTTATCAAGCATAAACCCTCTTCTTAGACAAAATTTGCAATTAACTCTTTCACAAAAAATTGTATCTAAATTGAGCTGGCAACCCATCTCATAGCCAACTACAACCCCTCCCATTGCTGGCGCAACGATAATATCGGCAAAATTAGGCCCCAATTTGCTGATAATTTTTTTGGCTAAATTGCTGCATAATTTTTTGGCTCTTGCTGGGTTCATTAAGGCCCTTGCGCATTGTATGTAGGTATTACTGTGAAGTCCGGAAGATAAAATAAAATGGCCATTTAAGACTGCATCTGCTTGTTTAAATTCTGCTAAAATTTCCTGATCGGTTAGAATTTTACTTGATATTTCTGAATTGTTATTCATAAACTATTGTTTAAAATTTACTTATTAATATTTACTTAAATTAAGACCAAAATGACTGATAAAAAATTATATATTGAATCGGCAATTAATACCATCAAGATTGAAATTGAGGGGCTTAATTCATTGCTTAATTTTTTTGATCAAAATTATGTTAAAGCAATAGATTTAATTTTAAATAGCAAGGGTAGGGTTATTTTAAGCGGCATGGGTAAAAGTGGCCATATTGCTAATAAAATTGCCGCCACCCTATCTTCAACCGGCACTCCGGCCTTTTTCATTCACCCTGCAGAAGCAAGTCATGGTGATTTGGGCATGATTACTGTTGATGATGTAGTGATATTATTATCAAATTCTGGCGAAACCAAAGAATTGCAGGACATAACTTATTATTGTAAACGCTTTAATATTCCTTTGATTTGCATGATTCGCCGACTTGAATCAGAATTAGCAAGAATTGCTGATATAGCTTTAATTTTGCCAGAAATTCCTGAAGCTAATTACCTCCAAGCCCCAACCACCTCAACCACCATGATGATCGCCTTAGGGGATGCAATTGCTGCCAGTCTTATTACTGCCAAAAGGTTTAGCGAAAGTGATTTTGGCATACTTCACCCCGGGGGCAAGCTAGGTTCTGCCTTCCTTAAGGTAAAAGATCTGATGCGTATTGATGAAAAAATTCCAATTATTAATCATCAAAAATCAATGTCTGAAGCCTTAATTGAAATGACTTCAAAGCATCTAGGCTGTGCGGCAATTATTGACGATAATAATAATTTGATTGGTATTATCACCGATGGCGATTTAAGAAGGCATATTAATAACAATTTTTTTGAACAAAGAATTGCTGAAGTGATGACCAAAAATCCAATTACTATCGACCCCGAAATGTTAGCAGTTGAAGCAATTGCTTTGATGAATAAAAAATCGATTACTAATCTTTTTGTGGTCGAATCAAGCGCTACCAACTCAAAGATAATTGGGGTGCTACATATTCATGATTGTTTGCGGGCTGGGTTGTTGTAGGGTTTTAATTAAGATCATTTTGCAATTTTTCTAACGCGATTTTAGCAACATTTTTTTGGGCTTCTTTTTTTGATTTGCCGGGGGCTTGAAATTCTAGTTTTAGAAAGTTGATTTTTAAAGTAGCGTTAAATAATGGTGAGTGCTCAGTGCCACCGGATCTGGTGATTTCATAAATTGGCAGTTCTTTAGATTTTTCCTGGACTAATTCTTGTAGATACGACACTGAATCTTGAGGGGTTTTAAAATTAGCATCAAGGGCCCGATCCCAGAATTTTAAAATAAATTTTTTTACCTGCTGGTAATCTGAATCAAGATAAATGGCGCCAATTAAGGCCTCCAAGGCATTTTCTAAATTTTTCTTATTATTTTTACCGCCAATTAGATTTTCGCCCTTACTGATTCTTAAAACTTCTTCAATGCCAATTTCGCTGGCAATCATTGCCAATAATTCACCTGAGACCAAATAAGCATGTCTTTTGGATATTTCCCCCTCATCCTCACTTTGATATTTTGCGATTAAAAATTCGGCAATTACCATTGATAATATTTTATCACCTAAAAATTCCAGCCTCTCATAATTAATTTCGCCCTTTATTTCTTTGGAGAGGCTGGGGTGAGTGATTGCTTCTTCAAATAATTTTTGATTATTAAATTGGTAATCGATTTTGCGGTAAAAATCTTGCCAATTATCTTGATTTAAATTGTGATCCATAAATAAGCTTAAAATTAATCTACATGTTTAAAAATTCGATTAAAACGAATTGATGATGGCCAGTTCCAAAATTTTAACAATGAATCTTTGGCAGAAAAGAAAATTATCGTGGCTTTGCCGATAATATTTTCTTTTGGCACATAACCCATCTGAGTTAAGAAGCGGCTGTCAGCTGAATTGTCGCGATTATCGCCCATCATAAAATAATGATCCTCTGGGACCTGGTAAATACCGGTATTATCTTGTGGTAAATCATCAATTTGATCCAAAACTTTGATTATTTTACCCTCTGGCAATTCTTCGCTAAATTCCTTGATTTGATCTATTCGTGGTAAGGCAGCGTCTTGATCATAAAAATCTGCAATATATTCCTTTTTTACTTTTTGATCATTGATATAAACTTCGCCATTAATAACTTGAATTTGATCTCCTGGTAATCCCATTATTCTTTTAACTAAATATTCTTTGCCATTATTTCGCGATTCTTCAATTGGCGAGCGAAATACTACCACATCGCCTCTTTTTGGTGCGGTTTCAAAGATTCTGCCAGAAAATAATTTGATGCCAAATGGAAAAGAATAGCGACTATAGCCATAAGAAAATTTAGAAACGAAAATATAATCTCCAATCACCAAGCTTGGATACATTGAGCTTGACGGTATATGAAAAGGCTCGTAAAAAAATGATCTGATTATGGTGGCGCAAATTACTGCTGCAATTAGGGTTTTAATAAATTCAAAGCGGTCTGTTTTTTTATTTTCCATGTTTTTTAAGAAATATTTTTAATTAGCCTACTAACCAGCGATAATGTTGGCTTTTGATGATTTTCCTGGCAGTAAAATTCAATGATTTTGACAATGCTATATATTGCCGCATAACTTTCAGGAATGTTGCTTATGATTAGCTCAATAATTTTATCATCAACAATTAATTGTTTTTTAGCAAAATTTTTAATTAGTAAAATTCTAATCAGATCCTTGCCTGGAGATTTAATTACCAGGTTTGGTATGTTTTTGATTCTTGAATTTAAATCATTAATTGCAAATTTCAAATCCATCGCCTCATTTCTGCTGCTTAAAATCAAAAATGATGATTTTTCTAGGGCGCAATTGATTATATGAAACAGCAATTCCTGATTATCAATAGTTTCAATATCTTCTAAAATATAAAAATGATTTGGGTAAAAGAAATTATTTAAATTAACGCAGCTCAAATCGTTTTGGTTAATAAAATTGCTAACTTTTTTATTTTGATTATAAAAAATATTTAATAAATGAGTTTTGCCCGAATAGTGGTCGCCGCTAAGTAAAAGTGAGTTTAAAAATAATTTATCAAAATTTTTTTGGCTAAAAAATTTATCCAAAGAATCAAAAGCGGCTTTATTTTCAAATGATAAAATAAAATCTTGCCTTAAATAAGGATTTTTTTCTAATTGCGTTGGAAATTCAAAGCTGAGTTGCTGCACTTTAATTAAAGCAAAAATAATTATTCAATAACTTTTGGAACGGTGTAATAATTATATTTGGCCTTTGCATTGGCAAGGATTTCCTCAAGCTGATTTTCTTGCAAGATCTTATCCTCATGTAATTTGAGCGCCATATTATGAACATTATTCAAAGGCTCAATTTTATCGGTATTAACTTCGTTTAAAGTTTCTACCCAGGCAATAATTTTACTTAATTGATCAATTAGGCCTTCTTTTTTATCGTCTGCTAGTTCAATCTTGGCAAGTGAAGCAATTTTCTTAATATCAGCGGTAGTAATTCTGGTCATAATTTAATTGAATTTTAGTTATTTTGTTCTAAATATAAATGATCTATCCCCTCACAGCCCCTCTTTGTCACTAGCACCGTAGGCCGCAATCCATCTTGCAGCAGCGCAGCTGTTGATTGATGGATTGCGGCCTACGGTGCTAGTGACAAGGCAAAGAAAGGAATTTCGTAAGTCAGCATAATAAAGAGTCATGATATATAAAAACATCGAAGAATTAAGTCAAGAAATTAGCGATAATGGGCGATTACTTGCGCTTGACATTGGCACTAAAAGAATCGGGGTGGCAATTAGCGATGCTTTAAGGATAATTGCTAATCCAAAACAAATAATTAACCGCAAAAGTAACCAGGAAGATTTTGTAATCATCAGGGATTTAATTGCTAAAAATCAAATTTGCGCTTTAATTGTCGGGCTGCCAATTAATATCGATGAAAGTGAAAATGAAATGACTGTTTTTGTCAAAAAATTTACTAATCTCTTAGATCAATTTTTAATCGATGTAAAAATTTCATTCTTTGATGAAAGGCTTACTAGTTTTGCTGCCAGAGAAATAAATCTTTGCGATCTTAATGTTAAATCTAAAAACAAAAAATATTATGATGATATCGCGGCAAGTCTAATCTTGCAGGACGCAATTAATTCTCTTACCAAGAAATTTAATTAATTCCTTGTAAAAAGAGATAAAAGATTTTATAAAATCCCAATCTGTAGTTTTTTTAAAGAATTTATCTATTTTAAAAATAATATGTCTGAAAGAAAAAAGCCGCTTTCCCCTCATTTACAAATATACAAACTGCAAATTTCTTCAATTACCTCAATAGCTCATCGCCTTACCGGGGCGATGCTTTATTTTGCGGTGGTTGCAATTGCCTGGTATATTGTATATTACGCCTATCAAATCAATGTTGGTGGTGAGCAGATAAGCCGTGACTGTATTTTAATGAGTATCCTCAGCTATCTTTTATATATTGTTCTGATCTTGGCAATATTTGCTCTTTACTACCATTTTCTTAACGGTATCAGGCATTTATTTTGGGATATTGGCAAGGGTTTTGATAAAGAAATTGCCAACAGAAATGGCATATTGGTCATAATTTTCTCAATATTAATGACAATATTTACCATCGGCTTTTTTATCTATTTTAATTCATTTAACTAGTAATATCGATGTATAAAGATACTAAAAATTTACCAATAAAAATATCTCCAGCTACTAAGACCGGCGCCCATCACTGGCTGATGCAAAAAATTTCAGCAATTGCCCTAATTCCATTGACAATTTGGCTGGTATTGTCACTTAGCCAGATAATTCAAGACCCGCAAGATTATATGCCGGTATTTTTTGCTTACCCGATGAATGCTTTTATGGGAATCTTATTCATAGCGACCTCCTTATATCATGGCAGTATCGGCATGAAAGTAATAATTGAGGATTATATTAGCTGCAAAATCAAGCGTCATTTTTATATCATGCTAACCAATTTTCTTTCAATTACCACTGCGGTTGCTGCAATTCTAGCAATCATTAGACTGCACTTAATTGGATAATTTTTTAAATAAATTTATGATCAAAAATGAAAAATTAGCTTTTTCTTTGATTGAGCTTTCAATTGTAGTTTTGCTAATAGGTATTTTAATTGCCGGTGTAACCCAAGGATCAAGATTGATCAGGCAATCAAAAATTAAAACCGCACAAAATTTAACCAAAAACTCAACCAATGTTACTCAGGCAATGTCATTAAATCAGCCGCAATATGAGGTTAATGGCTTAAATAATCTGCCATCGGTTATATTTTCCAATAGCCCTGCTATGGTTAGTATCGGCTCAGCGCCATATAATAATTATTTTTTTGATGGCTCAATTTCGAAGGTAATGTTTTTTAATCGGATGATTAAATAATCAGAGGCGGCGGATATTAACCAATATTTATCAAAAAAATACGCAATTACTTTAAATTAATAAACTAACAATGACTGAAAATAAAATTGCTAATTATAATATTACTGATCACGAATTTGACGTAATTGTTGTTGGTGCTGGCGGCGCCGGGCTTAGAGCTACTTTTGGCATGGCTGAAAAAGGGCTTGCAACTGCTTGCATTACCAAAGTTTTTCCAACCCGTTCTCATACGGTGGCAGCGCAAGGTGGTATATCAGCGGCGCTTGGAAATATGGGACAAGATGATTGGCGCTGGCATATGTATGATACGGTAAAAGGTTCAGATTGGCTTGGTGATCAGGATGCAATTGAATATATGTGCTCTGAAGCCCCTGCTGCAATATTGGAGCTTGAGCATTATGGGGTGCCATTTTCTCGTACTAAAGAGGGAAAAATTTATCAGCGTCCTTTTGGTGGCATGACCAAAGAATATGGCGAAGGTGGGCCAGCAGAGAGAACTTGCGCCGCCGCTGATCGTACCGGACATGCAATTTTGCATACTCTTTATCAGCAATCTTTAAAACATGATGCTAAATTTTTTGTTGAATATTTTGCCCTAGATTTAATTTTTATTGACGGTGTTTGTCGTGGAGTAATGGCTTTATCAATGGTTGATGGCACCTTGCATCGTTTTAAAGCTCATAATGTAGTGCTTGCAACTGGCGGCTATGGTCGTGCTTATTTTTCTGCCACCTCAGCTCATACTTGTACAGGGGACGGCAATGCGATGGTGCTTAGAGCGGGATTGCCATTACAAGATATGGAATTTGTACAATTTCATCCAACCGGCGTTTATGGTTCAGGCTGTTTAATTACTGAAGGAGCAAGAGGTGAGGGTGGATATTTAGTTAATTCTGCCGGTGAAAGATTTATGGAAAGATATGCGCCGCATGCTAAAGATTTAGCTAGTCGCGATGTGGTTTCAAGATCAATGACTATGGAAATTTTAGCTGGACGCGGCGTGGGGCCAAATAAAGATCATATTTATTTGCATTTAAATCATTTAGATCCAAAAATTCTTCACCAAAGATTACCAGGAATTTCTGAAACTGCTAAAATTTTTGCCGGGGTTGATGTCACTAAGGAGCCGATTCCGGTATTACCGACTGTTCATTATAATATGGGCGGTATTCCAACTAATTATAAGGGTGAGGCCATTACTATTAAAAATGGCCAGACTGAAATAGTGCCGGGCTTAATGGCAATTGGCGAAGCGGCCTGCGTTTCGGTTCATGGCGCTAATCGCTTAGGGTCAAATTCCTTGCTTGATTTAGTGGTATTTGGTCGTGCAGCAGCAATTAGAGCTGCCGAAATTACTGCTCCTAATAGCCCACATCAGCCATTACCACAAAATGCTGGTGAAGCGTCAATTGCCAGGCTTGATAAAATCAGAAATGCCAATGGCAAATTAGGCGCTGCTAAAATTAGACTCGACATGCAAAAAACCATGCAATCTCACGCGGCGGTATTTAGAAATGAAGAGCTAATGAAAAAAGGCAAAGAAAAAATGCTTGAAGTTTTTAACAGTTTTGAAGATTTGGCAATCAAAGATCGTGGCCTAGTATGGAACAGCGATTTAATTGAGGCCTTAGAGCTTGATAATCTAAGATCGCAAGCGGTAGTAACTATTGATTCTGCCTTAAACCGTAAAGAAAGCCGCGGTGCTCATGCAAGAGATGATTATCAAGATCGCGATGATCAAAATTGGATGAAGCACACAATTATTTGGCTTGATGACAAAGCCAATAGCAAAATTGATTACCGCAAAGTGGTATTAAAGCCACTAAGTAACCAAGTGCAAGCTTTTCCTCCAAAAAAAAGAGTCTATTAATCTAGCGCCCCAGGAATGAAGATCTTGTCGCGGGAATGGGCATAATTAAAAAAATGAGGGATAAAAAGGTCATTTTGCCCATACAAATATTGATCTCATAAGATTTTTCTATTTTTCAAAAATAGAAAAATCCAAAATACAACTAAAAAACATGAATAAAAAACCGGTCCCAAAATGCAGGAAAATTTCTGTTCAAAAAAACGGTAAAAAAAGAAATAAACAATCTTATATTTGTAAAAATTGCGGTTAATAAATGGGCTCTTAAAAGGTAATCATCAAAAAAACCATCTTAAAGCCTATCAGCAATGGCTTTTAAGTAGAAGAATAATCTCAGGAACTTTGTTTAAATCTAAACATCTCTTACCCAAAGCTAATCAAAGAATTTGATAAAATAGATGTCTTTGAAGGCCCGCAAGAAAGAGTGGCTAAATCAATAAACCTCCTAGTCGACGCCATTTTCTTTGGCAGGAAATACGGTTGCTTAGTATTTCATGATTGTAAAAAGATTGTTTATTTTAAAGAAGTTAAAACCAAATCAGTAAAAGGACTTTAGAGAAGGAATTCTGGGCCTTAAAGCAGCTAATTACCGCATTTTAAGTATCATTATTGATGGTAGAAGGAGTTATTAAATAATATCAGAAAGTTTCTTGAATATTTCTATCCAAATGCGCTTATTTCACTAAAAGGTAATTATTAGAAGATAGATTACCGACAGGCCACGATCTCAATTGCGCAAAACAGTTAGGAGCAGGCGCATCTACATTGGGGGGGTAAAATGACCTTTTTATCCCCCCATTTTTTTAATTATGCCGGTTTTTACGAGCTGTTCTTAAAATGACTTCTTCATAAGATATTGCTATGCCTAAAATCTTTCCTTCTAAATTTTAAGCTAAACAAATTTTTTTGCTTCACTTGCTATTAGCGCCTCGATTGCAGAGGCTTTTTTGGAGGTATCGTCTAAGATGAAGGTAATTGCTGGGACGTTTCTGCTAGTGATTAGTGAAGATAATTTATGGCGGAAATAGCCAGACATTGAATTTAGCTTGGTGATAATTTTTTTAGTTTCGTTGGTGCCAAAAATATTGATAAAAATTTTTGTCATTTTTAGATCGGGGCTGACATCAGCTTCGATTATGGTTATAAAGGAACCAGGAATTGAAAGCAAATCTTCGCGTAAAAAAATCTCTGAGATATGCTTTTTTATTAGCTGTCCCATTTGTAATTGTCTTTGGCTTTTCATAAATATTTTACCTTAATAATGATTCAAAAAGCGCTAAGCCGTCAGTTCCGCCATTGTTAATGTCAATTGCTCTTTCTGGATGCGGCATCATTCCAAGAATATTTTTTTGATCATTAAAAATTCCGGCGATATTAATTGATGAGCCATTTGGACTATCTTCATCAGTTAGATGGCCTTCAGCATTTACATAACTAAAGGCAATATTATTATTATCTTGTAATTTTCTTAGAGTTTCAGGATCAGCAAAATAATTGCCATCCATATGAGCAATTGGAATTTTTATAACTTGTTTTTGCTCATAATTTTTAGTAAAAGCAGTATCATTATTTTCAACCCTTAAAAATACATCGCGACAAATAAATTTAGATTTTTTATTACGCATTAAAACCCCGTCAAGTAGCCCAGCTTCGGTTAAAATTTGAAAACCATTGCAAATTCCTAAAATTTTTACTCCTTTGTTGGCAAGTCTTTTTATTTCAGACATAATTGGTGAAATTGATGCCATGGCGCCACTTCTTAGATAATCACCATATGAAAAGCCGCCAGGAACCACTATTAAATCAAGATCATTTTCAAGCGAAGTTTCTTGGTGCCAGATTTTTTGGCATTTAGCGCCAATTTTTTCTAAGGCAGTGTAAGCATCACGTTCGCAATTTGAGCCCGGAAATACAATTAATGCCGATTTCATTTAACTACCTCAAATGTATAAGTTTCAATAACTTTATTAACCAAAACCTTATCACATAATTGATCGATAATTTCAGCAATTTTTTTATCATCAGTTTCGTTAATGTCCATCTCCACTAATTTACCTTGTCTTACTGCAGAAATTTGTGAAAATCCAAGATTTTTTACTAAAGAATTTTCAATTGCCTTACCTTGAGTATCAAGAACTGCTTTTTTTAAGGTTATATAAATTCTAACTTTCATTTTTTAATTATTTACTTTGTTTATTGATTAAGTGATCTGGCAATTCAATCTTAAGCCGGTTTGCAACCTCAATATAAGCACCAACCAAATCTCCAAGGTCGCGGCGAAAAATATCCTTGTCTAATTTTTTAAGTGTTTTTTGATCCCAAAGCCTGCAACCATCAGGACTAACTTCATCAGCCAATATGATTTGGCCTTTTTCATCAAAGCCAAATTCAAGCTTAAAATCAATTAAATTAATGCCGATTTTAGCAAAAAAATCAGTTAAAATATGATTAATTTTTAGGGCGTAATTTTTAACTATTTCTAATTGTTGCTTAGTTACTAATTTTAAAACCTTAATTGCATGATCGCTATTTAAAAGCGGATCATTAAGCTCATCTTTTTTATAATAAATCTCAAAAATCGGCTCTATTAATTTAATCCCCTCTTCAAGCCCAAGTCTTTTAGCTAAATTTCCGGCGGTAATATTTCTGACTATCGCTTCCAGTGGAATAATAGTAACTTTTTTTATCAATTGCTCACGATCATTGATTCTTTTAATAAAATGAGTAGGAATATCATGCCTGATCAACTCATTCATAATCGCCTCACAGATATAATTATTCAAAATTCCCTTATCAATAATAGTAGCTTTTTTTACATTATTAAAAGCGGTAGCGCTATCTTTAAAATGTTGAATCAAGATTGTTGGATCGTCAGTGTGATATAAGATTTTGGCCTTACCTTCGCAAATTTTTTCTAGCTTTTGCATGATTTAATAATAATTATTTATAAATTTAACTTTTTCCTTATTTAATATTTGGCCTTCCCACTATCGGGAGGGGGGAAGTTTCCTATTCCCATATAGCAATTGGCGGTAGCGACATTAAGATCGCATCAGCATTACCATTTGTCATCAGCCCGAATTTAGTGCCGCGATCATAGACTAAGTTAAACTCAGTATAGCGGCCACGCTTTACTAATTGACGATGACGCTGCTCTTCATTCCATGGCTGATACATATGTCTTCTTACCAGAATAGGGAAAATTTTTAAAAAAGCTAGCCCGATATCTTTAACAAATAAAAAATCAGCTTCAAAATTATCATTATTTAAATAATCAAAGAATATCCCTCCTACTCCCCTTGGCTCGCCGCGATGTTTAATAAAAAAATATTCATCACATTCCTGTTTAAATTTTAGGTAATAGTCTGGATTGTGTTTATTGCAGGCATCTTCCAAAGCTTGATGAAAATCCTTGGTATCAAGATCATTTTCAAACATCGGATTTAAATCAGCGCCACCACCAAACCATTCCTTAGTGGTATTGATAAATCTATTATTCATGTGAATTGCTGGCACCAAAGGCGATTTCATGTGGGCAACTAAAGAAATTCCGGTAGCAAAAAAATCTGGATTTTGTTCAGCTCCTGGAATTTGACGACGAAATTCCTCGCTAAATTTACCATAAACAGTAGAAATATTAACCCCAACTTTTTCAAAGACATTACCCTTCATCACTGACATCTCGCCACCGCCACCATCAGCAACCTCTGCATCTTGGCGCTGCCATAATTTTTTAGCAAATTTAGCGGGCTCTTGATAATTAAGCTTAAATTCTTTTTTTCTTGCTACCAAAAAATACTCTTCTTCAATTTTTTCAAATTCAGCTATAATTTGATCACGCAAATTTTTAAACCAAGATGAGGTAAGCTGCTGTTTTTGCTTAATTTCCATAAATTAATTGATGAATTTATTTTTAATTGAAATAATATTTAAGTGATATCTGCTCTTCAAAAATCAATTATAACAGCAAAAACTAATTTTTAAACATGAATTTTAAATCACAATTTTTACAAGAGCTGAGCTGGCGTGGCTTCATCTCTCAAATTACTCATTTACAAGAGTTAGATCAAATACTTGCAACTAAAAAGATCACTGCCTATGTTGGCTTTGACTGCACTGCCAAATCCTTGCATGCCGGTAGCTTGATTCAAATTATGATGCTTAGAATCATGCAAAAATACGGCCATAAACCGATAGCTTTACTTGGTGGCGGCACTACTAAAATCGGCGATCCAACCGGTAAAGATGAAGCAAGAAAAATTTTATCAGATGAAGAAATTAATCAAAATTTAATTGGCATTAAAAATACCTTAAGCAAATTTATAGATTTTAATTCAACTGGCAATGCTGCAATTATCGCTAATAATAATGATTGGTTGTCAGGGCTTAATTATATTGATTTCTTGCGTGATATCGGGCGTCATTTTTCGGTCAATCGCATGATGAGTTTTGACTCAGTAAAATTAAGGCTTGATCGTGAACAAAATTTTAGCTTTCTTGAATTTAATTACATGATTTTGCAAGCCTATGATTTTTATATTTTACATCAAAAATATAATTGCATCTTGCAATTTGGCGGCTCTGATCAGTGG
>JACCDG010161528.1_pt1 | contig 17609 bp, 18 predicted proteins | sample 7442471 | NCBI WGS metagenome assembly JACCDG01 (sample SAMN15323444, study PRJNA562643) | freshwater metagenome | isolation source: river surface water | place: USA:Blue River Watershed | collected 2017-08-17 | reverse complement strand
TAGATGGCCCGCTCGATGGGTGCGCTGGCACGTGCAGGCAGCCAAGGGGGATTGCACACAATGAGGGGTGCTTTGCCTTCAGGGAAGAGGTCTGCTTGGGTCAACTCAACTTTGCCTTGAAGCCCTAGGCGCTGAATATTTTCTTTGGCACAGGCCAAAGCCCGGGTATCTAGGTCGGTGCCCACCACGCGCTTTACGCCACGCTTGGCCAGTACAGCAGACAACACACCCGTGCCCACACCAATGTCAAAGGCCAATTCGGTGCTGGGTAAGGGCGCATCGGCTACCAGTTGAATGTATTCGCCCCGAACGGGTGAAAACACGCCATAACTGGGATGAATGCGGTTGTGGGGGGCGCTACCCAGTGCTGAAATTTCCATGCCTTTTTGGTGCCACTCATGCGCACCCACCAGGCCCAGCAATTCGCGCAGTGAAGTGACGCAGCCGGTGGTGCCCGCAGGACCCCAAGCTTCCTTCATGGCTTCGCGCCAATCAGGCGCCCTGCGCAAACTGATCTGACGGTCTGGATTGACCTGAATCAAGATCATGCTCAAGGTGCGTGCGCGTTGCGATTGGGCTTGGCGGTGCAAATGGAAGTTCTCTTGAGGAGAGTGCGTCACTTGGGGATTGGTTTTGGACGCGCGACGAACTTTCTTTGGCGCATCGCAACGGCGCGCCAGGGCTTGCAGCAGCAATCGTGCATTTTGAAAATCGCCCCGCCAGAGCATGCCTGTACCGGCACAAGCCAAGCGATAAGCACTGTCTGCGCTGAGTGTGTCGTCTGCTAGAACCACCCGCTTGGGAATGGGTGCGCCCCGCTCGCTTTGCCAGACATCCTCACATTCATGGCCGTTTTCTTGCCAAGTGAGGGTGGTGGCAACTGCTTGGAGGGCGTTTGCGGAAAGGGTGGGGGCGTCTTGACTGTGCATGGCTTGATCATAGGTGCTTCTGGGCCAATTGCTCAATCCCTAGAAGACAAGGGCAAAGTTCATGCAGAATGAATGGGCTATGCAAAATCCCGCTTTCAAAATACCTGAGTCTGTTTTGGTTGTGATTTACACCATTGAAGCCGAGGTCTTGCTCATTCGCAGGGCAGATGCAGGCACTTGGCAATCGGTCACCGGTAGCAAAGATTTTGAACATGAGACGTGGCACCAAACAGCATGCCGAGAGGTGATGGAAGAGACGGGCATTGACGCCGCACACCCTCATTGCGAATTGTCTGATTGGGCGCTGGAAAATATTTATGAAATTTATCCGGCTTGGCGTTTTCGATACGCCCCCCATGTGAGCCACAACAAAGAACGCGTCTTTGGCTTGAAGATGGCAAAGAAAATGCCCATCCAGTTGAGCCCGCAGGAGCACACCGAATACCAATGGTTGTCTTGGCAAGAGGCGGCAGACACTTGCTTTTCACCCTCCAATGCAGAGGCCATTTTGATGCTGCCTCGTTGGCTGCAAGGCTTGCGATGAAAAAAGAGAAACCTGCTTTTTTGAAAGTGGCCACCTACAACATCCACAAAGGTGTTCAAGGCATGGGCCCTGGCCGACGGCTAGAAATTCACAACTTAGGTTTGGCCATTGAGCAGTTGGATGCAGACATTGTGTGTCTGCAAGAGGTTCGAAAAGTACACCGACGTGAAGAGAAGTATTTCAAACACTGGCCCGAATTGCCACAGGCTGAATTTTTGGCACCGCCAGGTTATCAGGCCATTTACAAAACCAATGCTGTGACGCGTCACGGTGAACATGGCAATGCCTTGCTGTCTCGCTGGCCTGTGGTCTCGCACCGGCATGAAGACATGTCAGACCACCGATTCGAGCAACGCGGTTTGTTGCATGTGGAAATTCAAGTAGGTGAGCTGCCAGTAGCAACACTAGGTAAGCTTGAAACTTCATTGCCCTTTAACGTGCATGTGATCGTGGTGCACCTGGGCTTGATTCCTGCCAGCCGCGTGCGCCAAGTTCAACAGTTGCACCACTACATTGAGCGTGAAGTGCCTAAGGATTCGCCACTGTTGGTGGCAGGGGACTTCAATGATTGGGGCACCCGTGTGACCAAAATGATGCGGGTCCAGAATTTGAAGGAATGTGAAGGCGCCAAGTACCTCACCTATCCCTCGCGCTTGCCCATTGTTCAGCTAGACCATGTGTATGCCAAAGGATTGAGCCCAGTGAGTCAGATGGTGCCGCATGGCAAAATTTGGCGCCAAATGTCGGACCATTTGCCTTTGGTCGCACAATTTGACCTATGAGAAGTCACCCTGTCCTTCGCGATGGCCACCAAATCAAACTGCTACAAGGTGGCGCAGATTTTTTCCCTGAACTGATCCGTGCCTTGGATGCTGCGCGCTCGCACATTCAACTCGAAACCTACATTTTTGATTTTCATGGCGATGGCGCTTATGTGGCTGCAGCCTTAGAAAGAGCAGGCCGGCGTGGCGTGCGGGTGTGGGTGGTGGTGGATGGCGTGGGAACGCCTAAACTGAAAGAGGAATGGCGAGCCCGATTTGACTCAGCAGGTGTGGAGTGGCGCGTTTACTCGCCTTTAGGTACGCTCGGACTTCTCATTCCCAGCAGATGGCGCAGATTGCATCGCAAGTTGTGTGTGGTGGATGGTCATGTGGCTTTTTGTGGCGGCATCAACATTCTGGATGATCTGCATGATCCACAACACGGCACTTTGAAATCACCCCGCTTGGACTTTGCGGTTTGCGCCACTGGCGCTTTGGTGCAGCAAGTTCAAGAGGCAACCACGCAGCTTTGGTGGCGCATGCAAGCTGTGCGCCATGTGCGGCAGCAAAATTTTCCGGAGGCATTCAGCTCATTCAGGGCGGCAGGCCTCCACATGCCATGGCTTCATGACACACGGCACGTGCATGGCGACACTTTGGTGGCCAAGGCGGGCTTGTTGCTCAGAGACAACTTGCTGCATCGGGGGCAAATTGAAAAAGCCTACCGGCGTGCCATTGGCTTGGCCCGGCACGACATTGTGATTGCCAATGCTTATTTCTTGCCTGGCCGTAAATTGCGACAAGCTTTGGTGCATGCCGCTCTCAGAGGCGTGCGTGTGCGTTTGTTGCTACAGGGCCGTTATGAATATTTCATGCAATACCATGCGGCAAGGCCAGTCTACCGGCAGATGTTGGAGGCGGGTGTCGAAATATACGAATACGCAGAAAGCTTTTTGCATGCCAAAGTGGCAGTGATTGATGCCCAACATGACAGGCCCTGGGCCACCGTAGGATCCTCCAACCTCGACCCCTTTAGTTTGCTGCTGGCCAGGGAAGCCAATGTGGTTGTGGCAGACCCCTTCTTTGCCAAACGCTTGAGGGAGGGGTTGGAGCAGGCTATGTCGTCCAAAAGCCAACGGATCATGCCTCAAGCACTTTTGGAACGTTCGCAATTTCAACGGGCCATGGACTGGATTGCATTTGGACTCATGCGATTGGCAATTTGGCTCACAGGCAATCGATATTGACGGCAATTTTTGCCTTGGTGTCGCATGCCCGTATTGCGCGAAGTGCCTTCATTCACTGGTACGATCTGCTTTTGACCATTCAAATTAGACGCTTATGAATGCTCCCACCCCATTGACCGCTGAGGATATCGGAACGCCCGTCTCCGTGAAGATTCGCGAACGCATTCTGGCAGCCCGCAAACGCTTCAATGCCAACGACAACATTGCGGAGTTTATTCAGCCCGGCGAACTCGATCAGATGTTGGACGAAGTTGCCCAAAAAATGCAGACCGTCTTGGACAGCATGGTGATTGATACCAAAAACGATCACAACACCCAAGACACGGCTCGTCGTGTGGCCAAGATGTACCTGAAGGAAGTCTTCAAAGGCCGCTACGTTGAAAGCCCTGAAGTTACGGAATTCCCCAACGCCGAGCACCTCAACGAGCTCATGATTGTGGGTCCTATTACGGTTCGCAGTGCTTGCAGTCACCACCTCTGTCCAGTAATTGGTCAAATTTGGATTGGTGTTTTGCCCAACGAACACACCAACGTCATTGGCCTTTCCAAGTACGCTCGGCTGGCTGAGTGGATCATGGGCCGCCCCCAAATTCAAGAAGAAGCTGTGGTGCAGTTGGCAGATTTGATTCAGCGCAAAACACAACCCGATGGTCTGGCAATCGTGATGGAAGCCAGCCATTTCTGTATGGGCTGGCGAGGCGTCAAAGACATGGACAGCAAAATGATCAACTCTGTCATGCGGGGTGTCTTCTTGAAGGACGCCAATTTGCGCCGTGAGTTTTTGTCGTTGATTCCTAGAAAGGCCTGATCATGTTGGTTCGTTTACTTTATGCCAGCCGCGCGGTTGATCCTCAGCCATCGGTCATTGAATCTATTTTGTCTCAATCCCGACAATTCAACCCCAGCACAGGCATCACCGGCATTTTGGTTTACGGGGCCGGCATCTTTTTGCAGGCCATCGAAGGCGGCCGTGAAGCCGTGAGCGACTTGTACGGTCACATCCAAAAAGATGCTCGCCACAAGCAAGTGGTGCTTTTGCATTACGAAGAAATATCGCAGCGTCGTTTCAGTGGTTGGACCATGGGGCAGGTCGATGTCTCTCGTGTCAACACCAGCATCTTGCTGAAATACTCCGAGCGCGCCGAGCTCGACCCTTACAGCGTTTCGGGTGCTGTGTCCTTGGCCTTGCTTGAAGAGCTCATGGCCACCGCCTCCATCATTGGGCGTGCTTGATGTTTGTTTGATCGGCTGCGATTTTTCTAGCAGCCCGAGCCAACGCAAGCCCATCGTGGTCGCGCTAGGCGGCATGCAGCGAGGCCAGGTAAAGCTTGACCGCTTGGAAAAGTTTGCCACGCTGGCAGCTTTTCAAGAGTTTCTAAATGCACCTGTACCGCCGGGCAAGCGGTGTGTTGGCGGCTTCGATTTGCCTTTTGGGTTGCCTCGCGAGTGGGTTGAACACATGCAGTGGCCGCTCACATGGCCCGAGTGCATGGATCGCTATGCCGCTCACTCTCGCGAAGAGTTGCGTCAATTTTTCAAACAGTTTTGCGACAGTCGGCCAGCGGGGTCTAAGTTTGCACACCGCGCAACTGACTTGCCTGCAGGTTCTAGCCCCTCGATGAAATGGGTCAATCCACCCGTTGCCTGGATGATGCATGCGGGTGTGCCTTTGTTGCGTGCTGCGCGTTGGACTTTGCCAGGGATGTGCGAGGGCCATGCCGATCGCGTGGCCTTAGAGGCCTACCCAGGCCTGCTGGCCAGAGAAATTGTGAAGCAGCGCAGTTACAAGAGCGACGACAAATTGAAACAAACGCCCGACCGCTGGATGGCTCGCAAAGACATTTTGCATGCACTCGATTTGGGTCAAACCAAATTGGGTTTGCGGCTCAAGCTCAGCGCGGCGCAGCACGATACTTTGTTGCTGGATGGCTCGGGCGATTCTTTAGATGCCGTGCTGTGCATGGTGCAAGCGGCGTGGGCGCAGCAACAGCAAGAAGCGGGGGGTTCAAAGGGGCCTTATGGCTTGCCCAAGTTTGACCCTCTTGAAGGCTGGATTGTGAGTGCCTCAAGCCTTTAGTGATCGCAAGGCTTGAATGGCCTCGGTGTCGTTCCGATACAAGCTCACTTGGCTCTCTGGGCCTAACTCACCTGCCAATTTGAGGGCTTTTTCTACCGGTAGTTTGATACCGCTGATGTGCAACTGTATGCCGCTTCGATTGAGGTATTGGCGAAGTTGCTGCAGTGTTTCAACACCGGTGGCATCAATTCGGTTGATGGGTTGCGCAAACAGGCACACATGTTGAATGTGAGTTTGCCCTCGGAGTTTCTCTGTCACGTATTTTTCAAAGCTGCTGGCGGCGGCAAAGTCAAGTTCTGCATCCATTCGAATGGCAAACACATGGGGCGCCAGGGGCGGTAAGTGCCACAAGTGACGATCGCGCAAACTGCCGTCTTCGTGCAAGCCCACTTCAATGATGCGAGGATGCAATCGGGTGTGCAAAAAGTGACTGAGGCCAAACAGAACGCCAGCTAAAACGCCCCAATAAATGCGAGGTGCACTGAGCAAGGTAATGCCAAAAGTCAGACCTGCTGTGACAGCTTCCATGCGCGCCATTCGCCACAGTTTGACAAAGGCCATGGGCTGAATGAGGCTGGAGACCGCCAAGATCACAATGGCGGCCAAGACGGCGCGTGGCACATGAAAAAGGGCAGGTGCTGCAAAGACGGCCAAAAGCACGAATGACGTGGTGCCCACCACAGCCCAGCCTGTTTGGGCACCAGCGGCCAGATTGATGGCTGATCGAGAGAAGGATGTGCTGGTGGCAAAACTGCCGCTCAAGCCCGACACGATTTTGGCCAAGCCTTGTCCAATCAAGTCTTGGTTCTCTTGCCAGACGGTGCCCGCTTTTTGGTTCTCTGTTTTGGCACAAGAAGCGGCCTCTAAAAAACTGACCAACGCAATCAAAATAGCAGGACCGGCCAGAAAGCCCAACTCTTCCCAAGACGGCCAATTGGGCAGGCCAAGGCTTGGTAGATCAGAAGGCAATGCACCAATCACTGCGCCGCCATTGGCGGCAAAGCCAATGGCATAACTGACCGCCGCACTGACAGCAACCACCAACATGATGCTCGGCGATTTGGGCGCCCATTTTTTGGCTAAAAACAAAGCCGCCAAACTGGCAGCGCCAAAAGCCACATCGGTCCACAGGAAAGTGCCGTCAGACTGCCAACCTGTGAGAGCGGGCAACTGCGAGGCCATGATCAAAAGGCCTGCTGCTTGGGTGAACCCCATCATGACCGGTGAGCTGATGAGGTTCAAAAGCCACCCATAGCGAAACACGCCCATCATCAATTGCAAAGTGCCAGCCATCAAGGCCAGCCAGATGGCCAAGTGAACCCAATGTGCACTGCTAGGCTGGGCCATGCCTGTGAGAGAGGCGCTAATCAAGATGCAAGTGAGCGCAGAGGGCCCAATGGACAGTCGGGTAGAGCCACCCCACATCACGCCAATCAAAGCCGGCAAGAGCGCGGCATAAAGGCCCGTGACCAAAGGCATACCAGCCAGTGCCGCATACGCAACCGACTGCGGCACCATGAGCAGAGCCACTGAAAATCCGGCCGTCCACTCTTGTCTAAAAAGCGCGGGCGTTAAGCGCGGCCATTGGAGGAACGGAAACAAAGCCTTGAAGGAGTTCATCTTGCAATGCGTCGTTCAGTGGGCTCTGGGTGGGGAGATTCAGCTGATTGCCTGCTGGCGATAGGGAAGACACACGGGGCAATTCAAATTTCGGGCCGTGTTCATAGTTTGCCATTCCATGTGCTTGGCATTGAACATCATGAGCTTGCCTTGAAGGCTGCTGCCCATGCCGCTCAAAATTTTCAGCGCTTCGGCGGCTTGCAGGCTACCAATCACCCCCACCAAGGGTGCCAAGACGCCCATGGTGGCGCAGCGAGTTTCTTCAAAACTTTGGCTGGGCGGAAAAATGCAGGCGTAGCAAGGTGAGTGCGCTTGCCGTGTGTCGTACACCGCCACCTGACCGTCTAGGCGCAAAGCCGCGCCCGAAACCAAGGGTTTGGCAAATTGGGCACAGGCCTGGTTGATCAGTTGGCGTGTTTCAAAATTGTCCGTACAGTCCAACACCACATCGGCCGTGGGCACGCATTGGGCAAGCAAGGCCGCATCTGCTTTTTGGGCATGGCAGCTCACCCGCACGTCTGGATTGATGGCTGACATGGCTGTTTGAAGCGATGCCACTTTGGCCTGTCCCACTCGGTTTTGCGTATGAGCGATTTGGCGTTGGAGGTTGGTGACATCGACATGATCGTGGTCGACCAAGCTGATATGGCCTACCCCTGCGCTGGCCAAGTAAAGTGCGGCAGGTGAGCCGAGGCCGCCTGCGCCAATGATGAGCGCGTGGGATTGAGAGACCTTCTCCTGACCTTCGACGCCCCATTCATCTAAAAGAATGTGGCGCGAGTAACGCAGCAGCTGATCGTCCCTCATGGGCGATTACTTGTCTTTCTTCTCTACTTTGCGCTCAGCCAAGGTGGCACTTGCCTTGACCGGCAAGCCTTTGAGTTGATTGAGGGCTTGGATAAGTTGGAAGTCTTTGTCAGATCCAAATTCTGGCGGACGTCTTTCAGACTCAGGCTTTTTGGCATCTTCTTCTAATTTTTTGAGTGCTGCTTCCCTGGCTTTTTGGCGCTCTTCATTTTTCTTTTCGGCCTCTTGCCCATTGCCAAGGTGCTTTTCCAAATCGGCCTCGCGCGTGCGCAAAGCTGCAAACACATTGCCGTTTTCAGTTTCATCCAGCATGACATCCGGCAGGATGCCCTTGGCTTGAATCGATTTGCCGTTGGGGGTGTAGTAGCGAGCTGTGGTGAGCTTCAAAGCGGTATCCGGGCCCAGCTGGCGAACCGTTTGAACGGAGCCTTTGCCAAATGTTTGACTGCCCATGATGGTGGCACGTTTGTGATCTTGAAGTGCGCCCGCCACAATTTCACTGGCGGAGGCAGAGCCTTCATTGACCAAGACCACCAAAGGAATTTTTTTCAATTTGCCCTGTGTATTTTGGGTGAGGCGTTGGATGGGGTCGTTGTCTGCGTTGCGGCGCCAAAACTGAGGCGCTGCTTTGTACACAAATTTGCTTTCTTCCAATTGGCCGTTGGTGGAAACCACGGTGACGTTTTCCGGCAAGAAAGCGGCAGACAAGGCCACTGCGGCGTCCAACAGACCACCGGGGTCGTTGCGCAAATCAAGCACCAAGCCTTGGAGCTTGGGGTCTTGCTTGAACATGTCTTCGAGTTTCTTGGAGAAATCTTCCACTGTTCTTTCTTGGAACTGAGAAACCCGAATCCAGCCATAGCCTGGCTGAACCAATCTGGCTTTGACCGATTGGGTTTTGATTTCCTCACGAACAATGGTGACTGTGAACGTACGGCTTTCGTCTTTGCGGAAAATGGTGAGGACCACTTTGGTGTTGGGCTCACCCCGCATGCGCTTGACCGCATCGTTCATGGACAAACCTTTGACGATGGTCTCGTCAATTTTGGTAATGAGGTCGTTGGTTTTCAAGCCGGCGCGATCGGCTGGCGAGCCTTCAATGGGGGACACCACTTTGACCACGCCGTCTTCTTGAGTGATCTCGATGCCCACACCCACGAAGCGACCAGAGGTGCCTTCGCTGAATTCTTTGAAACTTTTCTTGTCGAAGTATTGGGAGTGCGGGTCGAGGCTGGAGACCATGCCAGAAATGGCTTCGGTGATGAGCTTTTTCTCGTCGACTGTTTCGACATAGTCGCTTTTGACCATGCCAAACACGGCCGCCAGTTGTTGGAGTTCTTCAAGCGGCAAGGGCGCAAAGGCACCTCGCGCCGTGGTTTGAAGCGAAATGGTGGTGAGCGCGCCCGCTAAAGCGCCAATGCTGAGCCAACCTGCGATTTTCAATTTCTGTCCCATGTGCTTGACCCCTTAGGTCTCCTTTTCAACCAATATACACCCTGACAGTCTTCTTTGTGCAAGTCGGGTGATGTCGGCTTGGGTAAATTAAGCTTTGCCTTGGCTGGCCACTGCGGCGGCGGCTTTCGCCGCTGCTTCTGCATCACCCAGGTAGTAGTGTCGAATGGGCTTCAAGTTGGCATCCAGTTCGTACACCAAGGGGATGCCATTGGGAATGTTCAAGTTCACGATGTCGGCATCGGAAATATGGTCCAAGTACTTGATCAAGGCTCGGATGGAATTGCCATGCGCTGCCACCACAATCTGTTTACCAGCCTTGATGGCAGGTGCCATGGATTCGTTCCAAAATGGCATGACCCGGTCTACCGTGTCTTTCAAACACTCTGTGAGTGGAATGTCCTGAGGCTTGAGCTTGGCATAGCGCAGGTCAGAGCGCTCACAGCGGGGGTCGGATGCTTCTAACGCAGGCGGTGGGGTGTCGTAGCTTCGGCGCCAAACCAAAACTTGCTCATCGCCAAACTTTTTAGCGGTCTCAGCTTTGTTCAGTCCTTGAAGGGCGCCGTAGTGACGCTCGTTCAGGCGCCAGCTGTGGTGCACAGGCAGCCATTGGCGATCCATGGCATCCAGGGTGTGCCACAAGGTGTGGATGGCTCGCTTGAGAACGCTGGTGTAGGCTAGGTCAAACTCGTAGCCCGCCGCTTTGAGCAAGCGGCCAGCGGTTTGAGCTTGCTCAATCCCCGTGGGCGTGAGGTCAACGTCAGTCCAGCCGGTGAAGCGATTTTCTAAATTCCAAGTGGACTCGCCGTGGCGAATAAGAACGAATTTGTACATGGTCAAAGGATTTATCAAGAAAGAAATGCGGGATCACGCCCAGCATTTTAGAATTCGAATCTGGCATGTCTTCTTGAATTAGACTGCAAATGAACTTTTTAAGGGTTTTTTGTGAATTTTTTGATTGAAAACTGGATGTTGGTCGCCGTTGCAGCGGGTTCTGCCTTGGCTTTGTTTTTGCCAACCATCACCAAAGGTGCTGCTGGCGGGGTCGAACCCACAGAGGCTGTTTTGCTCATCAACCGTGAAAAAGCGGTTTTGATTGATGTCTGTGAGCCCGCTGAATATGCGCAGGGGCATGCAATGGGTTCCAAGAACATCCCATTGGGTCAACTAGAGAGCCAATTGCCACTGTTGGTCAAAAACAAGAGCTTGCCGGTGATCTTGGTGTGCCAAGTTGGCGGCCGCGCCAGCCGTGCTGCCGCGCAGGCGAAAAAATTGGGCTACGAACGTGCGCAGGCCTTGTCGGGTGGCTTGAAGGCTTGGCGCGAAGCCAGTTTGCCCGTCGAAAAAGCCTGATCGAATCTGAAAAAGAAATCGACCTGTTTGAGTATTTGAGTATTGAATTGGAAAAGTCATGCCCCACGTGAAGATGTACACCACTGCTGTCTGCCCTTATTGCGTCAGAGCCAAACAAATTTTGAAGGCCAAGGGCGTGACCGAGATTGAGGAAATCAGGATAGACACCCAGCCTGAAATTCGCGAGCACATGATGAGCATCACGGGTCGCAGAACAGTGCCTCAAATTTTCATTGGCGAGACCCACGTTGGAGGCTGCGACGATTTAATGGCCCTCGACGCCAAAGGCGGCTTGATGCCGCTCCTGCAAGCCAGTTAAATCCTTCAACTCAAGCATTTTTGGCCCCTTTCTGTATCGGTCATAATGCTTGCAATCTCTCGGCAGGGGCTTTTCAAGCGGCCGAAGGGAAAATCACTTTTAAACAAGAGTTTTTATGTCAGAAGCAAGCACCCCTGTGTTCCAAATCCAGCGCGTTTACTTGAAAGAAGCGTCTTTGGAGCAACCCAACTCTCCTGCCATCTTGCTTGAGCAAAAACAACCAGCAGTTGATATTCAATTGGGTGTTGAAGCCAACCAAGCTGCTGATGGTGTGTTTGAAATCTGCGTCACTGCCACTGTGCACACCAAAATTGAAGACAAAACCGTGTTCTTGGTAGAGTGCAAGCAAGCTGGTATTTTTGAAATTCGCAATTTGCCCGAAGACCAAATGGGTTCCGTCATGGGCATCGCTTGCCCCCAAATTATTTATCCCTACTTGCGCGGCAACGTGGCCGACATGGTCACACGTGCTGGCTTTCCGCCCGTGCACTTGGCCGAAATTAACTTCCAAGCCATGTACGAGCAGCAACAAGCTGAAGCGGCAGAAAAAGCGGCAGCACCGCAAGTCCAGTAATTGTCTGCGAGGCCCCTAACTTGAGCCTGAAGATCGCGGTCATCGGGGCAGGTGCTTGGGGCACAGCGCTGGCCGTCAGCGCCAGTCGGCATGCGGCAGGTCACCAGGTTCAACTCTGGACGCGTGACCCTTTTGCTGCCAAAGAGATGCAATTGCAAGGTCGTAACCAGCGGTACTTGCCTGAAATTGAATTCCCCAAAGCCTTGCAATGCACCAGTTCAGATGTTTCTCAATTGGCTTCATGGGCTGCGGCCCACGACCTGATTGTGATTGGCACACCCATGTCGGCTCTGCGCAGCATGTTGCAGACCTTGCAAAATGTTCAAGTGCCTGTGGCTTGGCTTTGCAAAGGGTTTGAAGCGGCTTCGCCTCACATTCAATCGGGTGCCATGCCTCATGAGGTTTGCCAACAAGTTGCACCCCATTTGATGTCGGGCGCATTGAGTGGGCCTAGCTTTGCGTTGGAAGTGGCACGCGGTCAGCCCACCGCGTTGGTGGCTGCCAGTGCCCATGCCGCTGTGCGACAAATCCTGGTAGAGGCTTTTCACAGTGCCAGTTTGCGTGTGTATGCCAACGACGACATGGTGGGCGTCGAGGTGGGCGGCGCCGTGAAAAATGTGCTGGCCATTGCCACCGGATTGTGTGATGGCCTGCACTTGGGTTTGAATGCGCGGGCCGCATTGATCACCCGAGGTTTGTCAGAAATGACGCGGCTGGGCATGGCCTTGGGCGCCAAAGCAGAAACTTTCATGGGCTTGTCTGGCTTGGGCGATTTGGTGCTCACGGCCACAGGCGATTTGAGCCGCAATCGCAAGGTTGGACTGTTGTTGGCGCAGGGCATGGACTTGCAGCAAGCGGTTCAATCCTTGGGCCATGTGGCCGAGGGTGTTTACAGCGCTCGCACCGTGGTCAAGCGGGCACAGGCGCTGGGCATTGAGATGCCGATTGCTCAGGGTGTGGTGGCCTTGCTAGACGGCCACTTAAAACCCTCTGAAGCCGTGGCAGCGCTCATGGGACGAGACGCCAAGGGCGAAACAAACTAATTTTTGGAATTAGACGGGTGTGAATGACAGTCGCACGTAGATGGGTGCGAAAGCTTCAGCTTGGGTAATTTCAATGAGCGTTTCTTTGGCCAACTCCAGCAGGGCAATGAAGGTAACGACCAAGACGGGTGTGCCTTTGCTGGGATCAAACAGATTTTCAAACTCGACAAACTTGCGGCCTTGAAGGTGCTTTAAAACAATGCTCATGTGCTCACGCACACTGAGCTCTTCGCGGGTAATTTTGTGGTGCTGAACCAGCTTGGCACGTTTCAAAATGTCGCGCCAAGCTTCTTGTAACTCCACCAAGTGCACATCGGGAAAGCGCGGTTGCAGACTTTGCTCAATGTAGACCTGGGCCTTTAAGAAGTCGCGACCGTATTGAGGCAAATTGCCCAATTGCATAGAGGCCATTTTCATTTGCTCGTACTCCAGCAAACGACGAACCAATTCGGCGCGGGGGTCTTCTGGCTCTTGGCCCTCTGCTACTTTTTTGGGTGGCAGCAACATGCGTGATTTGATCTCAATCAGCATGGCGGCCATGAGCAAATATTCTGCGGCCAACTCCAAGTTGTGCTCGCGAATTTCATCGACATAACTCAGGTACTGGCGAGTGACCGCTGCCATCGGAATATCGAGAATGTTGAAATTTTGCTTGCGAATCAAGTAAAGCAACAAGTCCAGAGGTCCTTCGAAGGCCTCCAGAAAAACCTCTAAAGCATCGGGGGGGATGTAGAGGTCGTTGGGCATGGAAAACAAAGGCTCGCCATACAAACGAGCCACTGCCACATGGTCAATGACCTCGGGCAAGCCCGCCGTGTTTTCAACGGTGGGCAGAAGCTCTGTGGGAGCGGCGGTGTTTTCCAAAAGATTTAACCTTTGGTTTGATAGACGTAGGGCTTTTGAGCCACACGGCCTGAATTGAATTCCTTCAAGACATGGCGGTCAACAGAGGCGTCCCACAGCAAAGCACGAGCTTCTTTTTGCGCTGCTTCAAGGTGAGGCCGTTCTGCCTTGAGCTGTTCAATGAACTGGGTGGTGTCGGATTGGTAGTCTGGGCGACGGAAAAAATGCAAGAGCGACATGGCAAAGCGCTTTCTAATGAATTGAGGCTTATTTTAGCGTTGCTGCGTCAGGATTTTTCTGACAAAACGGCTACTTCAAGGGCCGCTTCAAGGGCAGAAGGCCAATCTGGCCAAACATTTGGCCCCATGGCACTGAGCAAGCCTGTTCTGCGAGCAATGTCCAGCGGTTGGTGATGAAGCCCACAAATGATCAGCTTGACCTGCTTTTTTTGGCAGTTCTTGGCCAGAGCCAACAAGGCGTCTGCGCCAGAAGAATCGATGTAAATCAAATTTTTGAGGTCCAACACCACTGATTTTTGCGGCAAATTTTCTTCGATGGCTTCGACCAGTTTCACTGCACCAAAGAACAAGGCCCCATAAAACCGATACGCACTCACCTGTCCTTGCTGGTTCTGGAGCAAGGGGCTGTCATTGGGTCCCAACGGTTCAACACGGCTGAGGTTGGAAATTCGGTAAATGAAGGTGAGGCAGGCTGCAAACAAACCAAACTCGATGGCGACTGTGAGGTCGACCACGATGGTGAGCAAAAACACCGCCAACAAAGTGATGCGGTAAGGCATTCGGAACTGCTTCAAATCTTTGAAAGCATGCCATTCACCCATGTTCCAAGCCACAAACATCAAGATGGCAGCCAGTGCTGGCAAAGGCACGTGGTTGGCCAATGGCGCTGCCACCCACACCACCGCCAACAAAACCAAGGCGTGCACCATACCCGCAATGGGTGAACGACCACCACTTTTGATGTTGGTGACCGTGCGCGCAATGGTGCCAGTGGCGGGCATGCCACCGAAAAAGGGGGTGACAAAATTGGCTACGCCTTGGGCCATGAGTTCTTGGTTGGGGTTGTGCTTGTCGCCAATGAGGCCATCGGCAATGCGGGCGCACAGCAAAGACTCGATGGCACCCAGCAGTGTCAAGGTGAAGATGGGCATGCTCAAGTGCTGCAAGTTGGCCAAGCTGAACTCAGGCCAGACAAAGCTGGGCAACTCAAATGGAATGCCGCCAAATTTACTGCCGATGGTTTCGACTGGCAGTTGCAGTAAGGATGCGATCAATGTGGCCGCAATGAGGGCCACGATGGAGCCAGGCACCACTTGCAAAATGCGTCTGAGTCCCTTCAAGGGGGCGTGGCCTTGTGGGGCCGAAAACAGCCGCTGCCACAACACAATCAGGGCCAATGAGCCACATGCCAATGCCAACGCGGGGGCTTGCAAGGTGGGCAGCGCTTCATGCAAGGTTTGCAAAATGCCAAAAAAATCGGCAGGCATGTTGTTGACCTGAAGCCCCAAAAAATCTTTCACTTGCGACAACATGATCAACACGGCAATGCCGTTGGTAAAACCAATGATCACCGCCACGGGGATGAAGCGGATGAGGTTGCCCAATTTGAGCAAGCCCATGACAAAAAGCAAAACGCCCGAAGCAGCGGTGGCCAGAATGAGGTTGGCCAGGCCATAGCGTTCTAAGATGCCATACACAATGACAATGAAGGCGCCAGCTGGGCCTCCAATTTGGACCTTGCTGCCACCCAGTGCAGAAATGATGAAGCCCGCAATGATGGCGGTGAACAAGCCCGCTTCGGGTTTGAGGCCTGAGGCAATGGCAAAGGCCATGGCCAAAGGCAAAGCAACCACACCGACGGTAAAGCCTGCTGCGATGTCTGAGCCCAACTGTTCGCGGGTGTAACCCTTCAATGAGTCAACAAGCTTGGGGCGAAAGAAAAATGCCATGCCTCAGTGTAGCGCTGGGAGCGACCTTTGCCTACCTTGCTAAAACAGCTTTGTCAGTGAATGCGCATGCCAGGTTTTGCGCCGGGCCATGGATTCAGGACATAAATGCCGGGCTCGGCTTTTTCATCCGCATGGCTGGCGGCCAGTACCATGCCTTCAGACACGCCAAACTTCATTTTGCGAGGCGCCAAATTGGCCACCATGACAGTGAGCTTGCCCACCAAGTCTTCTGGCTTGTAGACACTGGCAATGCCGCTGAACACATTGCGGTGTTTGCCTTCGCCCACATCCAAGGTGAGGCGCAAGAGTTTGGTGGAGCCTTCAACGGCTTCGCACTGAACAATTTGGGCAATGCGCAAATCGATTTTGGCAAAGTCGTCGATGGAGATGGAGGGTGCAATGGCTTCGCCACCAGGCAAAGGCGCAGCCTCCACCACGGGTTCGGGGGCTTCGAACAATGAATCGAGCATGGCCACATCGACGCGTTGCATCAAGTGTTTGTAGTCGTTGATGGCATGACCCGCTCCCAGCGAAGCTTTCACATCTGTGAAGTTCATAGGGTCGATGTTCAAGAATTTCTCAACGTGGCTGGCCAATGAAGGCAGCACAGGTTTGAGCATGACACTGAGCAAGCGAAAGGCTTCAATGCACGTGGTGCAAACGTCGTGCAGGCGTGTGTCCATGCCTTCTTGCTTGGCCAATTCCCAGGGTTTGTTTTGATCGACGTATTCGTTCACACGGTCGGCCAACAGCATCACTTCGCGCAAGGCTTTGGCAAAGTCGCGGTCGTCATACAGTTTGGCAATGGGGGCCACGCCTTCGTGCAATTGCTTGAGCAATGCTTGGCCATCGGCCGATACCGTGCCCAACTTGCCGCCCAAGCGCTTGGCAATGAAGCCAGCAGCGCGCGATGCAATGTTGATGTACTTGCCCACCAAGTCGGAGTTGACGCGGGCCATGAAGTCTTCGGGGTTGAAGTCGACGTCTTCGTTGCGGCCGTTCAACTTGGCAGCGATGTAATAACGCAGCCATTCTGGGTTCATGCCCAGCTTCAAATACTTGAGTGGGTCGAGGCCGGTACCGCGGCTCTTGCTCATCTTTTCGCCACTGACGGTTAAGAAGCCGTGAACATACACCGCGTTGGGTGTTTTGCGGCCGCTGAAATGCAGCATGGCGGGCCAGAACAGGGTGTGGAAATACGTGATGTCTTTGCCAATGAAGTGGTATTGCTCGACATTGGGGTTGTTGATGTAGGCGTTGTAGTCCACACCGATCTTGCCCAAATAGTTTTTGAGCGAAGCCAAATAGCCAATGGGCGCATCGAGCCACACATAGAAATATTTGCCGGGTGCATCTGGAATTTCAATGCCGAAGTAAGGCGCGTCGCGGCTGATGTCCCAGTCGCCCAAGCCGCCTTGCCCTTCTTCGTCTTTGGCAAACCATTCTTTGATTTTGTTCAGCACCTCTGGCTGCAGGCGGCCGGTGTCGTGTGTCCATTTTTCAAGGAACTCAACGCAGCGTGGGTCAGACAATTTGAAGAAGTAGTGCTCCGATTGTTTGAGCACGGGTGTTGCGCCAGACAAAGCGGAGTAGGGGTTCTTGACCTCTGTGGGCGAGTAAACCGCACCGCAAGATTCGCAGCTGTCGCCGTACTGGTCTTTGGCGCCACACTTGGGGCACTCGCCTTTGATGAAGCGGTCGGGCAAGAACATTGACTTTTCGGGGTCAAAGAATTGCTCAATGGTTTTGGTGGCAATCAAGCCGGCGGCTTTGAGGTCGCGGTAAATTTGCTGCGCCAGTTCGTGGTTCTCGGGGCCATCGGTGGAATGCCAATTGTCAAAGGCAATGTGAAAGCCGTCGAGATAGGGTTTGCGGCCCGCTGCAATGTTGGCCACAAACTGTTGAGGTGTGATGCCGGCTTTTTCAGCGGCAATCATGATAGGCGCACCGTGCGCATCGTCAGCGCATACAAAATGCGCTTAAAAGCGTTATAGATCCTAATACTGGCAAAGATTTAATTTCTTCTAAATCTGCTAAAAATATCAAGGTTGATGGCTCTGATGTTAGTTTG
>JACCDG010287003.1_pt1 | contig 17613 bp, 17 predicted proteins | sample 7442471 | NCBI WGS metagenome assembly JACCDG01 (sample SAMN15323444, study PRJNA562643) | freshwater metagenome | isolation source: river surface water | place: USA:Blue River Watershed | collected 2017-08-17 | reverse complement strand
TATTTTATGGTTTGTCTCTACCTACCCATCGCAACATGCCTCTTATGTGATGAAATTTGGAGAATTAATAGAACCCATGCTTCGTCCAATGGGTGTAGACTGGCGGGTTGGAGTTGCACTTCTTCTGGCCTTTGCCGCTCGTGAAGTGTTTGTCTCAGCCTTAGCCTTAATGTTTGCTGTGGGAGAAGGTCAGGACGAAAGGTTGCTGCACGTTCTACATCAGGCCACATTTTCTGGGTCGCATCAGCTGATTTTTTCTATCCCAAGCATTGTTGCACTTATTGTTTTTTTCATGATCTCGATGCAATGCGCCTCAACTGTAGCCGTGGCAAAAAAAGAAATGGGCAGCATGACATTGCCCGCTATCATGACAGCCGGCTATATATTACTGGCCTATTGCGCAGCCGTTTTGACCTTTCAAAGTTTAACTTTTTTATTATAAGGAAAGTATCATTATGTTAGATTCGTTTTCTATTCAGGAAGGCTTAACGTTTTTTGCTCCGATGGTTGCGCTTCTTGGACTGGACCTTTATTTTCACAGGAAAAACCCTCAACAATCTCTAAAATCAGCCTTGATCTGGTCTGGAATATGGATTTTACTTGCGTTTATTTTTAACGGCTATGTGTATTTTGAACATGGCATGCAATCTGCTTTGGATTTTTTAGCAGGCTATGTAGTCGAATTATCGTTAAGTGTAGACAATCTCTTTGTAATTATGATGATTTTTGCTTACTTTCATGTCCCGAAACCCTATCAGCATCGGGTGTTATTCTGGGGTATTTTTGGTGCCTTTGTTATGCGTGGCATTTTTATTTTTGCCGGAGTTTCCCTTATTCAGCGTTTTGAATGGACTATTGCTATTTTTGGGGCCTTCCTTGTCTTTACCGGTATCAAAACGGCCTTCCAAAATAAAGAGGAAGGTGACCCGTCAAAAAATCCTGTTGTAAAAGTATTTAAAGCTTTTTTTCCGGTCACAAATACCTATCATGGAAAAGCTTTTTTTGTGAAAGAAAATGCCAAATGGATAGCTACCCCACTCTTTATCGCCTTACTTGTCGTTGAAGCCACCGATGTTATTTTTGCCGTGGATTCCATTCCTGCCATTTTAGGCATCACAACCGATCCCTTTATTGTTGTAACCTCTAACTTCTTTGCTATTCTCGGATTACGATCCCTGTATTTTGTACTGGAACACTTCTTAAAATATTTCCATTACTTACGCTATGGGCTTGGTGTCATTTTAGGATTTGTAGGGTTTAAAATGATCCTGGCACACTGGATTCATATTCCAGTATTTTTATCGCTGCTGGTTATCTTATTTACACTGCTTGCAACAGTCGTTTTATCCTTGGTTTTTCCAGCAAAAGGCGATCATTAATTCTGAAGGGTTGTAATTACTTTTTTATTACCGGATCCGTATCCCAAAAGCGTATACCCGCCCGTAGATGAATCAAACTGATAAGAGATCTTCCCTGAGGCATCAGAATCGGTGTAAGACTGGCCTGAAAAAGGATTAACAGGAATCTTTTTTAAAGAACCCGATGTTATCAGAAAATCTGACAAACTTTCCACGCTCAGATTTTGCTGAGGATAGGTTCCCTCTGACATAAAATAAGACTCCAAAGCCACCTGAAATGTATGGGCCGTAGATTTCACCGACGATTCTTTTGCCTTATCCTGCATGGATGAAAAGTGAGGCAAAACCACAGCCCCGATAATCCCCATAATGGCGATAACCATCACCAGCTCAATCAAGCTGAACCCTTTATGGGTCTGATGTCTACGTACAGGCTCAAAATCAGTACTCATATCTAAACTCCCTTACAAAATATTTTAAATTATATTATTAATAAATATATTTTTTGACAATATAAATAAGTAAGTACGTTTCAGGGACATAAAGTGATATACTGATTTATTATGAAATCAAAGGGTTTAATAGGCTTATGTATTCTCTGCCTGCTTTCAAAACTTAGTTTTGGGTTAACCAGTAGCGTTTTTTTAGGAGAGCAGCAAGGCGGTTTTTTTGGTAAATCCATCAGCTTCGGCGGAGATGTTTTAGGAAATGGTCAAAAAACCCTGTGGATTGGCGCTCCTCAGGTTCCTTCCGGGAATAAGGGGAAGGTTTATCGATATACAGCGAGTACATTAAGTACAACCACAACAAATGCCTCATCACTGCCATCCATTTCGGAAACATCCATAACCTTTCAATTTGGAAAATACATTCTTTCAAACGTAGATCTGGACAATGACAGAAAATCAGACACCCTGTTTGGCGTTCCAGATGATGATAAAACCCTGATTTTTTTAGGCAGCAGGGCATCGTCCTGGGGAAACAACATCAGACCCTCTTCAACCAATGTGACCATTCAATCGGCCAGCGTTTTAAGTCAGTTACTGGATAAAAACGGGGAGTATCCCGGATTTTTATCTGCAATGGGAGACTTAAACGGAGATGGCTACAAAGATCTGGCCATAGGTGCTTTAGGTACAAGCAATGTCTATATTGTGTACGGAAAATCGTCATGGCCATCCACTATTGATCTGGATTCAGCCTCATCTCCAAACATACAAACCATTTTTACTAAATCTGGCAGTGAAAAAATAGGGTATAACGTTGCCATTATCCCAGATATTAACGGTGACGGACTTGATGAACTGGCTATAAGCACCTATCAACCCAGCGCGGAAACAGGAAAACAGGTATATTTGTTTTATGGTAAAAAAGATAAATTTGCCAGCCTTAAAACATCAGGAATTACGGTAGATATTTCAAAAGCAGACGCTGTTTTTCAAAGCGGTTCCAGCGGTACAGACGGTTTTGGAGAACAGATTCTTGGCCTGGGAGACTGTGATGGAGACGGATACGGAGACTTTGCCATAACCGCTCCGGCTGCTGACAGTAAAAAAGGGGCTATCTATATCTATTATGGAGGCCCGGGGAAACCTTATTCAGGAAATGTGGCAGTATCGAGTATTTCAATAAAAGGGGAAACAGCTAATGCACGATTAGGATACCATGCTCTGGACAGTGGCGATTTTAACGGAGACGGAAAACAGGATCTGGCTATCGGAGAATATCTGGGAAATTCGTTAAAAGGAACGGCCTATGTTTTTTACAGTGGAAGTTCTCGATTTTCAGGACAGACCTTATCCAGTCAGGCCGATTGGAAAGTAACAGGAAATGCCATCAATGATAATTTAGGTTATGCCGTAAAAAATGCAGGAGACTGGGAATCTGACGGTAAAGATGAACTTGCAATCGGTATTCCAGGTTTTTCTACCAACACAGGTTTAGTTAAAGTATATGCCAATTCAACCAGTGCTTCAGCCAATTTAAGTTCTGGCTCACCGTCTCTTACGTTTTATAGCGATTCTGCATTATCAAAACCGATAACATCGGTTACAACCAATCAGATTGTGTATCTAAAACTGGTTGCAACCGATCCTCAATCAGGAACAGTTAATTGTGCGTTTATTACAGCATCATCAAATCGAATAGCCATTCCTATTACACTTAAACTGGTTGAAACAGGTTCAGGAACAGGAGTTTTTACAGGATATGTAAGACCAGTATCTACACGAAGCAATCCATACATCAATCAGGTGGGTGTATCGGTAAACGGAACCGTTTTATTTAAAGGAGCTTCGATTTTAGGAAGCCTAACCATGGCAAACACTGTACCCAGTTTAAATGGCGTAACCGCCACACAGATTTCAACTGGAAATTCGGGGCTTGTTCAAATCAATTACACAGCAATCGATGCCGAAGAAGATTTAGGATCGTTCACACAAACCAGTGGTCAGGTTCAATTTTTGGGCACCGGAAATATCTGGGAAAATGCCACGATTACCGGAAATACCCAGTCTGTGGGAACACTGGCTATGGGGAAAGCGCATTCATCGGCTTATCAACCCTTGTACTGGAAAGCAGGCGCAGATAATTTTGCAAACGGTACAACCCAGATTCGTTTAAAATTATATGATGGAACTGGTTACAGCCGAATCATCACGTCTAACACATTTACTGTATCCAATACGGCTCCGTCTGTTCCGGTATTTTTCTCAATTCCAACAAAAAATTCCTTCTCCATTTCTGTCAGTGGAAACGCAGATAGTGGAACAACCGTAAAAATTTACGTATCCGCAACAAACGGAACATCAAAACTGTTGGCCGCAACAGTTACAGCCAATAATTCGGGAGTCTTTAATGCAAGCTCTATCGCTGTTACATCAACACGAAACAGACTTACAGCCACAAGCCAGACAAGCCTGGGACTTGTTTCAGCAGAATCCAGTGCGGTTCTGGTTGCATTTTCCATTGTCTCTCAATCGTTTACAGATGGATTATTAAGTGCCCAGATTGTAGCCTCCATGAATGCGTTGCCAAATGATAAAGCCTTGGAGTTTGCAAAAGTAGCCACCTCGTCGCTTACAGCAGCACCCTCTTTTTATCATTTTGTTCAGGCATTTTCGGTTGCGCTTCACGGACAATCTTCTACTACATTGAATACGCCGGTCAGCATTACCATAACATTGCCAACGGCTCTTAGCTCTACACGAAACATAGCGGTGCGTTATCTGGATACGGGTTCCAACACATGGAAATCCACAGGCATCAGCCTTAAACGGGCGTCAGCTACTCAAATCACATTTACAACAACTCATTTTACGCAGTTTGCCATTTTAGATACCACCGATATTGCCGATCCTGTTATTAACACACCCAAAATTAACGGAGAATTTGTTGTATCCGATAAATTTTACAGCAGCACACCGGTTATCACCGTAACCATCAAAGATACAGAATCCGGAATTGCAACCTGGTCGATCCAGCTAAAAAACACCACTACAGCCGTAACTGCAACGCAAAATACAGGAAATGGAAACGGCTCTACGCAAAATATCACCATCACATTGCGACAAAATACAGCATTGGCAGAAGGCAGCTACGCCATTTTAATTACAGCGCAGGACAGAAGTATTCATACAGCAACAAGCTACACTGTTTTTTCAGTAGGAAATTCTTCCTTTATCTTTGATTGTATTGCAGGACCAAATCCTTATAACCCGGATAGAGGCGCATTAACTATTGGATACAACTTAAGCCAGGATGCAGACTCGGTAATGTTCTATATCGTAAATCCACGTGGTGATTTATTGTGGTCGTATACAGCAACCACTTCCGAAAAAACAGTGGGCTATCACACGTTGTCCTGGGATGGGAAATTTGGAAGTCAGGCATTGGCAAACGGGCCTTATTTCTTATTTTCAGTTGCTAAAAAAGGATCAACAACCAAAAAATCGACCTTTAGACTTGGAGTGTTACGATGAACACTTTAAGACCCTTAAGTTTGATTGGATTTCTCTTGATACTGCTGGCCTCTATCAGCTATGCCGCTTTAAGTGATTCACGAGAATTATCGCTGTACGGAACAAGAGCTATTGGGATGGGCGGTGCCTATTTAAGCGTGGCAGAAGGGCCGGAATCTGTGTTTATGAACCCGGCCAACATACCCTCAGGCACAGATACAACCATTACTATTGAACAAGGTCAGGCTGTTCTTCTTCCTTTTTATACCTTCGCAGTTGAAAATCCATTTAAATTTCAAAACATTAAAGCAGGAGCCGTTATAAGTCAGGCCGGGGATTTTGATCGAACCGTTATCAATTCGGAAACAGCCATTCCTGAAAAAATAGGGTCGTTTGGCTACACCCACAACAGTTTTTTTATATCCAGCACCCAGCCTGTATTAGACGGGGTCAATCTGGCTGTATGGGGAAATACAACACTTGAAACGCTGTCTACGCAAAATGCGTTTTCAGCAGGACTTCATCTCAGCACCTATTCGGCATTTGAGATATACGGACTAAAATCGGCCTGGGCGTTATCGGTAAAAAACATTTTGGCTACTCCGGTTACATGGAGTTCAGGATACAAAGACACCTTGCCTACTATTTTTTCAGCCGGCATTAACACTATCTGGGATGATCAGTTCAGAGTGGCCTCAGATCTTATCTACACACCTGGATTTGGATGGGCCTATCATAGCGGCTGCGAGTGGTGGATTTACGGAAGAAATCACGAAAAAGATACCATGACGCTTCGTTTCGGATTAAAAAACGGAGATTTAACCCTGGGAGCCGGAATGACAATGGAAGCTATAACACTGAATTATGCGTTTATCCAATCCAAATTATCGTTTCTGGAACCGGAGCATCGATTATCGTTCAACTGGACATTTTCAGAACCTGCCCCACCTGAAGAAAAACCGGCTCCTCAAAGTCTTTTCCAGGAATGGGAGAAAAAATACCGTGATTGATGTAAAACATACATCTCCCAAAAAAAATCTTCAGGCCTTCAAACATCTGATGAAACACAACCCCGATCAGGCGTTAAACCTTACACATGATTTTTTACCGACATTACGCTACACCGTAAACACGCAAAGCCAGGATTTTTCCATCAGGGATATTTTAAACGAATGGTGGTCATTAATTCCGTCCCTCCATACAGGGCCCGTTATTCTTTTTCCTAAGTCCGATTCCTTTGATACAGATGAAAACCTTTGGATAGAATTCAATAGAATTTCAGCCTTTTTAAAAGACACCCTCATCGAGAGTCAATGGAAAAATCAAACCAAGGGCAAATTTGGAGGACCAAAACCTGTAAATTTAAGCTGGAAAGCCTTTTATCTCGAGCAAGAACTTTTGTTAAGCGAATGCACAAACCTGGAAGAGCAACTGGCCTGGGCAGCTGAAAATGGACATGAAAAATTCCTCAAACGGCTGCTGGAGAAATCACCAGAACTAACATCACGTCTGGATAAAATCGCCTGGCCCAAAATCATCATCAAAAATTTTCAATCCATTTTTTCTTACTTAATAGACTTGGGATTTTCGGTAAATGCCACCTCGCAACTTGATTGGACGCCCTTGCATTGGGCCATTTATTTTTTAAAAGATCCCTTTATCAAAACCCTGGTTCAACATGATGCCAATCCAAACGCACTAAATACACATCAACAATCGCCTCTTTTTTTTGCGGCCTTTAAAGGCAGTCCGTCTGTAGTAAACATGCTAATAAAATATAATGGAAATAAATACAGTGAGGATTTTAAAGGATTTTCACCGCTCAGTGCGTCTGTATATCAAGGTCATATTCAAACAACAGCCTTACTTTTGGATGGTTATAGCGAACCACTTCCCAAACCGGTTCAGCCTTTCGGTTGGGATTTGCTTCATATTGCCGCCATTAAGGGATTTTCAGAAATTGCATCGCTGCTGATCAAAGCAGGAGCCGATGTGGAATGCACCGACAATTTCGGACGCACCCCACTGCATTGGGCCTGCCAGTTTGGACATGCGCCTATTGTTCATTCCCTGATTGATTCAGGCGTTTTTTTAAATACAGAAGATAAATTTGGAGATACCCCGTTAAAAGTAGCTGCGCTTACAGGCAACCAACGACTGACTCACTGGATTTTTCAGCAAGGCGGCCGTTAGCCGTTTTTATACACTCTTTCCACCCGATGTCCTATCCCACATAAAATCTCATACGAGGAATGCTGCGTTTTTTGGGCCATTTCAGCTACTGTTACCTCATCATTCAGGATAAACACAGGATCGCCGGTTTTAATCAAATGGTCGTCTGGCCCCAGATCAACCATACACATATCCATACACACTCTACCGACAATAGGGTATCGCCTCCCCGCAATAACCACCTCTCCCCCATTGTTCCCGTAACACCGAGGCACCCCATCCGCATACCCCACCGGCAAAACCGCTATCCGGGTTGCCCGTTCCGTAACATAATCGCCCCCATAGCTGATTCCCACGCCAGACTCCACCCATTTAATACTCATAATCCAGGTTGAAAAATGCACACAGTTCGCATAACTTCCCAGCCCGAAGCGCACCATATCCAGCCAGGTTTCAGGAAAATGTTCGATGCCCCCGGAGTTAGCACAATGATACAACTCTGGAACAAAACCTTCAGCAGCCAAAGCCTCTATACACTGCTCAAAACGAGCAAACTCCTGTTCAGTATCTCCCGAATTGGGATCATCCGCCGATGAAAAGTGTGTAAACAATCCTTCAAATATCAAGTGGGAAGACTCGCAGATTTTAGCGGCAAGCCGAACAACGTCTTTTGGATTACACCCCAGCCTCGTCATGCCCGTATCCACTTTTAAATGAACTCGAATTTTAGCGTTTAAACGATGAGACAGCTCTATCAGTTTATCTATCATATCCTCATGAAAAACCGTCACGGATATAGTGTAAGTCACACAATCCTCCAGTGTTTCCTGAAACGGTTCAGACAGCAATAAAATCGGCAAAGTCCTGCCATCTTTTCGTAATAAAACACCTTCGGACAACTGTGCCACACCCAAATAATTCACACCATTTTTCTGGGCCGCCTCCGCCATCTGACAAAGCCCAAGACCATAGGCGTTAGCTTTTACAACAGCCATAATCCTTACATGAGGATTTCGCTGCTTTACAGCCTGTAAATTATCCCGGTATTGATCCAAATAAATAGTCAGAACTGACCTTGCCATAGATGTTTATGATACCTTCTGCAGAGTCAATTTTAAACCGTTACCATCACATCGTTTTTTGTGATATGATAGCTGGTCTTTACGTATAACGCGACTACGACGAAGGATTTAGATACTAATGACTGGAACAACACTCGGACAAAGACTTGATGCAGATCAAGATATTTTGGTTTTGGGAGAAGACGACCCCAATGTACTTACATTTTCCCACGCTACGGCCTTTACATTGTCAAAAGCCTGCCGGAACAGCTGCCCTTACTGCTCATTTCATAAAAAAGACACCCTCACGGTTCCTTACTCCACCATTAAAGTTGCTAAAAAAGCCAGAACATTAGGCGTAAGAGAAGCCATTTATTTATCAGGAGAAAGACCAGACAAGCTTTCTCAAATTCGATCTGTACTTGATTTATGGGGTTTCAGCTCGTATTTAGATTATGTGTACACAGTTTGCGAACTTGGATTTCTGGAAGGATTAATTCCGGTTATTGAAGTTGGATTTTTAAGCCCTCTGGAACTCAAACGATTGTCTGAAATCTGTGCATTAAATAAAGTAATGCTGGACTCGGTAGATGAATCTGCCTTTTCAAAAGTGTATTCAAAATCTCCAGGAAAAAAACTGGAATTGCGTTTAAAACTTCTGGAATGGTCAGGACGGCTGAAATTTCCTACAACCACAGGAATTATGGTCGGAATCGGCGAATCAAAAAGTCATAGAGAATCCGTCTTAAAAGAAATTGCAAAAATCCATCAGACCTACGGCACCATTCATGATGTAATTATTCAAAACTTTGTACCTGAAGCCGGCACACCATATTCAGGCAAAAATCCAGCCTCAAAAACAGACATGCTTAATATCGTAGAGCAGGCCTTATCCATTCTTCCATCAGATGTGACCGTATCAGTTCCTATGGCCTTAAACCCGGATATCGAAGATTTTATCAGAGCCGGTGTTCGCGATTTAGGTCAGCTTATCGAAGGTAAAAATCCCTATTACAAAGCCAAACCTTTCACCTTTGAAGACCTCGATGCCCTTGCTGCAAAACTGGGACTTCGTCTTCAACAGCGTTTCCCTCTAAAAAAATCCTTTATTAAAAATGGCCTGTATTCCAAAAAATTAGGCCAGGTTTTTGATGCCTACCGTTATAAAATCAAAAAAGACGGGCAAGACGTAAAGAGCAAATGAAAATTCAGCCAGAATCTTTAGATCGTCTAAAACTTGAACCGTTGGGGATTCGCAAATCCTCGAAGTCTCAGGATTTTTTTTCAGATTTAAAAGAAGCCGAGAAAAGCCCAGGCGAGTCTCACGTTGAAACAGAACCTAACACTTACAAAAAAGCTGAAAATCCAAAACCGGAAGATCCGCTTCAAAAAGTTAATGTGATGGTAAAAGGCGGCGAATTCTGGATTCATGTTCCTATTCCTCAGTTTCAAGCTAGCCCGGTGCCAACCCTTGAACGGGTGCTTGTTGCCAGCGTTCATTATGCAGAAGGCGTGCCGTACCCTGTTGTTCACTTTAAAAGTGATACGCTTCCAATTGAAATCAAGATTGAAAAAACCAATGGAAAACTTAATATCACCGTGTTTGCTTCCGATGAACTTTTAAAAGACCTTAAGCAACATCTTAATCCTCTAACCCAATTAATGACACAAAAAATAAACAGCCCGTTTTCACTTCAACTTGCTAACAATTCCTCAGATTCCGATTCTCAGAAACGCCAGAAACATCAGCCTAAAAAAGATAGTCATACAGATGAAGAAGGAGACTTTGAACTGGAATGATAGCCCCTGTTTACATCGCTCAGGCAGATTCATCATTATCCGATCAGAATGTGCTTCTTAATCAAATTCAACAAGCTCAAAATAACGTCTCAGGCACCGGATCTTCCCCATTTAGCTCCAGCAACAAACCCGTTTTAAAATTAGTCAATTTTTTAAAAACAAAATTTTTTGGCAAGACCTTGCCATTAAGCGATAAAGAACATAAACTTACTGGTATTGGTATTGTCATAGGCATTAGCAGAAGCACTGAAAATGTCATCTGTTTAATGCACGATGTTGACAGACCCTTAACCTATAATGCTAAAGTCGTTTTTGAAAAAGAATTGTTCGGAGAAACATTTGGAGATGTAGCTCAGCGCAATTCGAAACTTACACAACAAAACCTTGATATAGAAGCCGGATTAAGTCGCGATATCAGCCCTCTTTTAAACTCAGGAGGAGAGCTATCCACCATAGCCAGTCCTACAGCACCGCAACAGTCACAGGAGACCCTGCAAAACATGCAAACCGAAGACATTACTTACTTTGACCGCAGAACACAAAGCACTCAAAAAGGGAAAATTATTCTTCTAAAAGGAAAACCTTTTTTTCAAGACGACGGATCCCCCGTTTTCATCAGGTTGGAGAAACAGTAAATGTCCATGTCCAAGCAAAAATTCGCCTATTCCAGAGCTATCAAACTTCCTGCAGCCGTAGGAGACTGGACCACTATTCAGTACCGCGATGAAAACGAAAACCCTATCCATGTATCCACTATTAAAAATATCGGGTTTAACAGCCTTCCGAAAGAAAAAGTACGGGAAGCACATTATATACATTACCGTTTAGCCGAAAACCTCATTCAAAAAATTTCGTCCGATCTGGATATTCACGTAGAATTACACACCGTTACAGCCTCCCAGATGTCCTATCAGGACTTTATCTCTCAATACAATTCCCAGGTTGTACAATGCGATTTTCAAATTGATAAACTTGGAAAAATCAATCTTGTACTGGATTGGGGACTTGCCGATTGCCTCATCAACCGTTTAACCGGCGGTAATGGCGAAGAAACCCACTCTTTATCTATCAGCGAAATTGAAATGAGCATTCTTCAGGGTGAAATCGAGCAGCTGATCCCTACGCTCACCCAACAATGGCGGTCGTTATTCAGCAAAAGCCAGATGAATCTTGATTTTATCTGCGGCCGTTTTGTACCTGATAAAAAACTACCTCTCAGAGAAGCCGTTTGTGTGTTTTCATTCTACGTCTATTTTGGAAAAAGTGATTTATACAAAATCGTTTGGGCCTACCCCAGCGAAGTATTACGAAAACTGTTGTATGCGTTATCGCTTCTTCCCGATCCTATCAAACCTAATATTCAATTTAAACCTAAAACCATTAAAACCTTAAAAACACCGGTAAAAGCTGTCCTTGGAAGGGCCTCTTTAACCATGAGAGAATTAAAAAGTCTTCAGGTAGGCGATATTGTGCCACTTGATAGCCATCTGGATTCTCCTATAGAAGTGTTGATTGGAGACAGAACCAAGTTATCCGGCCAGCTTGGCGTATTTCAAAATCACGTAGCTGTTCAGCTTATCTTTATGGATCCTGAAACAACAAATCAACCTCAACGATATAAATCGGAAAGTTCATCTTACGACTCACAACAATCCATTCCATTTGCCAATGTACAGCTTACCAATACGCAAGATCCTATTGCACAGCCTGAAGAAGACAGCTCGGATATGATGGGCGGTGGATTTCTAAGCTTTGGTGGAAATAGTGGGGGTGACAATTGGGGAAGCAGTTCATCTTTCTCTAGTGAGACTCCGCCACCTCCTCCTCCGGCAGCAAGACAACCGCAACCTCCAGCACCAGAGACCTCAAGCTTTGAAGAAGACGAAGACGAGGAAGAAAATGATCTGGATAATTACGATCATTTATTTGAATCCGAAGAGGACTCTCAACCTGTAGCCAAACAGGAAACAGCCTCATTTGACAATGGACAATTCGACGAACAGGATCATGACGATCTATTCAGCGATAACGACGATTTTGGCAGCTTCGATAATGAAGAAGAAGAGGAAGCTCCAAAACAGGACAAAACTCAAAAAAAACCTCAAAAAACCACCAGTGAAGACGATTTTTCCTGGGACAGCCTGGATGACCACTTTTAATGACAAGAAGTATCAGCATTATCAACTATAAAGGCGGCACAGGAAAAACAAGTACAGTTGTTAACCTGGCCCATTCCCTATCCCGATCAGGATTTAAAGTTCTAATTGTGGATCTTGATCCTCAAGGATCCGTATCTTACTACCTTGGCCTTACGCCTCGGAAAACCGTATACGATCTTCTGATTCAGCAAAAGCCTTACCACGAATGCGCTACAGCAGCCCGGGAAAATCTGGATGTTATTTGCTCAAACGAACGGCTTTATCCGGCAGAACTGTCTATGGCCACCATGAAAAACAAAGAGTCTTTACTGACACAGGTTCTTCAGGATGTTACAGAATATGATTTTATTTTATTGGACTGCGCACCTTCAATGAATCTGTTAAATCAAAATGCACTTTATTTCTCAGATGAAATCATTTTACCGGTGTCTATGGAGTTTTTATCACTGGTTGGTGTAAAACAGCTATTGAAGAATATTCAAATCATGAATAAAATGATGGGCAAAAAAGTAGCAATATCCAATGTTGTTCCTACTTTTTTTGACAAAAGAAACTCAAAATCAAAAGAAATACTTGAAAGTCTCAACAGAGTCTTTCCAGGAAAAGTATCTTCCCCTATTCATCTTACGGTAGCGCTTTCCGAAGCACCAGGCTACAGACAGACCATTTTTGAATACGAGCCAAATTCCAAAGGCGCTCGTGACTACGACCAACTAACCAAAGAGGTACTGAATTATGGCAAAGCGTAAACCTTTTGAAGATCCCCTAGACGATATTGATCCGGTAATGGAGCAGGCGTTTTCAGACTTCGCTGAAGACGGAAATCAAGGCGTATCCTACGAAACTGACGACCAATTGGATCAACCGGAAATAGCGGATATTCAATTCCCGACTCTTGTTGAAGAAACCCACGGAAAAAAAGTGGAAATGGATTTATTCGGAAACATTCCTATCAATATTTCTGTTGAGCTTGGACGTTCTCAAGTGTCTCTAAAAGAAGTATTTGAACTGTCTGAAGGATCGATTATCGAACTTGAAAGATTAGTTGGAGAACCTCTGGATCTTGTTGTTAACGGACAAATTATCGCTCAAGGTGAAGTAGTTGCCATCGATAGCAACTATGGGTTAAGAATCACATCGATTATCGCAACCCCCGGACAAATTTAACCAGTCTGCATGATTGAAATTTCCTACTACATCAAAGCTATCTTTTCGCTTGCCGTAGTATTGGGTGTTCTTTATGTCATTTTAAGAGCATCCCGTGCATTGCATAAACATCATTTTAGTGGTGAAATGAAGGTCATCGACAGGTTGGCATTAGAACAAGGGGTTTCTCTGGTTATTGTGAAAGTTCGCAACCAGGAATTACTGGTAAGCCTTGCCGGGAAAGAGTTAAAAATTTTAGATAAACTAGGAGAATCTATTGAGGAGCCTATTTCAGCTTAAACAAAAAACCTCCGCCATAGTGTCTCTGCTGCAGCGTCTATCAGGCCGCAAAGCCATCCTGGGACTTTGTATTGCAGCGCTTGTCCTTGTTCCCATAACTCTCTACGCACAAGGTGCCGCCCAGCCACTTAACCTGAACCTCGAAGATCTCACCAAATCACCGGGATTCAGCACCTCATTAAATCTATTATTTTCACTCTCATTTATTACCCTTATTCCATTTTTTCTGATCTCAACCACCTGTTTTTTACGTATCGTTATCGTACTCAGCATGATCAGACAAGCCATTGGTACACAGCAGGCACCACCAAACATGGTTATCGTGTCGCTTGCCCTGTTTATGAGTATTTTCGTTATGTCTCCAACCTTTAATGAAGTCAATACAACGGCTTATAAGCCTTACAAAGAAGGTCGTATTTCTCAACGTGAGGCCCTGGATCTGGGAATCAAACCTTTCAGAAAGTTCATGTTGAAATTTACCAGAGAAAAAGATCTGGCCTTATTTTTAGAGTTTTCCCAGGTCAAATACACAGGCTCTTACGACACCATTCCTATTTTTGTTATCATCCCGGCTTTTATCATTTCCGAGCTTAAAACAGCCTTTCAAATCGGATTTCTTCTCTTTATCCCGTTTGTGGTTATCGACCTTGTTGTATCCAACATTCTGTTATCGCTGGGTATGTTTATGTTATCACCAGCCATGATTTCACTTCCGTTTAAAATCTTATTATTCGTACTGACTGACGGATGGAATCTCATCATCCAGGGACTGCTTCTCAGTTTCAGATAGGAGTCCACATGAATATCGATACCGTTAACAGTATTTTAGGTACAGCCATCCAGGTTATTCTCATCACATCCTTACCCAGCGTAGGGTTGGGGCTTTTGGTAGGATTGGTTATTGCTTTGATTCAAGCCGTAACTCAGGTTCAGGAACAAACACTGACCTTCGTTCCAAAAATGATCGTAGTATTTCTTGTATTGGCAGCCACATTTCCATGGACAGCACGGGTTATTATTGAAATGACCGTACATCTGTGGCGCAATATTCCTATGTACGCACGCTAGTGTATATTCACTTTATATTCATTTTATTTCTCATCATGACACGGATGCTGGGTGTTATTCTGACCGCTCCTGTGTTCAGCCGCCGTGAAGTCTTTGCCATGAGCAAAATCATGATCGCATTCTGGACCTCCTCCCTTCTGATTTTTGTAGTCCCGGTTTCAAGAGAACTTCCAACAACCAGTATTCAGTTTCTTTTTACGCTGGTAACAGAAATTACTATCGGAGCCATGATTGGTTTTGTTTTGGATTTATTTGTAACCGGCATCGAATTTGCAGGCAGTTTAATGGACACCCAGGCCGGATTAAGCGTGGCCTCGTTACTGGATCCTTCATCAGGACGGAACATCACGTTAATGTCCCTGTTATTAAAATGGGTAGCTTTTATGATGTTTCTGGCCATCGATGGTCATCACCTGGTGTTATCGGCTGTGGTTCAAAGCTTTAAAATCATTCCTGTTGGAGGTCAGGCAAACCTTGCCGCCGGAGCCTACGAAGTCTTAAAATTAGGAAGTTATATTTTATATCTGGGCGTCCAGTTATCAGCCCCTATTCTTTTGGTTGTGTTTTTAATCGATTTTGGATTTGGGATGTTGAACAAAGTTGCCGAGCAGGTCAACGTGTTTCAGCTGGGCTTTCAAATCAAACCGTCTATCAGTCTTCTTGTGTTTTTAGCCATCGCACCCAGCATCGTAGGCAGTATTTATAAAATTCTCGACTTTATTACCGCCCATTTGCTGCAACTGTTTCATGCACTCCAAACGCCGATAGGATAAACAATGGGCGAACAAGACTCAGGCGAAAAAACCGAAGAACCTACCCCTCACAAATTGCAGGAAGCCCGTAAAAAAGGACAAATTGCAAAAAGCAAAGACTTAACCGCATCCATCATGGTACTGGTGTCGTTTTTTATGCTTAAAAATATGGCGCCAACCATTTGGGACAGGCTGGTAAAACTGTCGTTTGATGTTTACGCCTACATCCCCGTCAACTTCACCATGAGCATTGCTGGCTATCTCTTAATGGATGTTTTAAAAACCTTTATGTGGATTATGCTGCCCTTGCTTGGCGCTACATTTTTAACCGCCATTATTGTTGAGGTGCTTCAAACCGGTTTTTTACTTTCCGTAGAGTCTTTAGAGCCAAAACTTGAAAAATTAAATCCCATAGAAGGATTCAAAAAATTTTTCACCATGAAGCAATACATCGAGCTGTTAAAATCTCTGATAAAAATGGCCATTGTTATCATGTTGATTTATTCGGTTATTAAAGAAGACTTTTTCATGGTCATTTTGTCCCTGCAGTTGGGTTTGTGGCAAATCATGGCCTTCACAGGCGGACTGATGATGAAAATTGTAATCCGTGTCGGTATTTTTTATCTGATTATCGCTATTTTTGATTACTTCTATCAAAAGTGGGAATACATGAAATCTCTACGGATGTCTAAAAAAGAAATCAAAGATGAATACAAGAGACTTGAGGGAGACCCAATGGTTAAACAACGGCAAAAAGACGCCGCCAGACAAATGGCTCAGGGGCGTCAGATGGGCGCTGTCCCTAACGCCGACGTTGTTGTGACAAATCCGGTTCATCTTGCCATTGCCATTTCCTATAAACCCAACGATATGAAAGCACCAAAAGTGCTGGCCAAAGGAAAACGACTGGTAGCACAGGAAATTCGGCGTATTGCCCAGGAGAACAATGTTCCGATTATTGAAAACCCTCCTCTTGCTCAAGCCATGTTCAAAGTTGTGGAGGTCGATGAAGAGATTCCCATGGAATATTATAAAGCCGTGGCTGAAATCCTGGCTTTTGTTTATAATCTTAAGAAAAAACAGAAAAAGAAAGCAAGGATTATCTCTTAGATGTTTGGTTTTAAGCAACTTAAAAATCTATTTAGTTTAGCGGATGTTATCTTAGCATTCGTCCTGATCGTCATCATTTGCGTGATGATTGTCCCTATTCCTACCTTCTTCCTAGACCTTTTAATGGTTATCAATATCGCTATTTCCGTTATGGTGCTTTTAGTCGCCATGTACTTATCTCAACCTTTAGATTTCGCTGCTTTTCCATCCTTACTACTTGTTTTAACCCTCTTTCGTCTATCGTTAAACGTTGCGTCAACCAAACTTATTCTCAGTCTGGGACCAGATTTTGATGGTCACGTTGTATTGGCCTTTGCAGACTTTGTAACCCGTGGAAACTTCGTAGTTGGAGTTGTGGCCTTTGCCATTATTACCCTCGTACAATTTATGGTTGTTACCAAAGGTTCCGAGCGTGTTGCTGAGGTTGCCGCACGGTTTACCTTAGACGCCTTGCCCGGAAAACAAATGAGTATCGACGCAGACCTTAATGCCGGGCTTATTGATGCCGATCAGGCAAAAGAACGCCGGAGAAAACTGGAACGCGAATCTACATTTTTTGGATCCATGGACGGTGCTAACAAGTTCGTTAAAGGAGATGCCATTGCCGGTATCGTTATCGTTATTATCAATATTATCGGCGGATTATTAATTGGGAGATTCCAGCAGGATCTGCAACTTGGCGAAGCCATGGAACTGTTTACCCGGCTTACCATAGGAGACGGTCTGGT
>JACCDG010188767.1_pt1 | contig 17619 bp, 20 predicted proteins | sample 7442471 | NCBI WGS metagenome assembly JACCDG01 (sample SAMN15323444, study PRJNA562643) | freshwater metagenome | isolation source: river surface water | place: USA:Blue River Watershed | collected 2017-08-17 | reverse complement strand
CAAGAACTTGTCGTTCTCTTTGTAACGTTTTTTCTGAAATGATTCGATAATCCGTATACATAGATCCTGGAACATATCGTCAGCGGTATGCGAATCTTTTACGAGTAAATAAATCGAAGTGAAAATCCTGTCCTTGTGACGGGTCACGAGCACGGACAGTGCTTGTGTGTTGTTTCCGTCGTTGAACAATCCAATGAGTTGTGCATCAGTGAGGTTGGTTAGGTTCATGATGAGTGGTTTAATGAGTTTTAAATGAGGTTTCGTGGTGATATTTCCGGTGAATATATCAGAAAAAAGGGTATTTGAAAACAGGGTATAGGCGTGATAGCATTATAAACAGATAGATGTATTGATCTATCTGTTTGTTTCAGGCATCTTCCGTTTCTACGGCAGATGCTATTTTTTTTGGAATCCGTTTAAGTAGTAAATAATCTTTACAATTATTTTATCTCTCCTCGGTATAGTACACTCACCATACTATGACCCAGTCCGAGGCACTCACTATTTTAAAAACCGGCGCAAATGTCTTTTTGACAGGGGAGCCAGGTAGTGGCAAGACGCATACTATTAATGAGTATGTGCAGTATTTGCATGCGCATGGTATCGATCCAGCAATCACTGCCTCGACCGGTATTGCTGCAACACATATTCATGGTCAGACGATTCACTCATGGAGTGGTATCGGTATAAAGAAATTCCTTTCGCCCTATGAGCTCGACACGATCGCGTCCAATGAACACGTTATTCGTCGCGTGCGCAAAACAACTGTGCTCATCATTGATGAAGTCTCGATGCTCGACGCTGCGACACTCGATGCAGTAGATCAGGTATGTCGGGAAGTGCGACAAACTGCAGAGCCATTTGGTGGTATACAGGTGATTCTTGTTGGAGACTTTTTCCAGCTTCCACCAGTGACACGCGGCGATGAGAAGCCAAGCTTTGCATTTCGTGCAAAGGCATGGAAGAGCATGTCGCCATTGGTCTGCTATCTGACCGAGCAATATCGTCAGGACGATAATGCATTTCTTGCGCTCCTTGCGGCAATCCGTCGCGGGGATTGGGATGGCACGCATATCGGCCTTCTCGAAGATCGTATGGTGACCGAGGACCTCATCATGTCAGATGGAGCAGAACTCACGAAGCTCTTTGCACACAATGCAGACGTCGACACAATCAACACACGTGCGCTCGGCAGTATCGATGCTCCAACAAATCGCTACACTATGAGTGATAAAGGATCAGCGGGACTTGTTGCTGCACTGAAAAAAGGATGTCTCTCACCAGAAGTCCTCGAACTCAAAATCGGTGCAATCGTCATGTGCACGAAAAACAATCAACAAAAAGGCTATGTAAACGGTACCCTCGGTACCGTCATGGGGTTTGAGTCATCAACCAAATATCCGATCATTCGCACCCACCATGGAGATGAGATCACGATTGAGCCTGCCGACTGGGCAGTGGAGGATAATGGCAAGATCAAGGCAATGATCACGCAGCTCCCACTGCGCCTCGCCTGGGCGATCACGATTCACAAGAGTCAGGGTATGTCGCTCGACTCGGCACTGATGGACTTGCGCCAAGTATTTGAATACGGACAAGGCTATGTCGCGCTCTCTCGTGTGCGCTCACTTTCAGGACTTCATCTTGCCGGATGGAATGAACAGACATTTATGGTGCATCCGGAGGTTCTCGCCGAAGACGAGACACTGCGCGCCATGTCGGACTCCGCACACAATGCATTTTCAAATATTCCTAGCGATGATCTGCGTGCAATGCATGAACGATTTATTCTTGCTTCTGGTGGTACGATTGCAACAAAAAAAGTAGCAGGCGCAAAGAAAACAAAAAAGGACACCGTCGAAGCAACGTATGATCTGGTCAAAGAAGGGAAGTCCATCATGGAGATTGCAAAGGAGCGCAAGATGGTATTTGCGACGATTGTCGGCCACATTGAAAAGCTCGTCGATGCAGGACGTCTGGGTCGCAACGATATCGCGCATTTCTTTTCAGCAGAACTCCTCGAGTCTCTCCCCGAGATCGAGCGCGCATTTGCATCTACTGATGTTGCATTTCTCACACCTATTCGTGAAGCATTGAAAAATAAATATAGTTTTGATCAGTTGCGTATTGCACGCCTTGCTATCAAGTCACAGAACCGATAGTACATATCTGTCTCAACGGTGTACACTGAATGTATGGACATCCTCGCACACACACTCTGGACCAATGCCGCAGCACGCGCAGGCAATACCGTATCAGCAAAGAAAAAAGGAAGTTTCAAGATCAGCCCTGGATGGGCAGCATTTTGGGGAGTATTTCCGGACTTCTTTGCATTCACGATACCGTTTTGTATTGCACTCTATCGCGTCGCATTTACCGGCACGACACTTGCCTCATTGCGCGATCATCATGGGCTTGCCGGAGGGTTCGATATTGTGGCGTATCTCTATCAGTTCAGTCATTCACTCGTCGTATGGGCGGCAGTCTTTCTCATTGTCTGGTTTTTTGCAAAGCGCCCGCGCTACGAGCTCCTCGGCTGGGCACTGCACATACTGATCGACATACCCTCGCATGCGATCGGATTTTATCCGACACCGTTTCTCTTTCCATTATCAGAATACCGTTTCCCATACGGCATACCATGGAGCAATATGTGGTACATGTTGATCAACTACACTGCACTCCTTGTGGTCTGGGGATCGATCATTATCAGACGACATAAAACTACCTAAATGACTACCTATCAATCCTATCAAACCCTCACCAAGCCTTCATGGGCACCACCAGCGTACCTTTTTGGTCCGGTGTGGACTTTTCTCTATATCCTCATCGCCATTTCATTTGGTGCAGTATTCATGCGCGCATTCAAAGGCACCATACCGTTTGCAGTCGCATTGCCATTTATACTCAACATCCTGTTCAATATTCTCTTCACCCCGCTTCAATTTTATTTCAAAAATCTCACCCTCGCATCAATCGATGTCGTCCTTGTCGTCATCACACTTGTATGGGGAATGGTTGCGATCTACCCATTTGCATCATGGATCACGTATATGCAGATCCCATATCTCCTCTGGACGAGCTTTGCAAGTGTATTGCAGCTGACGATTACGTGGATGAATCGATAGATAGTGCGCCTTATGCCTGAATCCAAGCCAACCTCATATTGTGAATACGTACAAACACTGCCACCCGACAATGTTCATCGTATCTATCACGACACGCAGTATGGACTCTCTATAGACAATGATGATGAGCTGTTTGAGCGACTCGTGCTTGAGATCAACCAAGCAGGACTGAGCTGGAATACGATATTGCAGAAACAGAAAAATTTCCAATCTGCCTACCACAAGTTCAATATCAAAAAAGTAGCGTCCTATACCGATAACGACCGCGCCCGACTCCTTGCTGATGCAGGTATTATTAGGAATCGTCTCAAAGTAGATGCGGCTATCCACAATGCAGGTGTCATCCTGAAGCTTCAAAAAGAACACGGATCGTTCAAAGCGTGGCTCGATATACACAAAGGCAAGACTCGTGATGAGTGGACCAAGCTTTTCAAAACAACATTCAAGTTTACTGGTGGGGAAATAGTTAATGAATTTCTGATGAGTACGGGGTATCTAAAAGGGGCGCATGTTGCAGGGTGTAAGATTGGGAAGAAATTAAATAAAAAAAGCCTTTAGTAAAACTAAGGGTTTTGCGAGTGTGTTGCAGTTGACGATTACTTGAATAAACCGATAGGACTTTAGTTTTTCTTTATATTTTATAAGGGTTTATTGTAAAGATAGGGGAAATATGGGAAGATATCCATATGAAAACCAACAAGGTTGCTACAACTTCAGCTCCTATGCAGAATGAAAATCTGGAGAAACTTCAAACTGTATTTCCGAACTTTGTAAAAGATGGGCAGATCGACTTTGATGCACTCAAGGCGTTTTTTGATACAGAAGGGCTAACTGCAGGTCCAGAAAAATACGGTCTCTCCTGGGCGGGCAAAAGCCGAGCGTTTCAGGCAGTGCGTACTCCTGCAACAGGGACACTCGTCCCACAACGGGAAGAAAGTAAAAATTGGGACGATACTGAAAATCTATTTATTGAAGGTGATAACCTCGAAGTCCTCAAGCTCCTCCAAAAGCATTACCGCGAAAAGATCAAAATGATCTATATCGATCCGCCGTACAACACTGGCAAAGACTTCGTCTACAAAGACAACTTCACCCAAGGTGTTGCTGATTACTACGAGCAGACGGGGCAAACACAAGGCGGAATCAAAATGTCGACCAACACTGAGAAAAACGGGCGGTATCACAGTGACTGGCTCACGATGATGTACCCACGCCTTTTTCTTGCGCGTAATTTACTCAAAGAAGATGGGGTAATTTTTATTTCGATAGATGATAATGAAGTTGCAAATCTGCGATTGATAATGGATGAGATTTTTGGAGAGGAGAATTCTTTAACAGAATCTCCGACTGCACTGATTTGGCAGCAATCAGGAACAACAGCTGGTCATTTTGCTAATGCGCACGAGTATATTATTTGTTATGCAAAAAATAAAATAAATTTATCATTTTTTAGTTTGATAGATTATGGAGATGATTCAGTAATATCACACGGTGCATTAAAAAAGATTTCTAAAGCAAACCCGGCGAGTGAAATAGTATTTCCTGCAGGTTTTCCTTTCGAGGGGACGAATGCTATTTTTGAAGGTGAACTAGGAGGGTCTGAGAAAGAAATAATTGATGGAAAAATGGTTTTTGAAAACGGGAAATTGGTTGAAGCTGTAAGTGTTACCGCAGGCTGGGCAATGAAAGATCAAATTCTTTCTTGGATTGATGGAGAAGAAACTTATGATACAAAAGGGCAAAAGATACTCCGCTTTTTCTTTAATAAAGAAGGTATGTTGTGGTACCAAAAAGAAAGAGGGACAGTTCATCCAAAAACAGTTTTAGATAAATCTGTAGGTACAACAAAAATAGGTTCATCAGAGCTTGAAGGATTAATGGGGCTTAGAGTTTTTGATTTTCCAAAACCTGTTTCTTTATTGAAATTTTTATTTGGATTCACAACAAAAGATACGGATATTATTTTAGACTTGTTTGCTGGTACAGGGACAACAGCTCATGCCGTAATGGAATTAAATGGCGAGGATAGTCAACATAGAAAATGGATCTGTGTACAGTTACCCGAAACTACAGATGAAGACAGTGAGGCAAATAAAGCAGGGTATAAAACTATCTCAGATATTTCTCGTGAACGTATTCGTCGAGCGGGAGAGAAAATAAGTAAAGGTGATATAGGTTTCAAGTCCTACAAACTCGCACCATCGAACTATCGACAATGGCGAGAAATCACAACTGAAGAAGATACTGAAGCACTGATCAAGCAATCAAAACTCTTTACAGAAAAACCACTTGTTGATAATTTCCAAGAGCAAAATGTTGCGCACGAGATTCTTTTGAAGGAAGGTTTTGATCTAAATACTGTAGTAGAAGGACAGAAGATTATAACTGGGGTCATTGAGTACTATCGCGCAACTGATCCAGAAACTAGTCAGACAATATATATCAGTTTCTCAGACAAGATCACCAAGACTGCTATAGATCAAATAGGTATGGAAGAAAATGCAACTTTTGTGTGCTTTGATAATGCACTTGATGATACGACGAAGGTCAATGTTGGAAGAAATATTAATATAAAGACAATTTAGTTCTATCGTGAAAAATACTCATAAATACATAAGACCTAAAAAAGAAGCAAGTACTGTTATAAAAAAATATAGACATTACTTTTTCTATTCTATATCAGCAATCTTACATATAAATTATGATATTTATTACAAAATAAGACACTATAACACCAGGCTAATTGTTGAAGAGATTGTTTCCTATCTACAGCAGAATGAAACTCTAATAGTTAGGGGGCATCTTAATCTCATGATTGAAGAGTTTATATATCTAACTAAAGAAGACCCTGTTTTTACTCAAAGATATGATTTTTTTGCTAAAAATCTTGTTTATGAAATATCAAAAGCTAGAGAAGTAGAATATTCTTATCCTAAACTTTTAAAATCCTTTCTTATTTTAAAAAATGAGTTTGATCTTACCTACTCTAAGACCTTACAAGGTCTTTTGGGTACTTTTTTGCTTGATGATTTCTTTGATAAGAAAAACGATGATTATGAAAAAAAGCTGATAAATTTTGAAAGATTGATTTATAACTTAATTGCTGAGTTAAAAAAATACTATTCAAGAGAATATCTCGATTATTTTAGAGAACAAGAATTTGAAAACAATTATAACTTTGAGAGAGCATTTAATAATTTCATAAATCTGCTGTTTAATCATGAAGATCGTGAGTATGACGCGTATTTAAGAATAGATCTTTTTCAAGATTTTATTTCTGAAAAACAGAGCGAGGGTTTTGAAGTTTTTAAAGAGTATTTAATTAAGTCTGGTCTTGAGATTGTAACTCTTGCAGAGGTAAGTCTTATCTATAAAAATTTAAATGAGCGTTTTAAGGATGAGTCATTTCTCAAAGATTCTGTACCCTCTTTTTTTATTAGAATAAGATCAGTAAAAGGAATAAGTTTCTTTAAGGTTGCAGATGAGTCCTATGGAAAGATAAAAAAAATAATAGACCCATTTCTAGTTGGTTTTAATACCTATAGAGTCGGTGTACATAAGAAAGTATTATTGAAATCTTCGCACAGTAAGTATTTTCTAGTTAAAAAAAATGAGCCTGAGTATATGGTACATATCGGCACTAGCTCATTAATTGAAAAAATGAGATATTTCTTTGAGAATAATAATGAAGATGTTTTGACTCAGAATAGACTTTCAAAAAGTTTAGAATACTACCGTTTGTTTTCTGAGGAGGATAATCATAATCAGAAACTTTTATTTCTTTGGATTGCGCTCGAAAATTTATTTAGTGATGCAAGTGGAAGCCTTCAGAACTACGAACTAATGAAATCGATTTTACCTAAAATTAAGGCTATATATCTTCTTAGGGATTTATGTGATGAAATGCAGTTATTTTTAAACGAGAAAATTACTTTTGCAAAAAAAATGTCAAATTTCATTGAAGAACAGAAATATAAAAATATAATTAGTAAAATCGAAGCTTTTAATTTAATAGACGGAAAGCATGGCAAATTTAATAATGTTAGTATATATAAAGCCCTGAAAAGACAAGATAGTCAAAACCTGATTAGTTTACTAGATAATTCATTTTATGAACATAAATACTCTAAGCTCGCTAAAATTATTCTACTAGACGATAAGGGTTGTCATTCTGAGCTCGCTAATTTCTTTACCAGAGAAGAAACTAAAGCTCGCTGGAATATAGCTAGGATTTATAGAACAAGAAATCACATAGTCCATGGTGGGTATTATGATCCAGCACATGTTAATGATCATCTTTGTATACTAGAAAATTATTACTTCTTACTAGTTAAAGATGTTATTGATAAGTTAACCTCAGATAAGTATAAGACTCATGATCTTGGAGAATACTATGATCGATTAAAAAGATCGTATGATTTTTACAAAGATTTGTGTAAAAATAAACTACAAGAAAGAGATGATAAACTCATAGTATTACCTTATTTTATTATGTAAATTATGAAATTCAAATTCTCAAAAGATCTAGACTATCAACTCGACGCAATCAATGCGATTGTCGGCCTCTTTGAGGGCGTAAAAAATACAAAGCAAAAAGATACTGCAATCTTGCGCTCACCAACTGCACTTGTCGCAAATGAGCTTGAGTTTCATACCGATCTCGTACTTGCAAATCTGCGTGCAATTCAAAAGCAAAACAGTATTGAACAAGCAACTGTGCTCGATTCAGCAAACTTCTCAATCGAAATGGAGACTGGTACCGGTAAGACCTACGTGTATTTGAGGACAATATTTGAACTCAATGCAAAGTATGGGCTAACAAAGTTTGTTATTCTCGTCCCAAGTGTGGCAATCCGTGAAGGTGTGCTCAAGACTATCGAGCAAACTCGTGAGCACTTCAAGGAGCTCTATGACAACGTGATCTTTGGTTCATTTGCGTATGACTCTGCCAAGCTTCGCCAAGTACGCGACTTCATTCAGTCACCAGAAGTGCAGATCATGATTATGACTACACAATCATTCACTGCTGATACTGCGGTCATGCGACAGACTGATCGTGATGATACCTATGGTGAGGAGTCGTATATCAAAATGGTGGCGCAAACGCGACCGGTGGTGATCATGGATGAGCCACAAAATATGGAAGGTCCAGCAACACGTGAAGCCCTCAAGCTACTTGAGCCACTCGTACAGCTACGTTATAGTGCAACTCATAGAGAAGTACACAACCTTGTGTACAGACTTACGCCAGTGGATGCCTATACCAAAGGCCTCGTGAAAAAAGTTGAGGTCTGGGGTGCAACGATTGCTAGCACAGGGGAGTTTATATTCAAGGTGCTCAAAGTTGTTACCAAGAGAGGTGAAGCACCAACAGCACAAATACAAATTGAAGTAAAAACGGCAAGCGGTGAGTACGAGCTCAAAGAAGTAAAAATCAAAGACGGCGATGATTTATATGTGAAGTCAAAGAAAAATCAGAAATATGAAGGATTGTACGTAGGTGAAATCAGTGCGCGTGATGGAGTGGAGCTTTCAAATGGCAAGTTATTTGCGATAGAAGGTGAGGATGTTGCTTCTAGGGACGAGATATTTCGCACACAGATCCGCGAGACGATCAAGGCGCACATGCGCAAGCAACAAGACCTCGGCAAACGTATCAAAGTACTCTCACTCTTTTTTATTGACAAAGTAGAAAATTATCGTGGAGAAAATGCGATAATCAAAACTATATTTGAAGAAGAATTTAATATACTCAAGGCACGATCTGAACATTTCAGAGATGTTGATGTTGCAGTAGTGCATGACGGATATTTCTCACAAGATCGACAAACTGAAGGGCGTAAATCCGTGGAAATAAGCTCCGAACCAAAACGAGAAAAGCTTACGTATGATCTCATCATGAAAGATAAGGAAAAACTACTATCGTTTGAAGAACCGTTGTCATTTATCTTTTCACACTCTGCGCTCAAGGAAGGGTGGGACAATCCAAATATTTTCCAAATTTGTACTCTGATCCAAACCCATGACGACTTCACCAAGCGTCAAAAGATTGGTCGCGGACTTCGTCTGCCCGTAGATGTGGATGGTACACGTATTTATGACCCAAAGGTGAATGTACTCACCGTGATTGCAAATGAGAGCTATGAGACATTTGCTCGCACACTCCAAGACGAATATGACGCAGCGGGCTATACCGGCAAAGCACGTATTGGAAATGCAAAAGAGCGCGTTACGGTGATGTTTAAAAAGGCACTTATCGATGAAGAATTCAAAAAGCTCTGGGATAGGATTAGCGAAAAGACAGTTTACAATGTCGCACTTGATTCCAAGACACTCGTCCGCACTGCGATCGGAAAGATAGACGAAACAATTTCACAAAACAATCTTGCGGTAGTAGTTGAAAAGGTGCAGCTTGAGGTAAATAAAGAAGGTGTGGTTCGTACAGTATATCAAGGACGAAGTGTCGGTGAAACTGTTGAACAAATTTATACCATTGAAAATATCGTTGATCGCATTGCGCGAGAAACAGCACTTACGAGAAAAACAATTCTTTCTATTTTGGAAGGGGTTGCAGATTTTGATTTAGTGCTGAAAAACCCCGAAGCATACGTGCGCAGCGTCATCACCATCATTAATGGATGTAAACAAGAGTTGATTGTGAATGAAGGCGTACAGTATGTACCGACCGGAGACTACTGGAAAATGGAACTATTTGAAGACTTTGAGTCCTATGCGAATAAAACAATTCCTTCAGAAAGATCTATCTATAGCCATGTCGCATTTGATAGTGAGGGAGAAGAAGCATTTGCGCGCAATCTTGAGGTGCGTCAAGATGTAAAAGTATTTGCAAAGCTTCCAAACTGGTTCAAAATCGATACGCCACTTGGTGGATACAATCCAGACTGGGCAATAGTTATTAGTAAAGAAGGTGGCGATACGTTGTATCTGGTACGCGAAACAAAGTTTGTCGAAGATCTTGATAATCTTCGTCCAAGCGAAACACAAAAAATAGCGCTTGGTAAAAGGCATTTTAAAGCTATTGGGTTTGATAATTTTACTGTTTCTACAAAAGATGATTTAACTGATTTGTTTTAATTATGAAACGCGAAAAACTTGTCACATATTTTGACGAAAATGGTAAAGAAATAACAAAAAAAGAATTTTTAGCTATACAAAAGCAAGTAGTGGTTGGTGAAGGAAAACTATTAGGTACACCAATAAAGGATGGACTTATTACAAGAAAAGACCTATTTAATGTTATTAAAGACAATGGAATGGAAATTATTAAGTATAAAGGTAAAAAATATATAAAATAAAGCGATATAAAAATTTTCAATAAGTTTTTCGTATCTTGCTTCATAGGTCTAAAAATGATCTAATCATGGTCATGAGTAAAAAGATAACCTTATTTCTAAATGATGGCCTTCCAAAAGGCATTCGTGAAATCTCGATTGATCAATGGAGTGGTAGAGCAATTTGTGGACCAAGAAGTAAAATTGATCAAATGCTTAAATTTACAGAATTAAATAATCCTTCTGTATATTTTTTAATAGGTGAACCAGAAGAAGGTGAATTTCTTAATGTATACGTAGGAGAAGCTGATCCATTTACACAAAGAGTAAAAGATCATCTAAGAACAAAGGATTGGTGGGAACATGTTGTTGTATTTTTCGGATCGAATCAAAATCCAAATAAAACAGGTATTCAATATCTTGAAACAAAATGTATTTCGGAACTAAAGAAGGCTGTAAAATGTGAGCTGAAAAATGGAAATACGCCAACACTACCAAGCATAGCTAGGGAAGATATTCCTGGTTTGGATAATTTTTATGAAAATATTACTTTAGTAATGCCATTGTTAGGCTTTGATATTTTTGCCCCTGAAATCAAAAATCAAAAAATTGAAAGTGATGAGTATATTTTTTGTACAGGTAAAGGTGCAAAATCAAAAGCTGTATTACTTGATGATGGCAAAGTGCGTATTCTAAAGGGTTCAACTGCAATAAAAGAAAATTCGCCAAGTTTTGAGAAACATAATTATAAAAAGATAAAAGATGAATTATTAAAAATTGGGCGATTAATAGAAAAAGGAGAATACCTTTGTTTTGAAGATGATTATGTTTTCGATAGTTTAAGTGCAGCTGCTGCTGTTGTTCTAGCTCGTTCTGCTCATGGCCCAAAGGAATGGGTATATCAAAATGGTTTAACAGTAAAAGATTCGATTGAGGTATAGACTATATTTATGGAAGATGAAACAAACGAAGAAGCAAAAACGTTGATGGAGGATCATGAAATTGACGAAGATATGGCCGAAACGGTACAGGAGCTTATAAGTGAAGGGTTGGATGAAGACGAGGCGGTGGAGATAGCTGAAGAGGGAATATAATTTGAATAATAAAGTGCTATAGTTATCTTATATGGAACAAATGAAACCAAAAAAAGAAGTAGTACAAGGAGATCTTTTTGAGCAAAAGGCTTCTGTGCAAGAACCTGAAAAGGCATCGCCACTTGATGTAAAATACGGAAAAGAAATGTTGGATGAGTTGTACGCATCAACTCCCGATGATCATCAAAGAGGGCAGTGGCGCTAAAGAAATAAAAAACGTTCCGCATATTGCTATGCGGAACGTGTAGTTAGTTGAGTGCAGGATTGAAAGTCGCAGCATCTTCATCTTTTTTCTTGAAACTGTAGGTTCCATACTTCATTTCTTTTAAAAAGATAATGATAATTGGTAGATTATTTGATCCATGTACTGTTCCAAATAGTAACCACGAATTTTTAACAATAATTTCATCAAGGAGATAATTTTGCGCACGACCAAGTCCAGACATTGTAGACTCATTCATGTCACTTGATCTGTAACCAACAGTGTGTGATTGTGTTATATGGTTACCAGGACCAAATGCTTTTTTCATCGTGATTTTAATTTTTTTCATACCCTTCGAAGGGTTGTGAGGAAAAGAAATAGTTGCATCAATGAGAACTTCATTTATGAGCCGATTTTGGAGCATTTTGAATTGATTTTCATCAAATTCAAACTGTATCTGACCTGTTACAGGTAGGGGACCGATTTGTTGCATATATAATTATATTTTAAGGTTTGCTATATTATAGCATTTATACCTGTATAAGTCAATATTTGGGTAGTATATTTACTTATTATTAAACTCGTGTCCTAATATCGATTTGACTAGTATTTTCCTGTGAATAAGTAGAATGAAGGGTATATGGATCACACAGACCGCGGACTTCTCACAACTATGATCATTATCGGGGTAATCATCATTATTCTGCTTCTTACTCGTGGATCGATCGGTACGGCGTACACATCGTACAACTACCGTGCAGGCAATGGCCTCACTGCAAGTGCGGTCCCATTTGACGATAATACAGGGTATATCAACCTCAACACCCAGCCGACCTACTACACTGGCTCGACATCGGTTCGTGCTCTCAGCCGCCCAAGTACGACAGCAGGCACTCGTACTACCACCTACTACACGTATAGTAGTGCTCCATCGACGACCTATACGTATCCTGGGACAACAACGTACTATTCTGAAGGCTGCGCTGCAGGATATGTCTACAGTGAGACAACTGGTGCACCGTGCTACCAGGCAATGAACTAGTCTCGTGTGGCATGCTATGCTACTCGTATGAAAATCACCTCAGCTGTATTTATAAAAGGAATTGTCGCTCCTGACGAGTTGCTTGCTGGTACCATACCGCAGGTTGCATTTATTGGTCGATCCAATGTCGGCAAGTCCAGCGTCATCAATACACTCGCTGCTCAAAAGAATCTTGCAAAGGCAAGTTCGTATCCCGGCAGAACTCAAGAGGTGAACTTATTTTTAATAAACAACAAACGCTATCTCGTCGACCTTCCGGGGTATGGCTTTGCTCGTTCATCTGCCGCAGGTCGCGCAAAGATCAAGGGGTTGATCGAAGGGTATTTATTTAATTGGGGGTACACCCAGACCAAAGTCGTACTCATCATCGATGCATATGTCGGTCCTACCGATACTGATCTTGAAATGCTCCAGATGCTCGAAGCGGCAGGAAAACCAATCGTCATCATTGCAAACAAAGTTGATAAGTTGAAAAAGAGCGACCAGAAGCGCCAACTCGAAAGTATTCACAAGATTGTCGGGCCACATCGATTTATTCCGTACTCCGCTGAAAAGAAAATTGGTATTGGTGAGCTTGCTGACGAAGTGCTCCGTTAGGGTGTATACTTGGGTCATGACTAATAAACAAATCACATGGAGCTTCATTGCAATCGTTATTATTTTTATAATTATTTTGCTAGGTACACGTCAAATTGTTGTACCAGTAGTGCAGGACAATCAGCCTGTAGTAACTACTACTGATACCGTCACTGATACTTCTACATCTGCAAAGGGTAAGCTTCCTGCAGGCTCTCCGGCTCCAGGTGAACTCAAGGCAATCATTGGTACATGGGTATGGCAACGTACTGTGATGCGTGATGCGCCGGTTATTACTCCAAAGATCGCAGGAAAGTTCACTGCAACCTTTGATGCGAAAGGAAGCGTAGGTGGTACAACTGACTGTAACGGCTATGGTGGTTCATACAAACAGGGAAGCGATGGCATCATCAGTATAGGCAGCATGATGTCTACAATGATGTACTGTGAAGGTTCGCAAGAACAGGTGTTTACCGGACAACTCTCAAAGGCAAATGGCTATTCATTTGACGACAAAGGCAACCTTCTCATCAACTTCGACAACGATGCCGGTTCGATGGTATTTGCGAAGAAGTAATCTGAATCGCTTGGAATGTTTTTTCGGATCATCAGAACACGCAGACGCAAAAAGGTCCGATCGCCAAACGTTACTGCAAATCTACATTTGCATAGTGAGACTGCGCGAACACTCGTACATGCGCGACTCGAATACTGGAATCAGTTTTATGGATTCACGTATGGTCGTGTGAGTATTCGTGCACAGAGTACGCGATGGGGAAGTTGCTCGAGCAAAGGCAACCTCAATTTTAACTATCGGATCGTCGATCTGCCGCCGCATCTCGCGGACTATCTTGTCGTTCACGAGCTCTGTCATCTGGGTGAAATGAATCATTCATCACGGTTTTGGGCATTGGTCGAAAAGACAATTCCTGACTATGAACAACGGAGGAAAGAATTGCAGAAGATTTCGGTGAGATAAGTGGTTTTGAAGCATATAAATAAGGCTATGCTATACTCTGGTCTCTTGAGAGATTTGCATGTCGTTTGACAAAAGGCGATATCTGGATAGTATTAGCAAAAATTATTAGTACACCCAAAAACAAAAAGTATGAAGAAAAAAGTTGTAGTTATCGAAGTTCCCACTGGAGATGAAAAAATCCGTGATGAGAAAGGGTATCGTAAAGACACGATGCCGATTGTTCAATCATTGAACGAAAAAGGATACGCAAGTAGCGTAAGTTTTTATTCAAATGAAGGATCAGAACAACTTATCAGCGAATTGAGCGATGCTGCCGTTGTGATTTCACGTGTTAATCCTGGAAATATCCCAGGAGGAGAATCAAAGTATTTTGCATTCCTTCAAGCACTTGAAGACAAAGGCGTTATTGTATTGGCAAGTCCAAAAACTATGCTTAGCTATGGTGCAAAGGATGCTGTTTCAAAACTTGCTGGTACTGCAATCGTACCAAGTGACACAGTTGCATACTATACACAGGAAGAACTTGTTGAAGGTTTTCCAAAACTTTTGGCTATTAAACCTCGTGTGTTGAAGCAAAACCGTGGCTCACAAGGTTCTGGTATCTGGTTGGTAAAATTGAAAGATCCAGCAGTGCCAGTAACAATGGATAGTATCGTACAGTGTACTGAAGCAGTGGACAACCACATGGAAGAGCGTACATTGGGCGACTTTATGCAGTTCTGCAACCAGTATTTGACTGGTGAGAACGGCATGCTCGTTGATATGCCATTCCTTCCACGTATTGCAGAAGGTGAGGTTCGTATTGTCATGGTTGGGAAAAATCCCATCTATGTTGTACACAAAAAACCTCAAGCGGGAGAGTTTTCTGCAACATTGGGTTCAGGTGCGAAGTATGACTACCAGTCTCCTGAAGAATGGCCAGCATTGATGGAAGCGTTCAACAAGAGTATTCCTGTCATGCGTGAGAAGCTTGGCGGATTGGATACTCCACTTATCTGGACAGCAGACTTCATTCTGGATACTGATGTAGAAGGCAAAGATATCTACGTACTTGGAGAAATGAATTGCTCTTGCGTAGGATTCACGAGCCAGCTTGATTATGGTATTCAGGATAAAGTTGCTAATGAGGTAAGCGAACGACTTGCTGCATAAGTATTCATCTTTTTGTAAAAGGCCATCCACATGTGGATGGCCTTTTATCATGCATGGCATGCTATACTTTATATCTATGGCAAAAGGAAACAGCAGTCAGCGTAAAGACGCTAAAAAACCAAAAAAACCGAAAGCAAAATAATGCCGTTAGGTGGTTGTGTTGCGATATAAAAAGCGTATACTTTGCGTGTTATTAGCACGTAGTAATCTATATATTTTATGGTAGCAGTATTTTTTATCGGACGAATCATCTTTGGTGGTTATTTCATCTATAACGCCTACAATCACTTCAAAAACGCAGACGGTCTCGCTGGCTATGCAAAAATGAAGGGTGTACCTATGGCAAAAGTAGGTGTCATCGCAAGTGGTATCTTGTTCCTCATCGGAGGTCTTTCTATCGTACTTGGTTTCCACATGGTGCTCGGTATGTGGGCATTGGTGCTCGCACTCTTGCCGATCACTTTCATGATGCATCAGTTCTGGAAGGAAAATGACACAATGGCAAAAATGAACGAGCGTATTGGATTCTTGAAAAACCTCGCTCTGATCGGCGCATTGCTTATCATGATCTCAATGGCATATATCTATTTCTCATAAGAGATAGACAATATTTCTTAAAGAAAGACCGCTCAAACAGCGGTCTTTCTTTTTGTGTAGAGTGTGGTATAAAGAGAATAAGACACAATATTGTTAAAAATTAAATCGAGAAAAAATGGAACGGATTGATGACACACCAGGATTTTTTACGCAGCTTTTTCGAGATCTTATCGGAATCATGTTCATCAGAGGAACGAATCAGGAAACGGTACAAAGCCTCAAGGAGCACGATGTGCCCGATGATGGACGTCCACGACAAGGAATGCAGGTATGGTTTCAATACTCATACGAAGGAAGAAGGGTTGTTGTATACACCACCTATTCAGCGTTGATTAATGGACCAAAGGATAAACGTCAAGGCTGGGTGTTGATTTTTGATAAGGATGGTGAAGTAACACTTTACTCATTTCCTATTCTGAAGTCGGCATCATTTTTTGGTATCATGTTCTCGTATGCCAAGGCATTTCAGGATTTGGTTAAACATTGGCCAAAATGTCCTCAGTGTGGGAAAGATCTGTCATTGATGCATGTTAAAAAAATACTGCATGTAAAACGTTTTGAGTGTCGTACTCGTCATAAAGAACATCGACATACTCAACGTCGCCCTGAAATCTGGATATTCGATTTACTATTTCTTGAACCAGAAAATTACTACTTCTTACGGAGTAAATATTTACCGGTTTACAAAAAAGAATTGAAACGGATTGCAGCAGGAGATGCGGTTGGCGTCAAAAAACATCTAGAGCGCAGTGAGAAAAAGAAGGCTGCTCATCTTAAAGAGATCCAAACAGTTGTTGAAGCCTATTATGATCACACTGTTTACAATGATGAACCCTATGCAGATGCGTAGGGTTTATTTTATTTGAAAAGAGTATAATGACTATATGGAGACCATATATCTAGGAGGGGGATGTTTTTGGTGTACTGAGGCTGTATTTCACAGTCTCAAAGGGGTGGTTGAGGTCGTACCCGGCTATATGGGTGGGACTGTGCTGAACCCAAGCTATGAGCAGGTTTGTACCGGTACGACTGGGCATGCTCAGGTGATTAAAGTCAGCTTTGATGAACAGATCATAACGCTCGATGATATTCTTGATGTCTTTTTTGCAACACACGATCCGACGACGCCCAATCGCCAAGGTAATGACATCGGCACACAGTATCGCTCTATTATTTTCTATACCGACCATGATCAGGCAAAAGACTTGGGAGACTCTGCACGAGATCCACATGCAGTCCTCAGTCCTATCCATACAGCCATCGCGCGCAAACAGGCGACACTGCCAGAAGGAAAGTTTGTTGTGACACAGATTGCAGCGGCATCAGAGTTTTATTCAGCAGAAGGTTATCATCAGCGATACTATCAACAGCATCGCGACGCCCCGTACTGTCAGCTCGTCATCGATCCAAAGATTGAGAAATTGCAGCAACAGTTTCCTGAAAAACTCGCCTAGTGTGACAAAAAGTTTGCTATACTAAAGGACATGAGTGCTCCCTACGATCCTGAACGCATCACGTATTTTGCAGAAACAGATTTTCGCAACCAAAAAACACGAT
>JACCDG012064981.1_pt1 | contig 17621 bp, 26 predicted proteins | sample 7442471 | NCBI WGS metagenome assembly JACCDG01 (sample SAMN15323444, study PRJNA562643) | freshwater metagenome | isolation source: river surface water | place: USA:Blue River Watershed | collected 2017-08-17 | reverse complement strand
TTTCGCCGGAGAAGACATGGCCCGCAAGAAGCGGAGTATCGCTCCCCGCGAAGTCGAGACGGACGCCCCGGGCCGCAACCCGGACCCCAACCTCTACGACGACGAGGAGCAGACGGTGAGGCCCGGGCCGGCCCCCGTCGCCGGGGATGAAGACCTGTTCGCCGACGACCGGCCGGCCGTCACCGTCGAGGGTGAGGCCGAGGAGGAGCTGACGACGCCCAAGCGGCACGAGCCGCCGGTGGCCCCACCGCCCACGAAGAAGGGCGGCAAGGTCACGCCGGCGTCCACCGCCCTGGTGCCGGTCCGTCGGGTGATCGCACTGGCCCCGGAGGGCGCCAAGAAGTTGACGAAGAAGCAGCAGCAGTCGCTGCTGGACTTCCGCACGTTCGGCAAGGCCCGCGACGGCCGGATGGACCTGATCGCCAAGGGCATCCGGGACCGCCTGCGGACCAAGAACGGGTTCACCGGCGTCTACAGCGGCAAGGAGTCGCGGGATCTCGTCGTGGGCATCCCGCTGCCCGGCCTCGCCTTCGAGTTCCTGCTGGCCAACGACGTGCTGCCGCTCTCGATCGTGATGCAACTCGTGGCCAAGTGGGGCACCGGCAAGAGCGGCCTCGTGGCCGAGATGTTCCGCTGGTTCGACACGGCCGGCGGGATGGGCTTCCACATGGAGAACGAGACGAAGTTCTCCCCGGAGTGGTTCGAGTCGATCATGGGCACGCCGTGCTTCGACCGGCTGACGCCGCAGCGGTGCACGTCGATCGACGACTGGCAGCAGCGCCTGACCGCCTCCATCGACTACATGAAGTCGGCGATGGAGGGCACGGCGGCCGAGCCGGGGCCGGGGCGGACGTTCCCGGTCATGTACTCGGTGGACTCGATCATGGGCAAGCTCTCCGTCGAGAGCCAGAAGAAGATCCTGGAGGAGGGCTTCGCCTCCCGGGGCTTCCCGATCGAGGCCCTGGCCATCACCCGGTACATGCAGACCATCCCGTCGGTCCTCGACGGGTGGCCGTTCCTGTTGGTGCTGGTCAACCACCTCAAGGAGAAGCAGGACGAGAACCAGAACAGGGTCCGCTCGACCGCCGGGGGCGTCGGCGTGAACTTCCTGGAAACCTTCGAGCTGGAGATGCGCAAGACGAAGTCGAAGATCGAGGCCGAGGCGTTCGACGGGTTCCAGGTGGACATCACCTGCATGAAGAACTCGCTGGGCGTCACCGGCCGGACGATCACGACCCGCGTCCTGTGGTGGGAGGAGGAAGACCCCAGCGACCCGTCCCAGTGGAAGCAGAAGACCGTCTGGGACTGGGACTGGAGCACGATCCGGCTGCTCTACAGCATCCTGCACGTGAAGGGGGCCAACCCCAAGCTCAAGAAGAACCTCCAGGAGGCCGACTTCCACCTCGACTGCCCGAGCGTCTCGGACGTCGAGAACCGGGCGTGGTCGAAGACCCTGGGCATGACCAAGGACGACGCCCTGCCCTGGAACGAAGTGGGCGCCATGATCCGCACCAACCCGAAGGTGATGGCCACCCTCCGGGACGCCCTGCGGATCAAGCGGCGGGCTCTGCTGGCCGGGGACTACCTCAGCCGGCAAACCGAGTTGGCCGGGGAGATGTGACGTGGCCGGCATGCCAGAGGACCGGCGGTCCCAGATCGCCAAGACGGCCCAGGAGCACCTCGGCGAGAACGCCGCCCGCTGGGAGGAGGCATTCGAGGAGGAGCGGGTCAAGTTCGTCCTGGCCCGCTGCGGGATCGCCGACCGGAAGTGGACGCTCCTGAACGCGGCGCGGGCGGCTTACGGCCGCCCCCGCCTCACGTTCCGCCTCTTCAACGAGACGTTCCCGACGTTCCCGATTTTCCTGGGGGCGTCGCGGCTGGGGGGCGTGAAGCTGCACGAGGACGCCAAGTCGTCGCTCCCGGAGTGGTTCAACCACTTCGACCGGACGCCCTTCTTCAAGGCGTACGAGGAGTTCTACGAGCAGGCGGCGACGGCCGCGGGGACGCGGGCCGTGGGCCTCGTGTTCCCGCGGAACCGCGTCCGCGGCGGACTGGTCATCCACGACGGCGGCCTGGACGATTACTTCGTCCACGGTACAGTGGTGACCTACACGGGCGGAACGAAGGAGAAGCCGTTCAGGCTGCACGTCCAGCCGTTCAACTCGCTGGTGGACGCGATCCACCACCGCGGGCACGGGTGGAAGCCGGGCGACTGAATCGGCCGGGTTTCAATCACGTTATTTGAACCGAGGACCAGACCATGTCGGAGACGAAGATGCAGAAGGCCGGCGAGGCCGTCCCGGCGGTGGCCTTCCAGCAGGAGCGGGAGAAGCTGCTGGCGACCATGACCGACGCCACCCGCAAGGTGGCCGAGGACTGCGACCGGCGGTTCGACCTGCGGCACCGCGGCGACACGATGACGATGTACCACATCGGGTCGCGGATGGTTGACGCCCTGGACGAGGCCAAGCAGGGGGAGTACGGGTCCAACGCGGCCAAGCAGCTCGCCGCCTACATCACGGACCTCGACGGGGACACCAACCTCCTGTACGGGCTGCGGACCTGGGCGCTCACCTACGACGAGCCGTTCGTCAAGGAGTGGGCCGAGAAGAAGATCGGCAGGGGGAAGCGGCTGTCGATGACCCACTGGCTGAACCTGTCGGCGATGGCCGACGCGACCGAGCGGCAGAAGACGTTCGACGCGGTCGTGACCCACGGCCTGTCGGCCAACGACATCGCCCTGCGGCTCCGCAGCGGCGAGCTGAAGGCCAAGAACGTCCGGGCCGGCGGCCGCAAGGTCAGCCCGCCCACGAGCCTCCTGTCCGGGCTGGAGAAGCTCCGCTCCGACATGCTCAAGGTGGACAACTACGCGAAGATGTGCGAAAAGCACGTCTTCGGGAAGCTGGCCAGCATGGCGATGACTGAGTTCACCGACACGTACGTGACGAAGCTGGAGGCGGACAAGGTGACCGTCGCCGCCCTGCGGGACCGGCTGAGCGCCACCGACCAGCACATCGACGCCTGCCTGGAGCGGGCGAAGTCGGCCCTCGCCCAGAAGGCCGAGAAGGCGGAGAAGGCCGAGGCGAAGAAGCCGGAGGCGAAGAAGCCGCAGCCGGCCAAGGCCGGCAAGCCGGCGGCCGCGGGCGGGAAGGCGGCCAAGCCGGCCGCCAAGGGCGGCAAGGCCGGCAAGAACGGCAAGCCGGCCCAGAAGGTGAAGGCCGGCCGGCCGACGCCGGCGACGGCCGCGGTGTGACCGGCTAACGGGGGGAGTGGTCGTGGCCGAGTTCGCGTTCAACACCCAGTGGGTCGATGTCCGGCCGTACTTGGCCCAGGGCCAGGAGCCGATCTTCCTGCTGGAGCGCCCCCTCCTCCACGGCCACTCCGCCAAGGGCGGCGTATTCGGGATCGCCGAGGTGGCCCGCCTCGGTGATTTCTGGGTGCCCACCGCCGACCCGATCAGGACCGACGGGGGGTGGTCGCTGTGCAAGACCGGCACCCACGCCCGCGTCCCGATCCTCGCCTACCGCACGACCGAGCGGGCACTGTCGGCCATCTGGGGCCTCGGCCTCCAACTCGGCCTCGCGGCGTTGGCGGCCCTGCGGACGAAGACCCCCGAGCCGCCGACCGAGATGCACATGATCCTCGGGCACGAGTGCACCGACCTGACGGCCGGGTTCCGGTGCTACGTCGGGCTCGCCATCCGGACCAAGTAAGGAGACGCCGTGACCGACGAGTACGAGCCCGCAGACGAAGCGCCACCGCCCCCGCCGGCCGAGCGGCCGCGGACGGTGGCCGGCATGCTGGAGTCGTTGAACGTCACGTTCGACGAGCTGACGCGGTACGTGGCCGGGTACAACACCCTGACCCGCGTCTACCGCACGCTGACGAATTCGCTCGCCCCGGGGGAACGGCCCAAGGGGCTCATCCTCGCGTTCAAGGGGTCCGCGGACGACCAGCACGCCATCGACGTGAACGTGGACGTCCAGAAAAACGTGGACCCGCAGTACGTGGCACACGTGATCGCCCCCCTCGCGAACGGGCAGGCGATGGGGATGCTGACGGCCGTCGAGCACATGCTCAAGCAGGGCCAGGAGCTGAAGGCATTCATCGAGACGGCCCTGGGCATCGCCAAGCCGCCCGGCTGAGAACCATGACCGAAACCGAACTCCGCGACAACCTCGACGCCGACGACGGGTATCAGGTCGTCGTCAACGACAACCGGCCGCTGTCGGTGACCGTCTACGGCGAGCCCTTCGCCAAGGGCCGGTCGGCGGCCCAGGGGGCCGAGCAGTCGGTCCTCCTGTGGGAGGCCAGGGCGGACGACGCCCGGGCCTTCGGCCACGCCCAGCGGGTCCAACACCTCGCCGACGCGGTGTTCCGCTTCATGAACACCGGCGGGACGGCGGCCGAGCTGTCCGACGCCATGAAGAAGATCGCGAAGGTGATCGGCGGGCCGCTGACGCTGCCCGACGGCTACTTCCTCCTGGAGACGTACCTCAACACCGACAACTACTACGAGCACGTGTTCGTGAGCCCGACCCAGGACGAGGCCGTCGTCTGGGTGGAGAAAGGGTTCGTGGACCTCGTTCCCTGGCAGACGATCGCAGAGAGGCTCGCGGAAAATGGCCGACACGACTCCGCAACCTACCTCGAACACCTCGCCAACACCTGGACCGAAGAAGCTCGTCCCGCTCTCCCACCGGTACGTAATCGACTCGATACTCCGGCTGCGGGACCGGCTGGCTGAGGTGCTCCACGCCGAGTCCGCCGACCAGCCGGTGGTCGGCGACCGGTTCCGCCGCGTGGTCCAGGTGGCGTTCGAGACGCTGCCGGCCGGGGTGGACTTCCAGGCCCTTTGGGAGAGCATGCGGGGCATAGCCGGGACGACGCCCACCAAGGCCCAGCTCCGCGACCTGTCGCACCGGCTGGCCGGCAACGTCCCCGACCTGAAGGCCCGCCGGGTGGTGGCCCCGTGGTCGTTCCAGCGGCACTACGAGTGGGTGCCGATGGTGGTGGCCCGGGTCCGGCGGTCGAAGTCCCCGTCGGGCAAGATCGGGGCGACCTTGACCCTGAAGGCGGTGGCCGGCAGCCCGTGCCCGATGCTGGTGGAGAAGTTCTGGACGGCCAAGCAGTGCGCCTACATGGCCCGGCACTTCGGCTTCAGCCGTCCACCCAGCCCCAACGCCAAGTACCCCGCCCCCTTCCCGTACCTCGCGCCCGAAGAGTTCGCGACGATGCGGGTGTGGGGCCTCATGGACCCGACCCTGTCGGGCACCGACCCGGTGTTCCAGAAGGTCAGGTTCCCGCCCTCGGCCGTCCGGTACAACCGCGAGCTGCTGCGGCGGCGGGCCAGGGGTGCGGACTACCCGTGCCCCCGCGGCCTGCCCATGACCGTACGGTGCTACCAGTGCCCGGCCGGGTACGAGGAGTGTCGGGCCGGGTGCCACCCGAAGACCTACGTGACGCAGACCTGCCCGCTGTGCAAGCGGGCCGCCCCGTTCGACCCCGACCAGCCGTCGCCGTTCTGCGTGAACTGCACGACGAAGGCGGTCTACACCAAGGAGTAGATCTGATGGCGGTCCACGTTCTGCCGGAGACGTTCTTCGTCGGCTACCCGACGATCGACATGAAGGAGATGGCCCGCTACCTGCGGCGGACCGGCAACGCGGAGTTCCTGCACACGATCGAGGAGGCCCGGGCCGACGGGGTGTCCGACGCCGGCATCCTGTGCTCGTACTATGCCAAAATTTGCTACAAGGCCCTCCAGGTGGGCCAGAACAAGAACGTCACCAGGGTCCGGGACATCCCGGACAACGTCGCGGGGACGCTCAAGCAGGGCCACGGCTCGGTGTTCGAGCACGCGATGTTCAACTTCACCATCACCGACTGTAGCCGCGTGCTGACGCACGAGCTGGTCCGCCACCGGGCCGGGACGGCGTTCAGCCAGACCAGCGGGCGGTACGTCCGGGGCGACTCGATCGGGTTCGTCTTCGACCCGATCCTGGCCCCGGTGGAGGCCCACGGGCGGGCGCTCTTGGCGGCGATCGAGGACTGCTACCGCCACCTGTGCGACCGCATGGGCCTCAACGGGGTGGAGGGCATCCGCAAGGCCCTGGCGGTCCAGGTGCCGGTCCGCGACCAGCACGGCCAGTTGTCGCACGTCGCCAACGTGCCGCCGACCGACGGCCAGATCGACCTGTTCCTGGAGAGCCAGTTCCCGGGCGAGTCGCGGGCCGACATCGACAACATGCCCTTCTCCCGCAAGAAGAAGGTCACCTCAGCCCTCCGCCGCTACCTGCCCAACGGGCAGGCCAACGAGATCGGGTTCTCCCTCAACGTGCGAGCCGTCCGCCACTTCCTGATGCTGCGGACGGCCGCGGGGGCCGAGTGGGAGATCCGGCTGGTCGCCAACCAGATGTACGACCTCATCAAGGAGCGGCACCCGCTCCTGGTGGGCGACGCCAAGGAGCGGATGGCCGACGGGCAGCGGGAGATCTACGGGATGGTTTTACAGCCGTACGACATCATGCTGGAGGAGCCGAAGTCGCTGGGCGACTACACCTACGAAGAGTTGCAAACCGAACTCGAACGCCGCAAGGCCAACGCATGAAAAACTCGACACTCGTCGCCCGAGTCCCTGCGGGCGAGCGCATCGACCTCGTCCTGCCGGCGGGCACCTACTACGTGGGCGACCCGTGCTACGCGGTGTCCCCGGAGCTGTACGGCTGGCTGTCGCAGGAGATCTTCCCACCCCGCGGGAGCGGGTACGACATTTTCGACGTCCACGCCCGCGTCACGCTCCCCGACGGGACCGTGGCCGAGCTGTTCGACATGCGGACCAAGTACGGCGACGGCCGCTACCCGTTCGGGGGGCCGGCGGTCGTCGAGGAGCCGCGGGTCCGCCCCGGTCTGGGGGTGGACAGCGGCGGGATGGCCGTGATCGACGCCCGGCTGGTGGATAAGGAGCGGGCCTGGACCGACGGCGGCAAGGTCGTCGCGGTACACCCCCTGAGCATCACCGCCGAGAACGGCGACCTGACGGCCGCCAACGCCTTCAGCGTGCTGACGGAGGACGCCAAGGATGAGTAGCCTCCTGGCCGACCAGGGCGAGATCGGGCAGGCCGTCGCCGTGGTCGTGATCTTCGGCATCGCCGCGGCCTACGCCTACTGGGTTCGACAGATGCAGCGGGCCACGGCTCTCTGGGAGCGGGAACAGCGGGCCGCATCCGGCCCGACAACGGAGGACTAAATGAGCGAGCCAAAGAAACGCACGCCGTCGCCGCGGGTGATGGCCGCCAAGCTGCTGTACGAGTGCCTGGAGGGGCCGTACTTCCGTAGCCCCGACGACCTGACCGAACTGTTCGGCACCAAAGTGTCGGACGCCAAGCGGACGAAGGTGGTCGCCGCGCTCGACAAGCTCTCGGACAAGTTCCGCGAGCGGATGCGGCTCATCGTGCGGCGGTTCGAGCAGCCGCCGCCCCGCAAACCGAAGGAAGAGAAGACGTGAAAGACCCGAAGGGTCTCGCGAAGGTGGTCGCCGTCAGCGCCCTCGACGAGCTGGCCGCCGACATCCACGACCTGCACGTGGCGAAGAAGTTCTACGACGAGCCGCGGACCGTCAGCCACCTGATGGGGCTCGTCATGACCGAGCTGGCCGAGGTAATCGAGGACGACCGCAAGATGGTGAGCGGCCAGCCGTCCGAGAAGATCCCCGAGTTCACCAAGGAGGAGGAAGAGGTCGCCGACGCAATTATCAGATTGCTGGATATGGCGGGATACCGTAAGCTGCGTATCGGCGCCGCGATCATGGCCAAGCACGAGTACAACCGGGGCCGTCCGCCGCTCCACGGTAAGCGCTACTAGGAGAACCGCAGCATGGAGGCTACCAAGGTCTGCAAGTCGTGTCCGTTCCGTGGCCCTGCGAGCCAATTCCAGGGCTACACCTGCCTGCGGTGCAAGTCGGCCGCAGGTCGGGCGAGATACGCTAGGCTGAGGAGCGTCCCCAAGGAGATTCCCGCCCGCAAGCGGTGCACGAAGTGTCGGCGAGTGAAACCGGCGGCGTCTTTTCACCGAGCACCGAATGCGGTGTCCGGTCTGGCGTCGCACTGCAAGACCTGCCGCTCCGCCAAGGCGAAAACGGAGTACGACAAGACTCGCGGCGGTCGCCGCGGGTGGGTCGCTCTCCGCAATTCCGCCAAGTACCGCGATCTGCCGTTCGCGATCACACTCGACGAGTACAAGACGTGGTGGGCTGAGACTCCGGACGTCTGCCGGTACTGCGGCGCGGACTTCCCCACCTTTGCCGCCCGTCGGGAGTTGATCCTGACTGACGACCGACTCCACTGGTTGCGGGAGGTTTTCGCCAACCCCAATCATGCGGCGATCCGCGGCCTGAGCGTAGATCGCCGCGATCCGCGGCGGGGCTACACTCTCGACAACATCTGCAAAGCGTGCTGGCTTTGCAACTACGTCAAGGGCGCTATCATCACCGAACACCTGATGGCAAGGATCGCCGAGGATCTGGTCTACCAGATCTCTTTGGTGACCGGCGTTGGCTAGTCCGACCGCCGCCGCTACCCTGTGGAAACTTTCGCCCACCACCGGGAGACACGCCGTGGCCGGACTGCAAGCCAGGATGAGTGAGAACGACCCCCGACTCTACAACGTCTACAGGGACGTCGCCCACTGCTTCGGGGACGTGGCGAGGGAGGTCGCCGGCCGCCTGGAGGACGGCCGGTGGCCGGTCGTGAAGGAGATCTGCGACAAGTACGGCGTGACGGAGGACCAGCTCGGGTTGGCGTGCGAGGCGTTCTGCAAGTTCGTGGCCTCCAGCGTGGAGATCCCGAAGGAGCGGATGAACGACGCCCTGACCCGCAGCGGGTGGTACGCGGTGCCGGACGTGGCCCAGGTCGCCTACATGGCGTACCTGGGCACCGTCGTCTCCGGCTACTTCTTCGCCGGCGTCCGCGAGGCGACCCTCGGCGGCGTCGGCCCGGCTCAGAACTACCAGGACTTGCGGGAGGTCGGCTCCCGGGCGTCCAAGCTGATGACTGCCCCGCGGTGGCGTCGCAAGCTGGACCGCCTCTGGGAGCGCCTCCGGCTCACCTGGGCTACCTTCAAGGGCAAGGGATGAAGATCTACGTGGCTTCGAGCTGGAGGAATCAGGTGCAGCCGGGGCTGGTGGCCCGGCTGCGGGAGAAGGGGCACGACGTCTACGACTTCAAGAACCCCAACGGTGCCGGCCCGAACACCGGGTTCGGCTGGCAGCAGATCGACCCCAACTGGCGGACGTGGACCCGGGAACAGTACCGGACGGCCCTCACCCACGCCATCGCCCAGAAAGGCTTCGAGAGCGACGAGCGGGGCATGATCCGGGCCGACGCCTGCGTGCTCTGCATGCCGGCCGGCCGCAGTGCCCACGTCGAGTGGGGGTGGATGGTCGGCCGCGGGCAGCTCGGGTACGTCCTCCTGTCCGAGGACGGGTTCGACCCGGACCTCATGTACCTCCTGACGCCGCTGACGCGGATCTGCGTCAACGAGGAGGAGCTGTTCGCACGGATCGCCGAGGACGACGCGAGGATGCGGAACGACGAGCTGCGGCCGGAGTACGACCTGAAGACGCTGCGGCCCACCGGCCGGCCCATCGGGCAGCCCGGCACGTACCGCTCGTCGGCCCAGAACCCGAACTTCAGCAACATCGCGAAGGTGGCCGACGAGATCGTACTGCCCGGCGGGGTCTGCAACCTGGAGCCGCCGGGCGACCCGCTGCTGCTGTATATCGGGGGCCGCGACGGGGTGCCGGGCCTCAACGCTTACGCCATCCGGAACGACAAACTGTTCGCGTCCGTGTCCCACGCCGAGCAGATGGACCCGACGCTGCGGCGGCGGGGCTACGTGCCGATCGGCCCGACCCTGCGGGCCAAGCTGCACTGCCTGGAGCGGTTCGCCCCCGAGGTGGAGGTCTACATCCACGAGGAGCGGGGCCTGGGCAAGGCCGCCAAGGACGAGGCGGACGCCTACTTCGAGCGAATCAAGCACCTGCTGCCGTAGGAGACGCCGTGATCGTCAAGCACTGGCCGGTCGGCTTCACCGCCGGGTACGGGCACGAGTTCCCGTCGAGCTACGTGTGTTTCGACCTCGAAACCACCGGCTTCGACAAGAAGTGCGACGTCATCATCGAGATCGGCCACGTGCTGGTCGTGGACGGGGAGGTGACCGACGAGCTGTCGGTCCTCCTCGACTGGTCGAAGAACCCGGTGGTCCCGCAGCACTGGCTGCGGGACCGCATCGCCAACCTCCGCCAGACGATGTCCCAGAAGGGCATCGCCCACCACCTGCCGTACGACAGGTTGGTGGCGGAAGGGATCGACGCGATGGAGGCCCTGGCCTACTACCGCGACCTGTTCGCCAACCTGAAGGCCCAGGGCATGCCGGTGGTCGGCCACAACGTGTACCGCTTCGACGAGCCCATGCTGGAGGCCAACCTCCTGGGCTTCGAGGTGGCCGACGAGTTCGCCTTCGGCGACTGGCAGCTCTGGGACACGCTGTGCCTGGAGGCGGCCACCCAGGTCGGCCCCAAGCACCCCAAGGCCCTCCCGCAGCCGGGCGACACCCTGCGGTCGTGGATGGCCCGGGCGGCGTACATCAAGGCCGAGACGAACCTGACCCGCACGCTCCTGGCGAAGTACGACCTCGCCGCCAAGTACGGGCTGGATACCCGGGACTCGCACAGCGCGTGCTACGACGCCCGCCTGTGCCACCACCTGATGCAGGAGTACCGCCGGATGTTGACGGCCGAGCCGGAGCCAGAGCCGGTGCGGCTCGCCCCGGTCCCGGTCCCGCCGAAGACCAAGACCGCCGGCCCCCGCCCACCGCTCCCGCCCTCGGCGTTCGTCACGCCGAACCTGTTCGCCCAGATCGAGGCGGCGGAGGCGGCCAAGGACGAGGTGGTGTACGGCGACCCGACCCGCCGCCGGAGGCAGAGGAACAGATGAAGCGTGACCCGCTGATGCGGCAGAGGCCCAAGACGGCTGTCGCGAAGCCCGACCCGCTCATGCCCGCGGCCCCGCCCAAGCCCCGGGCCTCGACGATGGGCCACCCGCCGACGCGGAGCACCCTGAGCAAGTACGGCATGACGGCCGCCGAGTGGCTGGCCATGTGCGACGAGTGCGGCAACACGTGCGTGGTCTGCGGCAAGCCGTTCGAGGACCGGCCGCTGGTCATCGACCACGAGCACGTTAAGGGCTTCAAGGCCCGCAAGAAGAAGAAGGCCAAGAAGGGCGGGCACACGATCAAGGTGCGGGTCATGACCGCCGCCGACCGCCGCAAGCACGTGCGTGGCATCATCCACCACTTCTGCAACCGGTTCGTGCGGAGCTGGTTGACCCTGGACCGGGCCAGGGCCATCGTCAAGTACCTGGAGGCCCACGAGGGGCGTCGCCCCAAACCCGAGGAGCCCGCGTGAAACAGGTCAAGGGTGAGTACATCGACGCCGTCACGGTGACCGTCCGTGGCGAGGAGCACGCGCTCCACGTCTGGCGGAACCCGGAGACGGGCAACGTGTTCGCGGTGGACAACCTCGAAGTCCCGGCTAACCGCAACAGCGTCCCCGACCCGTACCAGGACGGCGTCCGCATCGTGTTCGAGGACACCTTCACCGGACTCCCGAAGTAGAGGATACCGTGAGCAAGGGCAAGAAGAAGTCGCCCCCGCCGCCCCGCTTCGACGTGGTCGCCGGGGACTGCGTCAAGTACCTGACCGGGCTCGCCCGGAAGCCGAACCTGATCGTCGCCGACCCCCCGTACAACTACGGGCAGGACTACGACTACGGCGGGGACAACCTGAAGTTCGACGAGTACCTGGACTGGACCAAGCAGTGGCTGGCGGCCGCCGCCAAGGCCCTCGACAGGTACGGGTCGATGTGGGTGTTCGCCCCGGACGAGTGGGTGTCGGAGATCGACCTCTTCTGCCGCAAGGAGCTGTCGTTCACCCGCCGCTCCTGGGTCGTGTGGTACTACACCTTCGGGGTGGCCAACCAGCTCAACTTCAGCCGGTCCCACACCCACGTCCTGTACTTCACGGCCAAGAAGACGAAGTTCACCTTCAACGCGGACGCGATCCGCGTCCCGTCCGCCCGCCAGCTCGTGTACAACGACCGGCGGCAGGCGGCCGGCGGCAAGCTCCCGGACAACACCTGGGTGCTCGTCCGCCAGCAGCTCACCGACCTGTTCGCCGCGGACATGGACACGTGGCTGGAGAGCCGCATCTGCGGCACGTTCAAGGAGCGGAAGCCGCATTCGCCCAACCAGCTCCCCGAGCCAGTGGTCGAGCGGATCGTCCTGGCGACGTCCAACCCGGGCGATCTGGTGGTCGATCCGTTCGTCGGAACTGGTACGACCGGAACCGTAGCCATCAGGCACGGGCGAGACTTTGCCGGCTGCGATCTCAGTAAGACGTGCGTGGTCGAGAGCGTAGCTCGTATTCAGCGGGCCTTGGACGAGCGGCCGTAGGCGGCCTCCCGTCGCATGTGGCAACTTTGGCAGAGGCCGACGAGGTTAGACAACTCGTTGGCCTCTGCCTCGGAGTCGAATTCTCGCCAAGGTTTGATGTGGTGGACCGGAAGGCTGAGACCGAGGTGCTTCGGGCAATCGGCGCATTTGCCGTTCTGGGCTCCGATGACTTGTAGGCGGACGAGTCGCCAACTGCGACCCCGTTGGCTGTTCTTGCCGCCAACGTAGCAGGGTGACTTTTCTCCAGCAAACACTCCTGACTCCGTGAAGCAGCTCCGGGAACAGAACCGGCGTCCTTTGGCGGCGTGCGGCTTGAGGGAAAATGGTTTGCCGCAGAACTCGCAGGTTAAGGTTACGGCCGCCACCCACTTGTTGTTCTTCTCGCCCTTTACCTGTGCGGGTGTGAATGCGTTGACCGGACGGCGACCCTTCGCATACTGGTTGCCGACCATGTACGACTTGTCATTCCCGGCCAGCCGGCTGGTGTAGTGCCATCTGCCGCCGCACTTTTGGGAGCAGAACCTTGCGGTTTTGGCTCGGTAGGGTGGCACACTGAAGTTCTTGCCGCAGACTTCGCAGTTGCGATTTGGCATAAAGGGATGGTAAGGGCGATCACGGTTGCCGGTCAACCGCACTACCGGTGTAGAGGCTCAAATACCGTTATTGGGAGTGAGCGTGAACGAGACGATGCCCCACGACGTGAACATCGGCAAGCTCCTGCACGCCGACCCGGCGGAGCTGCCGACTTTGCTCATGTCCTACGCCCTGCCCGACGCCCAAAAGGCGTTCATCGTGGCCGGGGCGTGGGCCAACAAGGTGGTCCAGAAGGCCCCGATCAAGTCCGCGGTCGCGACCATGATCGCGGCCCGCCAGTTGTACGCCGTCGCGTACCGCGAGGTCCAGGAGCGGCTGGCGACCGAGTCGCCGCCGCCCGACCCCATGACCGAGGACGCCCTGGTCATGTCGGCCATGCACGAGGCGTCCAAGCCGTTCGACATCAACGCCCTGATCGGGTCGATGATCTCGACGGTCATGCCCTGGATCGGCGACGTGGCCGACCGCAAGAACGCCGAGGACGCCAACCTCGCCGTCAAGGAGATGGAGGAGAACGACAAGCTCCGGCGGTCGCTCCCCCTGGACATCGGCTTCCGGTACGACCCGGAGCTGGAGGAGCCGGTCCTGCCGCGGGACCGGTCACTGGTGCTCGTCGGCTGGCGGCCGGCGGTCAACTACGTCATCGACCAGATCGTCAACTCGGTCCTGGCCTCGCGGGTGGACGGGTTCCTGGCGACCGTGATCCGGCTCCAGAAGTCGCACCCGCGGCGGGGCGACGAGAACGTCTACCTGATCCGCGTCGGTCGGGACAAGTGGGAGGGGTGCTGCAACACCACCACCGCCCTGCCCAAGATCGCCGCCGAGTTCATCGCCCCGCAGATGTCGCACCCGGCCGACCTCGTGGTGTGCGACGACCTGCCCCGGTGCGTGACCAACGGGTTCCGCGGCCGCCCGCCCGGGGCCGTCGCCGGGGACGCCCACAAGCGGCTGAAGGACTGGGCCAAGCGGGACGGGGCCGGGGTGGTGGCCGGCGTGCCGTTCGACACGAACGCCGCCGAGGACGTGGACCTGTTCACCCCCGAGTGGGAGCAGATCCGCACCTTTGCCACCGTCCGCCCGGTGCGGGTCATCTCCCGGGCCGACAATCTCGACCCGGGCAAGTACCGGATCATCGTCGGCCGCGGCATCCACCACTGGGAGGTGGACCACGCGGTCCTCGACACCTACAGCGGCTCCGGCCTCATCATCCCCGGGGAGACGCCGTGAACACTGCCACCCCCAAGATCCTGATCGGCTACCGGACCCGGGCGGCCGCGCTGCCGGAGCCGTTCGAGCCGGCCTTCCGGCCGCCGGCCAACTACAAGGACGAGACCAAGATCGCCGAGTGGCTGGCGGCCAAGCGGGCGGAGTGGGACGTGGAGAAGGCGTCCTACCCGTACCTGTCCACGCTCGACTCGGTGTTCGCCGTCGTCATCGGCCCGGGGCTGCGGGACGTCGGCGAGTGGAAGTACCGGGAGCCGGGGTCCGGCAAGCCGCCGGTGGCGGTGGCCGTCCGGACGTTCCTGGTGAAGCACTTCCGGGAGACGTGGGAGGGCGAGGGGGGCGGCCCCAGGCCGGTCTTCCTCGGGTTCGACCCGCGGGCCTTCCTGAAGGTGTGGGGGCTGGAGCTGTCGATGCCCGCGGCGTCGCAGCCCCTCCCCCCGTCGGTGTGGTACGGCACCAACAACTACCGCGACATCGGCACCGCCCTCGTCCCGGACGAGTACAAGGCGGTCCTGCCCTTGCGGCAGGTGCTGAAGTGGCGGGGCATCGAGGTGCCGGACTGGTCCGGGCCGGGGGCGGACCCCGAGCTGGACGTGCGGGTCGTGACCCAGGCGGCCGAACAGCTTGGCTTCCTGGGCGAGTGACGCTACCATTGCTCCGTCGCCCAGAGCATCAACCCTAGCATCGAGGTAATTGACCATGCGTGTCGGGAACGTGGCGGTGATCGTGCCGCAGGGCCGGGAGAAGGAGTCGGGGTACGTGCACCTGACCCACGGGCAGGTGTACACCCTCTCGCTGAACAACCACTGGAATGACCGGCGGTGCGACGCGGTCGTGTCGATCGACGGGAAGGACATGGGCACCTTCCGGCTGGACGCCCTCGGCCGGATCACCCTGGAGCGGCCGGTCCACGACCAGGGCTGCTTCACCTTCTACAAGGCGGACACCCCGGAGTTCGCGGCGGCCGCCGGCGGGGACGTGAAGCGGGACGACCGGGGCCTCGTCACGGTGGTGTTCAAGCCGGAGAAGCGGCGGCAGCACCAGTTCGTCGCCCGCAACAGCCAGCTCCCCCGGGAGGCGTTCGACGGGCAGGGCAGCCGCCAGTACAGGATGAACGCCCACGACAAGTCCCTGGGGTTCGCCGAGGAGGCGGTCGGCGGGGCCGAGCGGGAAGAGAAGACGTGTGGCGGCATCGTTCTGCCGCAGACGGCTCGGCGCGGCGGCCCCTGCGGCCAGTCCCAGTCCGTGTCCTCCGGGGTGACCGGCCTGTCCGGCCACTCCGCCCAGCAGTTCCGCGAGGTGCCGGAACTGGACTACGACCCGGCCGAGGAGGTGACGGTCAACCTCCGGCTGGTGGCGTTCGACGACGGCCCCCGGCCGCTGACCTCCGCCACCAAGTCCAACCCCGTGCCCGCCCCGGTGGGCTGAGTTCGCCGTAAGGACGCCCGATGGGCACGACGCCCTACAAGCCGTGGTCGAAGTCGGTGGTCGCCGGCGGGGTGTCGCTCGGGGAGAAGTTCCTCCCTAAGCGGCTCCTGCCGGTCGGCGCCGCCGGGTCGCTGGCCGAGATGTCCGGCGACTTCGCGTTCTTCACCCCGGCCGCCCTCTACCTGTACGCCCAGATGACCGACGAGCCCCTGGGGGACTTCCAGCACTCGATCGGTTCGACGGAATCGTTCTACCACTTCCGCTTCCCCCACCCCCTCTTCTCCGGCCTGACGACGCCCTGCGGCGACGCCGACTGGAACCACGTCCTGTGGGCGGTGGAGCGGCCGGTGTGGGACCGGTTCCGCGACTTCTACCTGTCGATCATGCTCCTAGACCCGGCCGCCCGGACGGCCGCCCAGGTGGCCTACACCGACGTGGAAGTGCTCGACAGCCTCGCCCTCCTGTCGGGCCGGCCGGTGGTCCGCCCGACGCTCCCGGTGTGCGGGTTCGGGATCGACGGGTCGGAGTGCCGGTGGGCCTTCCGCCCGTCGGCCGACCCCGCCAAGGCCCCGCCCCGTCTCGTCCGGCTGCCGCCCGACGCGGCTATGGTCAAAATGGCCAACGTGTACGCCGGGAGGAAACCGCGGTGAGCACCCCCAAGAAGACCGCCTGGGACGTCTGGAAGGACCGCCTGCCGGCCCGCACCGTGGCGGCGATCGACGGCCCCCCTCCCGCCCCGCCGTCCGACTTCTCGGCCTTCGTCGGCTCCATGCCGCCGTCGGTCCGGGCCAAGGTGTCGGCCGTCACGGACGGGCCGGCCCCGCCGTCGGAGGAGACGTGCAAGGAGGAGGTCAAGCGGTTCGGGTGCGTCGAGAGCGACAACGGCGAGTTCTCGACCCTGCGGATGTTCAAGGACGCCGACGCCCTGGCCCGTTACCTCGGGGAGGTGGAGGGGCAGGACAAGGTGGTGTGGTGCTTCTACGGGGTGCCGCTGCGGTTCACGGTGGGGCCGCAGCGCTACCTGATGATGCCGGACCAGACCACGGCCCTGTCCGTCCCCCTGGTCAAAGGGGCGAAGCTGGTGCGGGCCGACGCCGACCTGATCGACATGGACTGGCAGGAGGACGGGTTCGTCGGACCCGCGTACCTCGCCAGCACCGACGGGCTCCAGGTGGAGGCCGTGCCGGAGAACGTGCCGCCCAAGAACGAAGCCCTCGACGACGACGAGGCGAAGGAGTGATGATGGCGACGAAGGGTGTGCGGACGGTGAACACCGTCCTCGAAGACCAGACGACCGTAGGCCGCCGGAAGTCGCGGAAGCTGGCCGTCCGGATCAAGATGAGCGACCACTTCATCGAGATCCACCCGGACGGGTACGGCGAGTGCGAGGCGGCTGATAACACCGGCTCGCCGGTGGTCCTGGAGTATTACGAGGGTCGGCTGCGGCTACTGGTGTTCGGCGACATCAACAACGCCGACCCGACCGAGACGATCGACCTGGAAGGGGCCAGGGAGACCGCCCGCAAGGCGTGACGGTTCCCTAAAGATTCGCCCCGAACGGGGCACAATACTTGGGCCTCCCCGCGTGCCATCCGAGCCGGGCACGCGGGGAGGCTCTCGTTTTTTACCAGCATCGCTCAGGCTCGGTCCGAAGGTGTTCCCATGACGAAGACGGAAGACGCGCCGGTGCGGACGTACGACGACCACGCCGCCCTGCTGGCCAGGGTGGACCAGAACCTCGCCGGGTGGCGGGGGTGCGCGGGTGTGGCCCTCTTCATCGACGGCGACGCCCAGCCGGCGGAGGGCCAGCCCGGGGGCGACCACGGGTTCGTCCGCAACGCGGACATGACCTGGATGACGGCGGTG
>JACCDG010394540.1_pt1 | contig 17625 bp, 13 predicted proteins | sample 7442471 | NCBI WGS metagenome assembly JACCDG01 (sample SAMN15323444, study PRJNA562643) | freshwater metagenome | isolation source: river surface water | place: USA:Blue River Watershed | collected 2017-08-17 | reverse complement strand
GTAGACGAGTGTCATGTGAGTCCCTCGAGAATAGGAACAACCTTCGCTTCGATGAGAGGGAGAAGCTCCATCACTGAAACATCTCGTGAAGTCTCCTTGCTGATCGATGTGACGGTGGCGTCACGGATTCCGCAAGGGACGCTTTCTTCAAAGGGGGAGAGCGAGCAGTTGGCGTTGATTGCGAAACCGTGCATCGTCACCCCTTGAGCGACGCGGATGCCGATTGCTGCGATCTTCCGCTCACCTTCGATCCAGACTCCGGATCGACCATCGACTCTGCCGCCTCTTACTCCGAAATCAGCGAGCAGCTCGATGATGCCCTGTTCGATCTCGCGGACATATCCGACAAGTTCTTGCGGGTTACGAAGTCGAAGGATCGGATATCCGACCAATTGCCCCGGACCGTGCCACGTGATCTTGCCACCTCGATCAACGTCAACAACTGGTGTCGATGAGAAGGGACGCTCGCCTAACTCCGTTCGCTTTCCAGCAGTAAAGACCGGTTGATGTTCCAGCAGCAGGAGAGTCGAAGGTCGAAGACCAGTGGCGACCTCACCATGGATCTGGCGCTGAAGTTGGAGTGCCTGGTGATACTCCTGCGGACCTTGCTCGAGGAGGGAGAGGAGAGGGATGGTTCTGTTCCCGACAGCTGGTGCCTGTACGAGACTCATGACACAAGCCTAGAGCCGGCATGAAGTGAGGGCCCCACCGAACTAGGCTTACCAAGTTGCCGAGGTGAATCGGTGGCGTCTATACGACGGTGGATGTGGCGAAGAGAACATGTCAACTGCGCCGACCCACCCCCCAGTGAGAAGGAAAGAGAAGGTCATAGAGGTGTCGAGTTCTCAGGAAACCAAGCCGAAGGTCAAGGGCCGTAAGGCTCTCTACATCGCCATCATCACGATCATCACATGGCTGGCAATTGGAGGTGTATCGGGACCCGTCTTCTCCAAGATCTCATCGGTTCAAGAGAATGACAATTCTGCCTTCCTACCTGAGAGCGCTGAGTCGACGATCGCAAGCGATGTCATCGTCAAGTTCCAGGATCAATCAACGGAACTCTTGCCGACTCTGATTCTGCTCGAGGGCGATGTGGGCCCCACCAGCGATCCCGCACTCTTTGCCAAGATCAACGAGTATGCGCAGACCCTGCCTGCGAAGGTTCTGCCTGAATCCGGTGAGAAATTGAGTACCTATTTTGCGCCCGGCATCCCGCTCTCCGTGATCCCATCCGCCGATGGAAAGGCGACACTGATCAATTTTCAGATCAATAGCGTCCTCGCTGGCGAAAGCATCGGCGAAGAGCCAGCGCTTCCATTGCTAATCAAATTCATCCGTGAGGATGTCAAGCAGACATTCGAAGAGGGAACAGAGGTCGATGCCTACGTCACTGGTGCCGGCGGTATCTTGGCCGATCTCTTCAACGCATTCGGTTCGATCGACACGACACTCTTCCTCACAACGCTCGGTGTCGTCTCAATCATCTTGATCCTCGTCTATCGCTCACCGCTTCTCTGGCTCATCCCGCTCTTCAATGCGGTCTTCGCTCTAACCTTCGCTACATTCATCGTCTATCACCTTGCGAAGAACGACATCATCGATCTAAACGGACAGACGCAAGGAATTCTCGACGTCCTCGTCTTAGGTGCGGCGACCGACTATGCGTTGCTCTTGATATCGCGCTACCGGGAAGAGTTACATAATCATCAATCCCGTTATCAGGCGATGTCGATCGCTTGGCGTGGCACAGTAGAACCGATTCTTGCCTCAGGTGGAACGGTGATCGCCGGATTGATGGTCTTGCTTCTCTCTGACCTCTCGAGCAATCGTGGTTTAGGGCCCGTTGGATCGATTGGCATCGCTTGTGCGATGTTGGCAGCACTGACTTTCCTTCCTGCTGCTCTTGTTCTTCTAGGGCGATGGATCTTCTGGCCCAAGGTTCCGAAGTTCGACCATGCTGATGAGAAGCTCTCTGGTATCTGGGCCAAGATCGGTTCTCTCGTCGATCGAAAGCCTCGGCAGATCGGAATCGCAACTGCGCTGGGTCTCGTCATCTTCGCGGGGTTCTCGTTCTCGCTCAATACTTCGGGTGTTGCGCAGACTGAAGTCTTCACCTCGAAGCAAGACTCGGTCATCGGTCTTGAGCGATTGGGGCTTCACTTCCCGAGCGGTGAAGGAACTCCAGTGGAGATCGTGGTCAAGGAGGATCGCGTTGCGCGAGCCTCGGCAGCGCTCCTTGCGCTCGATGATGTAGCGACAGTGACTCCAGTGACGGTACGAGACCTCGCAACCGGTGCTCCGACCCAAACCCCTAAGGTCGTCGAAGGCAGTGTCCTTCTCAATGCCATCTTGGAGATACCCGCAGATTCAGGTGAGGCGAAGGATCTGATTCCGACGATCCGCGAGACGGTCAAAGCGGTCGATCCAACTGCCCTCGTTGGTGGTCAGACGGCGATCGGTTTCGATATTGATCAATCATCGCGTCGCGACAATCAGGTGATCATTCCGATCGTCTTGATCTTGATCGCATTGATCCTCGCCCTCCTCCTGAGAAGCATCCTCGCTGCTGGGATCCTGCTCTTGACCGTGGTGCTCTCTTTCGCTGCGACCCTAGGGGTCTGTGCCGTGGTATTTGAGAATGTCTTCGGCTTCCCATCGACGGACGCAGCCTTCCCACTCTTCGCCTTCGTCTTCCTCGTGGCGCTCGGAATCGATTACAACATCTTCCTGATGACACGAGTGCGAGAAGAGTCGCAACGGATAGGTACGCGGGCAGGAATCATCAAGGGCCTCACCGTCACCGGAGGTGTGATCACATCTGCGGGCGTCGTCTTGGCAGCGACTTTCGGCGTTCTTGGCGTCCTTCCACTCGTCTTCTTGGCGCAGCTTGGTTTCGCGGTTGCGTTCGGTGTCCTTCTCGATGCGCTCGTTGTTCGATCGCTCCTGGTCCCGGCATTGGTGCGCATCATCGGACCTAAGGTCTGGTGGCCATCTAAGTTGCAGCATGAGAACACCAACGCTTGATGTAGCGATCGTCGGTGCTGGGCTCACTGGTCTTGCTGCTGCACGTCGCGCTAGTGAGTTAGGGCTCCGTGCGGAAGTCTTCGAAGCCAGCGATGGCGTCGGAGGCCGAGTTAGAAGCGATCGCATCAATGGCTTCATCTGTGATCGGGGATTCCAATTGCTCAATCCCTCCTACCCGGCGCTTTCACGGTACTACCCAAAGGAGAATCTCGGGAGCGATTCATTCCATCGCCTTCCTCGTGGTGTCGATGTAGTCGTAGGCCAGCGAGTGCATCATCTGGGGGATCCTCGTGCGAACCTTGCCTTTCTCAAAGGTGATCTAACTTCAGAGACTGGCAGCTTCGCTGAGAAACTGAAGTTCGCTCGGTATCTCCTTGCGATCTCACGTGGCAGAGAGAGTGAGCTTGGAATCAGTACATCCGGTGACTCGTCCTTCGAGTCCGAGATGCTGGACCTTGGTGTCGGCACCTTCTATTCGCGAGTCATCGGCCCCTTCGCAAGTGGTGTCTTCTTGAATCTGCCCTCACGAGTATCGGCTCGGGTGGCACGTGAATTGATCCACTACTTCCTGATTGGTCGACCAGGTCTGCCGAAAGATGGAGTGGGTCAAGTATCGAAGTTTCTCGCGCACGATGTAGAAGTGAACCTGTGTGCACCGGTCGATGAGATCAGCGACAGTTACATTCGCATCGGCCGCAGGAAGGTGACGGCGCGAGCGGTGATCATCGCTACTGATCCCATCTCACTTGAATCCTTGGTCCCGGTCGACTCTTCCGGTCGACGGAAGAGGGTGGCCTACACATCGATGATGTCAGCGAGTACGACTTGGTATCACAGCGTCGAAGGGGATGATTTTCCGCAACTTCTTCGTATCGATGGTGGGGGAGGCGGGCCGATCACCAACACGATCGCAATCTCACGTCTTGCGCCTGAGTACGCCCCGGAGGGCAAGACCCTGATATCCACCACCGTGATGAGTGCTTATGGTCAGGAAGTGTCGGAGGCCCGGGTACGTAGGCATCTTTCAGAGTTATGGAAACGCGATACCTCATCGTGGGGACTCGTCGCTAAGTATTCGATACCTAAGTCGCTACCTTTGCTTGCGCCAGGAACGCCGCGGCAGTTCAGTCTCGCTCTTCCGGTGAAGAGAGGATCGATGCTCCGCTATATCGCAGGGGATTACCTAACACTTCCGGCACAACAAGGGGCGATGGAGTCAGGCATCGATGCCGCGGAGGAGATCGCCGCGAGGCTTTGAGGGACTACTTGACGAGTTCAGTCAGCGCTGAAGGCAACTGCGGAAAGTCGAATTGGAATCCAGAGTCCACGAGACGTTGCGGTATCACGCGCTTGCTGCCGAGGATCTCAGTCGAGAAGCCACCGAGCGCGACTTTGAGTGCGAAGGCTGGAGCCGGAAAGAGAGCCGGACGGCGAAGTGCGCGTGCGAGAGCAGCAGTGAATTCACTATTGGTCACCGGATTGGGTGATGTCAGATTGACCGGTCCCTCGATCTCCTTCTCAAGAAGATAAGAGATGGCTTTGATCTCATCGTGAAGGGTGATCCAGGACCACCACTGCTTGCCATTACCTAGGCGACCGCCAAGACCCATCTTGAAGAGCGGCATCATCCGTCCAAGTGCACCGCCAGTGGGATCAAGGACTAGACCGGTGCGGATCTTCACGGTGCGCACGGATGTCACAGCATCAGCGGCCGCTTCCCACTCTTTACAGACAGAGGCGAGGAAGTCATCTCCTGCTCGATCACTCTCGGTCACAGCGCGATTGCCCGTCTCGCCGTACCAGCCGATCGCTGAACTTGAGATGAATACGCTCGGTTTGAGCTTCTCTACCGCTGAGGCGATGGTCGTAGTTCCGAAGAGACGTGAATTGAGGATTTGAGCCTTGTACTTCTTGCTCCAGCGCTTATCACCCACGCCAGCGCCAGCAAGATGGATGATCGCGTCGACACCTTCAAGGGGAGCGAGATCGACCGTGCCGCTCATCGGATCCCACGCAACCTCATCGGGTGCAACGGGCTTGCGACGGACGAGTCGCTGCACAGTATGACCTTCTGACTTGAGATGTCCCACCAGTGCCGCACCGATCAAGCCGGAAGATCCGGTGATCGCGACTCGCTGTGGAAGTGCCAAGACTCTCTCCTTCTTACGTTTCGGGTTTACGTTTCGAGTTACGAAAGTCCGAGGTCAGATTCGAAACGACCACCTTCAAGTCGTTCCTTCAGCGTCGAGAGGAAGCGCGCCGCATCAGCGCCGTCGACGATGCGGTGGTCGTAGGAGAGGGCGAGATAGACCATGGATCGGATCGCGATCGTCTCGCTGCCATCGTTTCCTTGGATCACCATCGGACGCTTGACGATTGACCCCACGCCCAAGATCGCAACCTGTGGTTGATTGATGATCGGAGTGTCGAAGAGTGCGCCGCGACTGCCGGTATTGGTGATGGTGAAGGTTCCGCCACCTAGTTCATCTGGCGAGATCTTGTTCTCTCTCGTCCTTGCTGCAACATCTGCGATCTTTCGTGCGATCGCTCCCATATTGAGGTCTCCCGCGTCGCGGATGACCGGCACGAGAAGCCCTCTGTCGGTATCCACTGCGATACCAAGGTGTTCGGCACCGTGATAGATGATCTCTTCGCCTTCAACCGAAGAGTTGACCACTGGGTGTTGCTTGAGCGCTTCGCAAGTTGCAATCGCGAAGAATGGCAAGAAGCTGAGCTTCACACCCTCACGAGACTCGAAAGCACCCTTGGCACGGTTCCTCAGTCGATCGATCGCAGTGACATCTACTTCGACGACAGTGGTGAGTTGAGCAGAGACTTGGAGCGATTCCACCATTCGCGCTGCGATCACCTTACGAAGACGTGACATCGCCACGCGAGTTCCTCGAAGTGGCGACGGTGTCACGACTGCTGCTGGAGCCTGTGATGGGACGTACGAAACTGAAACCGGCGCAGCTGTCGCTGTCGCTCGTGGGGCGGCGGCTGCCGTGACATCTTCCTTACGAATCCTGCCTCCAACGCCACTGCCACGAACAGTCGAAAGATTGACGCCAAGTTCTTGCGCTAACTTCCTCACAATTGGAGTCACATAAGCATCGTCACTGCGTGTGACTGGAGCTGCTGGAACTGGAGTGGGTGTGGGCGTTGGCGTTGGCGTGGAAGTAGGCACGGGTGTCGGAGCTGCTACGGGAGCTGGAGTTGGAGCTGGCTTTGGTGCAGGTGCACTCACTGGTGTCGCACCGGAGGCGCCTATGGAAGCAAGCCTTGCTCCTACAGGAACTGTTTGATCGACATTGACATCAATCGAGTGCAATACTCCAGCGACAGGAGAAGGAATCTCGGTATCGACTTTGTCAGTGGAGACTTCAAGGAGTGGCTCATCTACTGCGACGTTCTCTCCGACGGACTTCAGCCATCGAGTGACCGTGCCCTCGGTTACGGACTCACCAAGTGCTGGCATCGAGACGATGGTCGCGGCCGCGGTGGCAGCAGAAGGAGAGACAGCCGGCGCAGGCGCTGGCGTTGCGACAGGTGTCGGAGCAGGAGTGGGTGGGGGAGTTGGAGCAGTTGACGTTGCCACCACTGCTGGCTTGGGTGTGTTCTCTGCTGGCGCTGAAGGTGTTGCAGAGGCGTTCCCGTCGTCGATGACGGCTAGTTCAGCACCTACAGCCACCGTTTGATCGACGGCGACAACGATCTTGGCGAGCTTCCCAGCAGCAGGAGAAGGAATCTCGGTATCGACCTTGTCGGTGGAGACTTCGAGTAATGGTTCGTCGAGCGCGACGACATCACCTTCATTCTTCAACCACCGTGTGACCGTGCCCTCTGTGACGCTCTCACCGAGCGCTGGCATCTTTACCGAGAATGACATCTCACTCCTTCGAATTCCGCTCGTACTCTAGTCCTGGCCATCTAGATCGCCCGAATCATCCGTGTGCGTGAAGCGGTTTCCCCGCAAGAGCCAGATGCGCCTCGCCCATCGCCTCGGAGAGTGTGGGGTGGGCATGGATGAATTGTGCGACATCGTTCGCATCGGCCTCCCAATTGAAGATCAATTGAGCCTCGGCGAGCAGTTCGCCGACACGGGAGCCGACCATGTGGATACCAAGAATCGGACCATTCTTCGCGGCTACGAGTTTGACTGACCCCGCGGTCTTGAGGATCTGCGCTTTGCCGTTGCCAGCAAGATCGTAATTGAGTTCGACCACATCATGACCGCGTTCTTTGGCTTGTGCTGTTGTAAGCCCCACTGATGCAACCTCAGGCTCCGAGTACGTCACGCGGGGGACTCCGTCGTAGTTGATGGCACGGGGATTCAACCCTGCCATCTCTTCCGCGACCATGATCCCTTCGGCAAAGCCGACGTGTGCTAGCTGAAGAGTTGGAATGAGATCACCAACAGCCCAGATACCAGCGACATTGGTTCTGCACTTCTCGTCGACCAAGACGTAGCCACGGTCCATCGCGATGCCTTGCTCTTCGTAGCCAAGCCCTTGCGACACCGGACCTCGACCGACTGCGACGAGGAGAAGGTCTGCGCTATGCGTCGCACGGTTCTCCAGAGTGACAGTCACAGAATTTGAATCGACCTTCGCGCCTGTGAAACGGACACCGACTTCGAACTTGATCCCTCGCTTACGAAAGGCGCGCTCGAGTTGTTTACTCGAACTCTCATCCTCCAAGGCAATCAACCGGGGGAGAGCTTCTATGATGGTCACCTCTGATCCAAAGGACTTCCAGACAGATGCGAACTCGCATCCGATGACGCCACCGCCGAGAACGATGACACTCTTTGGGACATAGTCCATGTTCATCGCATGATCCGAGGTGACGATTCGCTTTCCATCGATCTCAAGCCCTGGCAAGGTCTTTGGATATGAACCAGTTGCCAGCAGGATGTTCTTGCCCTGATATCGGACACCAGCGACCTCGACTGCATTAGCGGAGACGAGACGTCCCTCGCCTTCGACATAGGTGACATTGCGAGACTTCACCAAACCTTGGAGACCCTTATGTAGTTTTGAGATAACGCCGTCCTTGTAGGCGTTGACGCCCGCCATGTCCATGGCGTGGAACTCCGCCTTGACGCCAAAGGTGTGCGCTTCTCGAGTGTTGTCGGCAATCTCACCCGCATGCAGGAGGGCTTTGGTCGGAATGCAACCTCTATGAAGACAGGTGCCTCCCAGCTTGTCGCGCTCGATGAGAGCCACTTTCAATCCGAGTTGTGACGCTCTCAACGCAGCTGCATAACCGCCGGATCCGCCACCTAAGACAACGAGATCAAAGTCCAATTCCATGCACCCCTGATTCGAATCGAAAGACGCTTTGCGCCGGTAATTCTGCCAGCCTTATGCGGTTGCGGTCTCCTCGGCTAAGGCGACGAGAGAGTGAACTGCGACTCCTGTACCGCCTACGGGCGTGTACCCGTGCGCCTTGCCGTCGTTGAAGGCCGGGCCCGCGATATCGAGATGGAGCCATGGCAGATCAGGCGATACGAACTCACGGAGGAAGAGACCTGCGACCAACATGCCTCCCATGCGATCGCCGATATTTGCCATGTCGGCGACAGGTGAATCCAAGGATGCGCGAAGTTCCTCTGGAAGTGGCATCGGCCAGAATTGCTCGCCGGTCCTCTTTGTCACATCGAGGAAGGTGCGACGGAAATCATCGTTGTTGGTCATCACCGCAGAGGTGCGAGATCCAAGCGCGACGATCTGCGCGCCTGTGAGGGTTGCGACATCGACGATGCCATCTAGTCCACCCTCTTTCTTTCCAACTTCAGTTGCACGTACCAACGCATCAGCGAGGATCAGACGCCCCTCAGCATCAGGATTCAAGACTTCGATCGTCTTTCCACCGTAGATGGTGATGATGTCCGAAGGACGGGTAGCAGTGTCACTGACCATGTTCTCTGCCAACGGAGCCCAGGCATCGATCGCAACCGAGACCTTGAGTTTGGCGATTGCGATGATCGCGGCAGTGACGGCAGCAGCGCCACTCATATCCGACTTCATCGCCTCCATCCCTTGCGCGGGTTTGAGGGCGAGTCCGCCGGTATCGAAAGTAATTCCCTTACCGACGAAGGCCAGGCGCTTCATATTCTTCTTCGCGCTCTTAGGCCGGTAGGAGATATGAAGGAGTCGCGGTTGATTGGCAGAGCCTTGTCCGACAGCGGTGATGCCGCCATAGCCCTTCGCCTTGAGTTGGTTGTGATCGAGTACCTCAACCTTCAGACCGGCCTTGATGGCCTCTGACTTGAGACGCTTTGCGAAGGAGTCGGGTGTGAGGTGACTTGGCGGTGTATTGATCAGATCACGAGTGAGATGCACTTGATCCGCGATCACCTTCGCCCGATCGAGCAAACCTTGGAGCTCCTTACTCTTCGCTTTGACGGTGAAGAGTTCGATCTGTGCGAGCGGCGCTTTCTTATCCTTCAAAGTCGAACCACGGAATTCATGGAATCCATATGCGCCAAAGAGGGCGCCTTCCGCGATGGCAGCCAGGTCATGGAGTGAGTCGTATGGGAGGGAAAAAGTCGCACTCTTGTGTCCATCGAGTGAGCGTGCTGCTGCCCCTGCTGCTCGTCGAAGAATTTCAGCGGAATAGCGAGCAGAGTTCTCACGCTTGCCGAGTCCGGTCAGCACAAGAAGTCGATAACCATCTGCAGGAAGTTTGATCACCTCATCAGCAGCACCTGTGGCTCCCATGTCATTGAGAGCCTCGAGGAGTCCGCGGGTGTCTATTGCCATGTCACCAGACTCGATGTGAAGTTGATTGCCTGACTTACCAGAGCCTTGGCTTCGGCTCAAACCAACAACCAGAATCTCCGCAGAGACCTTCTTATCGGTTGATCTCACAGTCGCCATGGGCGCTCCTCCACTGTCAGGGCAAAAGATGACCGACATTCCTGCCGGGTGGAAAGGCTACCTGCCGGCTGGCTTCAATTCACCCCGGCAAATCGAGCCGACTCAATCTAGGTCACCGATATTCGCTACGGCGTTGATTTCAATGCTCTCTTGTAACCCTTGGGGCAACGAGGATTTGCGCCTGTCACCTTCTTCGTGACCTCGCCCTTCACGCAAGAGATGGACTTCTTCGCCGGCTTTGCAGTCGCTGATTGAGTTGATTTAGGTTCTGAAGAAGCGCTGGTCGGAGATGTCGCTTTGGTCGATTGCGATAACTTGATATTGATCGTCTTCTCACTGAAGGTGAAACCTGCTGCGCTGAGGCGTAGCCAGCCACCACGCTCGGAGATGATAGTAGAGGCGATGTTTTCAGTTCCGGCCGCGCCAGTGACGGATACGACCGCAGATAGAGGTGCATCACTGAACCCGTAGAGGCAACGGGCGGCGTCACTGCGAATGATCAGATCGTAGGTACCCGTGTTTGGGGTCTTTCCATCTGCGGAGTGATGGAATCCAGCGACCTTATAGCTCAGGGTCTCCTGTTGGAATCTGGGTGCCGAACCTTCATAACCCATGGCGTTTGTGGAGACGATGCCGACGACTCGGGTCTTGTCACTTAGGCAAGGATTGTTCGATTCCCAATTAGTGGAATTGATCGTCCAATATTGCTTTGAGTATGCGGTCATGTCGTTTACAAGAGGACGGAAGTAATCCAAGTATGCGAATATCTCCGGCGTACCGGGCTCGACAAAGTGCACACCCTTGAGAGCTTGCTTGAACTCTTTCTCGCGATCAGTCAATTCGGCGACCTGTCGCGTGAAGGCGAAAACTGGCACCGTTACGGGTTTTCCCGCAACTGTCAGGCGGTTGTTCGTCGCACTGAATCTGTCGAGTTGAACGTCAGGGGAGGCTAACCTTGCTTTGTACCAACCATTGGCTTTGTTGGTGACTCGTACCGTTATTTGGTAGGTCAGCCCCTCAGGAAACTCGTATTGGATACCCGCTGAGGTGTCGCTCGACCAGAGTGCTGACCAAGATGGAGCCTCTACGCGAAAGGGCCTGATTGAGAGACGTACTCCTTGGATATAGAACTTCTTCTCCTGTGGGTCGTAACCCATGTTGTACTTGTAATAGACGAAGTACTTGAGTGGAGCTGCTTGCCCGTCTCGTATCTCTTCCCAGATCGACGGATGTATGCCCTCTGGCAGGTTCATGGATGGGTCTGCCGGGAAGGGTTCTCCGTCTCTTTCGCGTTGCAGGTAATACTGGGTTGATTGGTAGCGCAGAAATTTGAGCTCCGTGTACTCGCCATCTCCTCTTTTGAGTCGCACGCTTTCAATGCAATCTTCGGAACTCGCATCAGAGCAGACCCCCAACATGATCTGGGCGCCAAAGGGGTAGGGCGTTCTCTGTTCAACTCCTGGCTGTGGAAAGACGCAGTTGGGATCCTTGGTTGAAGAACAGATCACGTCCGGCCATCGACCAAGTTGAGAGAACCCGATTCCTGAATCATCACCCATGGAGAAGACGCGGGCACCCTCCCTATTTGCCTTCTCCGCAAGGTCGGCAGGGAAGAAGGAGCGTTGAGTGACTTCGTCGTTACTTATTGCTGGCGGAGCCAAGAGAACGAGCACTGCCGAGAGAGCAGCAGAGAGAAAGATCCGCAGTCGCTCCATCACTCCGCCATGGTAGAGATGTCTTCAAGCATTGACCGTCAACTCCATCAGCGAAGTTGCTAGACCTTCGGCTAGATTGTCTAGATGGTCGAAGATGGCGGGCACCCGGTAGGACCTCAACTTTCGCCGCTTCATGATTTTCATGTAGCGCGTGGCGCAAAGATGGCTGACTTCGGCGGGTGGCTGATGCCTATCGAGTATCCGCAGAGCAGCGAGACGGTCGCAGGAGGGGTCTTGGCTGAGCATGCGGCAGTCAGGGAGCATGTTGGAATCTTCGATGTCTCCCACCTCGGGAAGATCTCGGTGAGGGGCGATGACTCACTCACATTCTTGAATTCGATCGTGACCAACGACATCGAGTCCCTCTCTGATTCCGAGGCGCAGTACACAATGCTCTGCGATGAGAGCGGTGGGGTCGTCGACGACATGATCGCCTATCGAATCTCGACGAGTGAAGTCTTCCTCATCCCCAATGCCTCCAATTGCGGAAATGTCCATGAGGTCATCGCCTCAAAAGTTCCAGATGGAATCCAAATCGAGAACCGCCATCATGATTTTGGCATCATCGCAGTGCAGGGACCGAAGTCTCGAGAATTGCTTTCCGCGATCGGCCTCGATGTTCCGAGCACCCTCGGATATATGTCCTTCCGGCGAATGCCATTCAAGGGAAGCGAGATCATCCTTTGTCGGACCGGGTATACCGGCGAACTTGGATTCGAGTTGGTAGTACCGGTCACATCCGCAGATGGTCAAAGCCTCACTGCAGCGGTCTGGGATTCGCTTGCACAGGCCTTGCCAAAGTTCGCCGGACTTGTCGCCGGACTAGGTGCGCGTGACACGCTGCGCACGGAGATGGGTTACGCCCTCCACGGCCACGAACTCTCGCTCGAGATCAATCCCTTGGAAGCGGGAGTGGGATGGGCAATCTCCCTCGCCAAGCCCTCTTGGTTGGGGCGTGATGCCTTGCAGAAGATCAAGGAACGCGGTGTCGAGAGGAAAGCGGTAGCGCTGCTTGCAAAGGATCGCACGATCCCACGAGCGGGCATGCCGGTCACTCTCGATGGAGTAAACGTTGGCGTCGTGACGAGTGGGACCTTCTCTCCTTCGATCAAGAAGGGCATCGCTTTGGCGCTAGTGCGCCCCGATATCGTCAAGGGGACTTCACTGACGATCGATGTTCGTGGACGTATCGGCGAATATGAGGTGGTCAGAGCGCCATTTGTGCCTTCGCACGTTCGCTGAGATCGTCGAGGAATACGACTCTCTTCTGTGCGCGCCGTAGCGCATTGAGTATCGGTGCACCAGTGATGGCGATAAGGGTCGCGGTCAAGATCGATCGCGGAATATCCCAGGCCATCGCGGTGAGGAAATGGAATCTGACGAAACGGGAGAGGTTCTCTTCGATGCCTGCTCCTGGAACGAACGAGATCGCAGTCTCCGTTCCAAGTATCCATGGCCAAAGTTGAAGATCCATGAGGAAGCCGAAGGACATTCCGGCCACGAGAGCGATCACCATCAACATTGCGATCTCTAGTCGACCTCGGACGCGTTGTGGAAGCGATCCCGCCAGCAGACCGATCCAGGACGCGGCCATGATCTGGAAGGGTAACCAGGGTCCGATTCCGCCGGTGAGTAGAGCTGAGAGAGCCATCGCAATGGCGCCGAGTGAGAATCCGAAAGTGGCACCGAAGACACGGGCAGCGAGGATGACCAAGAACCACATCGGTTCGATACCTACCGCACCTGCTCCGATCTGTCGCAGCGCTGCCGCAAGTGCCGCAAGGACGGCAAGGAGTGCAAGTGCGGTCATTTCGATCTTTCCACGATTGATTTCGAGCCCAAGGAAGAAGAGCGCTAGCGGGATGACCAGGAAGAAGACCCAGTAACGATCTTGCGTCATTGCCAAGCCGAATGCGCTCTCCGGGAGGTAAAGCGGCCATGTGAAAGCGAGAAGTGAAACCAGCGAGACGAGAGCGATTCCTATCCGCGCGAGCGGGGAGAATCTCAATAGTCCTCGACGTCTAAGCGTTGTCGAGAGCATCCATCACTTCCTTCACCGTCAGCCACTTCTGTGGCGCGAGAATCTTCGTCACTTGCGGTGCGAAGGGAAGGCTTGCGGTGAGCACTTCCCTGACATCGCCGTCTGAGACGAGTTCGCCATCTGCGACGAAGAGGACTCGATCGGCAAGCTCGGCGACAAGTTCGACATCATGTGTTGCGATGAGTATCGATCGGTCCCTTCTCGCTCGGGCCTTGAGGAGCTCTATCAATCTCTCTTTACTTGGATAGTCGAGGCCTCGCGTGGGTTCATCGAGGATCAAGATGCGTGGATCCGTCGCTAAGACGATTGCGAGGACAAGGGAGAGCCGTTGTCCTTCGGAGAGATCACGAGGATGTGTGCCCTCAGGGATTCCCGGCAAGATCGTTTCCAAAGTCGCAAGGGTTGAACCGGAGGGAAGGCCTTGATCGCCATCTGCCAATGAACACTCTTCAAGGACTGATCGACCGTAGAGCAGATCACTGGGATTCTGTGGAACGAAACCGATCATCCGAACAAGTTCTGCAGATGTGAATGCGGCGGGATCCCTGCCTTCGATCGCGACCTCACCTTCTAGTGGCGCAATCACGCCGGAGATCGCTTTCATGAGGGTTGACTTACCCGCGCCGTTACGCCCCATCAATGCGACAACCTCGCCAGAACGAATCTCAAGAGAGATATCGGAGAGGACTTCCTCTCTCTCATAACCCAATGTCGCGCCCTTGATCTTCACGATCGGCCGCTGATCTCGAGTTGCTCGGTCTGGTTGAGCAGATGCTGGGTTCAACGCCGCAAGTCGATCTGCAGTTGAGGCGAGGATCTTGCGCGCATCTCGCACTGACAGCGGCATCTCTTCGGCTCCAAGGGAGCGTGCGAGTTCTACTATCGGAGGTGCGATCTCTGACTCCTTCATGACCACAGATGGCGCACCAACTCGGACTGATCCATCGCTTGCGATGTGGATGATCCGATCGGCGTAGTGAATGACGCGCTCCAGGCGATGTTCGGCAACAACGACAGTGACACCAAGGTCATGGACGATCCGTTGCAGTATCGCAAGTACTTCCTCCGCAGCGATCGGATCAAGCGCGCTCGTCGGCTCATCGAGAAGAAGGATCTTTGGGTTCATGACCAGGGCACTTGCGATGGCCACTCGCTGCTGCTCACCGCCTGAGAGAGTTGAAATCGTCCGCGATCGCATCGGCGTGAGGGTAAGTAGGTCGAGGACCTCTTCCACTCGCTTTCTCATCGCGCTCTCTGGAATCGCCAGAGATTCCATCGCGAATGCGATCTCCTCCTCGACGATATCCGTGACGAATCCATGGATCGGGTTTTGACCAACGATCCCAATCAAGTGTGAGAGTTCGCCTGGGCGTACTCCTCTTGTCGAGATGCCATCGACTTGAATGTCGCCACTGAGAATGCCGCCGGTGTGGTGGGGGACAAGTCCATTCATCAATTTGAGTGCGCTGGACTTTCCGATTCCGGTACTGCCGATCAAAAGGATGAATTCGCCTTCGCCAACCTCGAAAGTGACGTCTTCGAAGACGGTGGTTTGGGAGTTGGGGTAGATCAGCGAGACATTGCGAAAGGAGATCATGATCGTTTCCTTCTGAAGAGGACCAACCAAGAGGCGAAGAGTCCGCTAGCGAAGAAGAGTGCCGGAGTTTGCGAAGGGAGAAACCAGATTACGGCCGCGACCATGATCGATGACACGAGAATCACGCTCTCCAGCAGTCCCCAGTGATCAGGGCGATAGCTGCTTCGGCGGATACGTTGCCCGAAGCCACGTGACTCCATCGCAGCGGCGAGATCAAGACTTCGTTCGAGTGCATCCTCAAGGAGCGGAATTGCGATCTTGCGCCAATGTCGAAGTCCACGGACTTCCTGACCTCTAAGACGCCGGGCCAGAGTGATCCGTCGAATGGCGACCACGAACTGTGGGAAGACAGAGGTGGCGATGGTGAGCACCAATCCGAGTTGGTAGAAGGCGAGTGGAATGGCGCGGATCAAACGATGTGGCGAGGTCAGCGATGTCGCTGCGGCGAAGAGTGCGACAACCCCAATGATGATCATCACCTCACCAAGTGTGGAAGTGAGTCGTTCGGTCGTAACCGGTCCACCGAGCCTTATCCCAGCAATCCACTCGGGAAGTTGAACGATGGGAAGCGTGATGATGGTGGTTCCCGGAATGGGGACACCGATGAGGATCGCTATCGCCATACGAATCAGAAGGATCACGGCGATGAACTTCATTGCCACGACGAACGATCGGGACCAAGGAGTGCTCTCCTTGTAGGCCCTGACCAAGATGGCAGAAGCAACAACGAGTCCTGCTGCAAACCATGGCTCAGAGGAGATGAATAGCGCGACACTGAGGACGATCGCCCATGCCCACCATGCAAAGGGGTGGACCCTCGATCGTGTCGACCGAGGGTGATCGAGGAGCGTCGCGCTCATCTGTCAGTGACTCCCTTTACTTCTCTTGATCCGTCGCTCAATCACTTTGCAAGCGTCCGCGGCGTCTTGATCTCAGCGCTGCACTCCTTGGCGGGATAACCGTTGATGCCACAGATGAATCCTGATGAGGAGGCTCGAATCTTGGCAGCGGCGGCAAGTGCCTCTGCGCCCGTGGCATTGAGATCCACTTGTACGCAGGTGGTCACGCGTTTTGGAATGCTCTCACCGCGCGGACGGATTGCAGCGATGCCGAAGTCGACTACGACACCAACTCTCTTCTTGTTGGCAGCCGGCTTGACGGACTTGCAGAGTGAGGCGAAGTTCGGTGCAAGCCGTGGAGCCGATGCGTTGACATCATCGTTGCTGAATGTGTGCATCCATCCTTCAACCGAACCGTCCTTCACATTCGTCGTCGGCCCAGTCATAGCCATCGTCCACTCTGTCGCACCTGGCGCAGCTTGGAAGTAACCCCAATAGCGGTACCCGGTCGATGCCTGGGAGACAGATGATGGATAGGAGATCAGAAGCGCGATGGAAGAGATCGCGATCAGTGTCCTTTTCATTTCTTTCCTCTCAACTCTCGCGCTAGGCGAGTGATTAGTGAGAGGTCATGAAGCGTTGCCCTCGAAGATCCTGTCGAGAGGCTCGCGTAGGGGAAATAGGCGCGAGACGAAGGATCAAGAATGCTCCGCCCCGCAGACCTCGACGGGTGGTGTGCAATGTTCTTCGTCAGGCATTCCGACTATGACGGTTGCGGGTCAGCGCTGGATTCTCACCAGACTTCCCCTGAGCGAGGAACTATTCAGTTGTCGCCGAAGAGTAGCAAGGCCAGCTCTCTTCAGCCATGAGTTGGAATCAAGGGGTGTGTCGCTTAGGGTGGCGCCATGGAATTTAGAAAACTCGGCGGCTCTGGGCTCTATGTATCTGAACTGACCTACGGCAATTGGATCACCCATGGATCCCAAGTGGAGTCTGAGGCGGCGATCAAGTGTGTTCGTGCGGCCTTCGATGTCGGCATCACTACCTTCGACACAGCAGATGTCTATGCAGGTACCCGCGCAGAGACGGTCTTAGGCAAGGCTCTCAAGGGAGTCAAGCGAGAGTCGTATGAGTTGTTCACAAAGGTCTACTGGCCGACCGGGACTGGCAAGAATGAGCGTGGCCTCTCTCGAAAGCACATCATGGAGTCGGTCCATGCAAGCCTCAAGCGCCTCGGTACTGATCACATCGATCTCTACCAAGCTCATCGTTTCGATTTCGAGGCACCTCTCGAGGAAACTCTCTCGACCTTCGATGACCTGATTCGCTCCGGCAAAGTGATGTACATCGGATTCTCAGAGTGGACCGCTGGACAGATCAATGATGGTCTGCGGATCCAGAAGGAACGCGGATACGACCGATTCGTCTCCAGCCAGCCGCAGTATTCGATGCTCTGGCGCGTGATCGAGAAAGAGGTCGTGCCGCTGAGCGAACGTGAAGGAATAAGTCAGATCGTCTGGTCACC
>JACCDG011843295.1_pt1 | contig 17633 bp, 11 predicted proteins | sample 7442471 | NCBI WGS metagenome assembly JACCDG01 (sample SAMN15323444, study PRJNA562643) | freshwater metagenome | isolation source: river surface water | place: USA:Blue River Watershed | collected 2017-08-17 | reverse complement strand
CAAGCCAGCCTTATCTGCTGGAGATCCTGGGGCAACCGCTAAATCACTACGATTTTCTCCTCTGACAATTAAAGCTCCTTGATGAATATTTAAATTGTTAGACTGAGCAATTTCTTCATTGAGCATCAAATATCTGACACCTAAATACGGCTTAATAATTTCACCATTCACCCTGACACTTTCTATAATCTGTTTGGCGGAATTGATAGGAATAGCAAAACCAATTAACTGTCCCTCCCGAGAAACAGCGGTATTAATACCTATAACTTGCCCAGCTAAATTAAGCAATGGACCGCCTGAATTGCCAGGATTAATAGCTGCATCTGTTTGAATAACATCTTCTAGCTGTTCTGAACTACCAGTACCATCGCCTGCCACTACACTACGCCCAACCCCAGACACAACACCAACAGTCACAGTATTAGAAAACTCTGCTAAAGCATTGCCAATGGCTACCACATTTTGACCAATCAATAAATCATCAGAATTACCAAGCTCTACAACTGGTAAATCTTTAGCGTCTATTTTCAAAACTCCAATATCATTGTTATTATCTGTGCCGACTACCTGAGCAGGATATTCTGTGTCATTATTTAAAGTGACTGAATATTGAGCTGAACTATCAGTAATCACATGTTTGTTGGTCAAGATTAAACCATCAGCAGAGATAATAAAACCTGTGCCACCGCCTACTTTTTGAATATTTGGTTGATTATTTTGTTTTTTTGGCGTATTGATACTAAATGGCCAGCCAAAATTAAAGAAATCCTCAAAAGGATCAATATAATTTTGGCTAATATCTTTTTTGATATTAATAGAAACAACCGAAGGACTGACTTTTTTGACCACATCAATTACTGCCGACTGTTCGGTTACTTGATTATTGATTTGCGCGGTAGACCAAACACCATTTGCCCAAGGCAAACGACTTGCATAATTTAAAGTCAAAAAAGAACCAAAAAAACCACCAAAAATTGTACTAACTAAAATAATAGCTAAAGTTTTTCTCATATTTTTATCTTTATTATATAATACAAAAAAATAAAAATTAATTACAAATTTGATCTATTAAATCTTGTTGAGAATTTGGATTACACAAAACTTCTTGCATCTCCAAAACAGAAGTACCATTAGAGCCAGCATTAATACCTTGTTGCACATCAAAACCAGACAATAAACCGCTCATTATGTTGCCATACTGCTTCAAATAAGGCGTCAAATAAACCAAACCTAATAATAGTGGGCCTAAAATTAAAATCAATTTTAAGACCCCAGCTAATTCTTGCCAAAAAATCTTTTTCTTAATCTTCAGCACCGTTGCTTCCACACGCGCTAAACTTGCTTGATTTTCTAAGATTAATTTTTCTAGTTCTTCCTGAGTCATAATAAAAACTTAAATATTTAATGCTTTTATTATAGCAAAAAAGTGTGTTTTAGAGAATTTGAGCTTATTTACGCCACAATTTGTGCCAACGACCAGTTTTAAACAACCACCACTTGTGATGCAAAAGAAAATCAAGATCTAAAAATCTTTTTGGTTTACTAAATAATAAGAATAACCAAAAAATAAAAAATAAAATTAAAAGTAAAATAACGAAAGCCAAAGCAAGACTTAGCCACTTAAATAAACTACTAAGCTCCTCAATACTAATAGTCAAAGGTATCTTGATGCCGGAAATAGCATTAAAACTATTGGGATGCAAAGCCTGACTCAAGATAGATAAATTTGTTTTTTGTAAAAGCGAATCTCGCTGACTAAAAGCTAAATCTAAATTGACCAGCATTGTTTCTTCAGGCAACAGATTAAATTCTTTTGGATCAATTTTGATATTTTCCACCAAAGCATCAGCTTGAACTTTGACAAAAATTGGCTCACTAGAAATATTAGTAATTTTTAACTGCTCTTGTTTATTTTGTGGATAAGAAATCTCTAAGCTAGCCGGCTCTACTGCCAAGCCAAGCGCCAAAGCATCAAGCGGTAAAAATAAAAATAAAAAGGCAAATAAAAATTTTAATTTCATAAAACTATCTTGCTTGCGCCCAGAAAATTAACTGTCCAGTTTGATTACCACTTGACTGCAAATTATTTGGCAAACTTAATTTGACATTGATTGATTCTGAATTACTTGGATTTAATTGCTCTTGCCAATTTTGCCAAGCAGTATTTTCCAAACTAACATATTGACTAAAAACATCAGAACCCAAAACATTAGCTTCTAGATTGATAGCTACATTGCCTGTGTTTTGGAGCTGTAAAATATTTTCACCAATTTGTCCAGGTTCTAATTGGCCAAAATTGAGAGTATTTTGATTGACAGAAAAAGCAATTTGACTTGGACCAATCTCACCTTCATTGTCGATATCCACTAACAAAGCCACACTCTGACTGGTACCTGAGCCCACTGTAATATAAACTTTGGGACTTCTAATATAATCATCATTTTGTACTACATAGACTGGATAAATACCATTGTTTGGTAAATTCACACTCAAAGTGCCGTTGACATCTGTATTTAGAGTTTGCTCACCCACTTGTACAGCTTGATTAGCTAAATCATGCCAAGTACCATCATGATACTGAGCTTGCACATTGAGAGTATTTTCACTTAAAGTAGCTGTCAAACTACTAGGTAAAATATCAAAAGGTCCATATGCCCACAAAATTTGATCTCCATCCGCAACTGTCTGCACATTAGCTGCTTGTGAACCTGGCTGCCAATTTTGCCAATACTGCCAACCACTGAGACCTTGACCACTAAAACCCGCAATACTAGCTACATAAGGTCCATACTCAGTGTCTTGTATTTGATAAGTAAAATCACAAACACTAGCAGCAGCTACTAAAATATCCAAAATTGTGTCGCCTGTTATATTGTCAGCTAAACAAATAGTATTTTCTGGCCCCTCGATTCTGATACTTACTTTTTCATCATTGCCTCCACCATTTTCTTGAGCAGGAATAGTGACACGATTTACAGGATAGCTTTTGTCCAGATTAGCCAGTAGGGCATAAGGTGTAACCATAGCAGAGCCTTGGGTATCACCTGGCAACCACAAAAAAGAACCGTCATTTTGCTGTAAGCTATTTAAAAAAGTCAAATCAGTATCTATATCTAGCTTATTTAAAGCTGCTATCACCCAAGCAGTCGAAGCGCCATCTGATGAGCTAGCACTCACATCATAAGCAAAACCACCGTCTGCTTTTTGGGTAGTCTGTAAATAAGCTAAAGCATTGACCATAGCCGGGTCACTAGCTCCTACACCAGCCTCTACAAGGGCCATGATAGCAGCGGCGGTGTCATTGCTATCCGAAGGACCTGTGGATGCCCATGACCAGCCTCCATCGGCATTTTGATGGCTTAAAATGAAATCCTTTACACTATCAAAATCACCTGCTTTATTCACAGCACCAGCTGCTAATAAGCCCCAAAAATCATCATTAAGCTGAGTATCTGAACCAAACTGACCATTGCTAATATGACTACTTAGAGTAGTAAATAAAGCGCGCAAAGTATCAAAATCTTGACTTTGCACAGAAGCCAGGGCTAATAAATACTTAGCCACTTTCATCAAATCTTGTTCTTGAGCATCGATATAGCTGATATTTAAATTATCCACACCAGCTGCTGCCAAACTTTGAGTAATCCAAGAATTTTGAGTCTGGCCTTGTAAATAAGAAATTGCACTAGCATTATCAGCCCATGATAAAAATGGTGATAAAAATAAAACACTAAGTAAAAATGAAGCAAAGATTTTTTTCATAAAATTTTATTAATAAAAAATAGTTTAAAAATTTAAGTGCCGGCTACGCGCTAAGCGCGTAGCCGCACTGAACATCCTACAGAGGAGAAACAGGCGCTGCTTGGTGACGTGGATCATAATTGAAAACCATCTCTCCATCACCATCAGCACGACGAATTTGCAAAACTTGAGAATCAGGATCATAAGGCACCTGATCCACTGTTCTAGGAATTAGCTGACCGTTCACATAAACATTCAAATTGCCGATGTGACCATTGATGCCTACCAATAATCTTCCGAGATCACCAGCGTCCCAAGGACGCTGCAGATAGAGCACCGAGAAACGACGCAGAAAATCAGACACTCTTCTTTCTCGAGCCTCAGCTGTTTTTGGCAACAGCAACAAGACTTTTGGTGCCAACAAAACAGCCGGCAAATACCTGAAAACAAACGCTCTGCGCTTCATGCTTCACCCCTCTATCTTGATGATTGTTGTTGACAAGGAACAAAAAATCCCCTGATTTCCAGGAGACAACGAGTAAGTCTATTATCTTTTAAGTTCATGATAACAAGCTCACTCCTTTTCTCCTTAGGAAAAAGAATAAACGACATCAGGTATCTGACTTTCCGACAGCCGCCAGTTGGCGGAGACGGATTACAGTAGCTAGGACTGTGGAGGACTTTCACCTCACTTCCCTGATTAAATTTTTAAAGTGTATTTGACTTCCAAACTTTAGCACAAGAATTTTGCTTTGGCAAGCGGCTATTTTGCTTTATTTTTTTTCAATAATCTATTTAATTCTGTCTGAAAAGTCTGAGCATCTTTGAATGATCTGTAGACTGAAGCGTAACGAATATAAGCGACTTGATCAAAAGTTTTGAGTTTTTTCATAACAATATCTCCCAAAACTTTGGAAGTAATCTCTCCCTTAGATACTTTAGTAATTTCTCTCTCTATTTCTGCTACTAATTTCTGAAAATTTTCTTCTAAATAAGAGCGTTTTTCTAAAGAAGTGCGTAAACCCCTGACTATTTTATCTCTATTATAAGCTTCCCGTCTGCCATCACGCTTAATCACTACTAGATCCAAAATCTCTATCGCCTCTAAAGTAGAAAATCTCATCTTGCACTTTAGACATTCCCTTCTACGACGAATATTAAAACCCCCGCCGCTTAAGCGAGAGTCAATAACTTTGCTATCTTGATGGTTACAAGCTGGACAATGCATGGCTTTATCTATCTTGCATTTTTTTTCTTAAGAAAGCCGGAATTTCTAACTCCTCCTCCTCTTTACTTCTAGGCATTTCTACTGGTTTTTCTTCAACTTCTTCTTTATTAAAAGCTTTTTTTATCGTTCTCTCTTCAGCTTTTTTGACATAGGTTTCTTGATAAGAGATTTGACTTTGAGCAGGCACTGACATTCTTTCTTGTTGTTTATCATTGTGCTGTTTAAAACCAGTAGCAATTACTGTCACTTTAACCTCATCTCCCAAAGCTTCATCAATCACGGCACCAAAAATAACTTTAGCTTCTGGATCACAAGCCGAAGTAATCACTTCAGCAGCTTCATTGACTTCAAACATAGATAAATCTGAGCTACCAGAAATAGTAAACAAAACTCCAGTCGCGCCATTGATAGACAATTCAAGCAATGGACTGTCGATAGCAGCTCTGGCTGCCTCTTGAGCACGATTTTCTCCACTAGCTTTACCGATACCCATCAAAGCTGAACCTGCTTGTTTCATGATAGCCTTCACATCGGCAAAGTCCACATTGACCAAACCCGGGACAGTGATAAGCTCTGAAATACCCTGAACACCCTGTTTCAAAACTTCATCAACAATCGCAAAAGCATCTAATAAAGAAGTTTTTTTATCAATAATTTGTAATAATCTGTCGTTAGGAATGGTGATAATAGTATCTACCTTATCTATCAAGCGATCTAAACCTCTTTCGGCTATATCTTTTCTTTGCAAACCTTCAAAAGTAAAAGGTTTAGTCACTACAGCCACTGTCAAAGCACCAGCCTCTCTGGCAATATCAGCAATAATAGGAGCAGCTCCTGTGCCTGTGCCACCACCCAAACCACAAGTAATAAAAACCATGTCAGCACCATCTAAAATACTTGAAATATCAGTTTCACTTTCTTCCGCACTTTTTGAACCCAAATCTGGATCCATACCAGCCCCAAGACCACGAGTGGTGTTACGGCCAATGTGAATTTTGTGAGGCGCAATGGAATGGTGCAAAGCTTGAGCATCTGTATTGACAGCAATAAATTCCACTCCTTTTATTTTGGAGCCGACCATGCGATTGACAGCTGATCCACCGGATCCACCCACACCAACCACTTTAATGTTTGCAAATGTTTCAATAGAAGGATTGACTTCTTCAATATTTTTTCTGCTCATTGATTTTGAAAAAAATTAAAAATTAAGGAAGTAAAGATTTAAACCAACCTAACATCTTATCTTTAGTTTGTGCGACTGAAGAAAAATTGGAAAGAAAATTTTGATTATTACTAATATTTTTATTAGCCCAAATGACCAAACCTAAAGCAGTCGTAAATTCTGGGTCTTTGAGTTTATCAATAGGAAAGGAATGATTAACTGGGGCTCCCAAAAAAACAGGCAATTTGAAAATCTGTTTAGCTAAATCTACCACTAAAGGCAGTTTAGCGCCACCACCAGTCAAAACCAACCCTGCTGGCAGCTTACCACTCTTGCCTATTTTCTTCAATTCAGCATCAATCATCTTAAAAATCTCTTCCATTCTAGCCTCACAAATGTCAGCAATATCTTTTTTGTACACATAAGTACCTTTTTTTTCATCTTCTGAGTATTTATGTAAATCTACCTCATCTCTTTTTGATACTTCATCTCCTATGGCCACCGCTTGGTCAAGTTTGACGATTTCCGCAGTTTCTACTGAAGTCCTAAGACCAATAGCCAAATCATTTGTCACATGACCAGCACCAACAGGCAAAACAGCTGTATGTAAAATATCCCCCTCTTCAAAAACAGCCAAAGAGGTTGTACTTTGCCCAATGTTTACTACCGCCACACCTAAATCTTTTTGTTTTTGTGTCAAAATAGCCTCAGCAGTTGCCAAAATTGAAAACACCACATCCTCAATATCAATACCTGTTCGATAAATACATTTAGTTAGATTTTTGATCTGAGCTGATAGACCCATGATAATCTGCGTCTCTACTTCCAACCTCACACCAGACATACCAATAGGATCACGCAAATCTTTTTGGTCATCTAAATTATAATTAGTTGGCAAAACATGTAAAATTTCATAGTTTGGTGGAGTCGCAATCGCTTGCGCTGCTTCCAATGCTCTGTCAATATCTGTAGCCTCTACTTGCTCATTGGCTTTAGCTACTGCTACCACGCCTTTGCTATTTAAAGTTTTTATATGTACACCAGAGATACCAACGACAATTTTATCAATATTAAAACCGGTCATTCGCTCACATTTTTCCACAGTAGCCGAAATGACCGATACAGCGTCCTCAATAGAACTAATACTTCCGCGATTAACGCCCTCTGAGGTATTTTCAGCAGCACCGATAATTTGCAAATCACCATTTTGATTGATTTGCCCCATGACAATTCTAATGGCGCTAGTGCCAATATCCAAACCTGTAATAATCTCCTTACTTTTGACCATAAAAAACTTAAAAAATTTTTGAATCAAATTCAAAAGATAACATAATTATAACTAAATTTTGACTTTTTGCCAAATGCCAAAAACATCACAAGAAAGATAATTTATAAAAAAATCAAAGCAGCTACTAAAATTGCTAAAATTGCTGCCACTAAAACCATGGAAGCTAATAAATCTTTAATCTCCTTAGCAAAATTATGTGTCTTGGGTGCTAACATATCCACTAACCTTTCCACACTAGCGTTCACAATTTCCAAAATCAAAACCAAAGCAATAACTAACAATAAAACAAGCCATTCAAGTTTGGAGATACCTTGCCAAATTGCTACGGTCACCGCCACTAAAGCTGCTAGCAAATGAATACGAAAATTTCTCTCACTCAAAAACATTACCCTCAAACCTATTCTAGCGTGTTTTAGACTATACAAAAATTTAGTAGGCATATTTTATTTTAGTAAAGCTAAAATTTTTTCTTGTTCTTTTTCTTGACGCAAATACTCTGCCTCACTCAACTCATGATCATAGCCCAAAAGATGTAAAATACCATGCACAGTCAATAATTTTAGTTCTGATTTGATAGTTTTTTTATTTGCCAAGGCCTGTTTTCTGGCTTGTTCTAGGCAGATAACTATTTCTCCTAAATTCTCTTCCGAATCAATATTAAAAGACAAAACATCTGTCACTTTATTTTTGTGACGATAAACTTTATTTAAATCTTTTATTTCTTCATTAGACACCAGAGCAATGGAAATACAAGCTTTTAGCTTAAATCTTTTTTTAATAATTTTTTCCAAGTCAGTCAACCAAGAAAAATCAATTTTTTGTGATCGTTTATTTAAAACTAATAAAGAGTCCTTTGCCATTTGATTAATTAAAAAATTCAAAGCTATTTAACATCATATTAAAAATTGTTTCAAAATATCTGTCTGCTTGCGCATTAACATCATAAGTGATAACTATCTGATAAGCATCAGTCACGGCCACCAACACGATATCTCCGTCGATTGTTTGCTTCAGAGCAGGAATCTTAGCTTTGCCCAGAGTCAAAGAACTTGGAGTATTTAAAACTGGATGAGAGCTGCCATCAGCAGCCCATGCTGTCAAAGTACTAGCGTTGCTATTTGGACTCACTTTGAAACTAAAATTATCTCCCAACTCTGAATCCGGCAAAACAGACACAATACTAGCAGCATTATCAGTCACCCAAGATGTTGGGTATAGAAAACGATATTTAAAAAGATTTTCAGTAAAAATGGTCACTAAACCAGAATTAGCTAAAGCAGCCCCTGAAACAACTGGATTATAAAGATTCAAAACTTCCATACCATCAGTATAACCGTCATTATCCGTATCGCTATCATTGATATTTGAACCAAACAAAGCCTCTTCTTCGCGAGTCAAACTATCTTGATCTGCGTCAATATTATTAGTCAAAGGTGGTGGTGGAGGTGGTGTTATCTCTGTGCCGTTATTATCAACCACGCCGTTATCAATTTCATCATCAGCCGTATAGACTGACAAACCATTGCTAGTAAACTGATAAGCTCCCACACGCTGAGCATTGACACTACCGTCTAAAGTGATTTTAAATTTAAAATCTTGCCCTCCCTTAATGCTCATATAAACATAAGGTGAGCCATCTGCTTGATTAGGCATCACACTCAAATGGGTTGGCTGTAAGTCTGCTAAATACACTGGGTATTTTTGATTGATACTAAAATATCTATTTAGGGCTAACTTTAAATTTTCTAAATCATCTAAAATTTTTTGATCATGAGAAATTACTTCCTGTTCCTGCTCTACTGGCTTTTCCGCAATATTATTATCGACTGGAGTAGTGATATTTTTTTCTGGCACACTAGTACTTGCCCACCACAACATAGAGGAAACAACAAAAATTAAAAATAAAACAAAAGCAATAACTATAAAAATTATTTTTTGTTTTGCACTCAACTGTTTTTTTGGTGATTGAGGCAAAAACTTAGCAGGCATCACATGCACACTATCTTCATTTAGCTCCAATGGTTTATCCTTGCCAATTTCTTGATTGACAATGGTATTAATTTCATTGGAAACTTGCTCAGTATTTTGACTTTCTTTTTGCTCTTCATTTGGCATATACAAACATATATAAATTATTGAGTTATTAATCTTGGATTAGGAGGGCTAACCAAAAGACCTTCACCTAAAGGATTGTAGCCGTTGGCCACTTCAATACCGTCTATAAACAGATCCCCATCGCTATCAGATTTTAAAGGATCTGTTTTCCAGACAGAAAGCTCTTCATTGTCAAATAAACCATCGTTGTCTGTATCAGCATTTAATGGGTCAGTCAGATAAACCTTAATCTCATCTTTGTCACCCAAAGCATCATCATCCGTGTCTGGATTATTTGGATCAGTACCAGAAGCATCTTCTTGAGCATTCGACAGACCATCTTTATCATCGTCATTAGCCAAGACATCCACTGCTTCATTGTTTACTGGCAGTTCAGCATTATTTTGCTCTTGGGTATTATTTTGATTGTTTTGTACTTGGTTGGTATTTTTTGTTTCGTCTACTACATTCTGATCACTAGAACTAAAAAATACGCTATAAGCACCCCAAGCAACCAAAGTCACTAAAACTAACCCTACTCCAGCTACAATAATTTTTTTTACATTTGAACCAGTGTTTTCTTCACCCAGTAAAAGTTTACTATTTGTCATGGCTTGCTCAGAACTTAAGACCGGAACAGCTGGCACAGGACTTGCTGGCTGTATTTTGCCACTAGAGATAGCGCTTGGTTTTTCTGTAAAAGCTAAAGGGGCTTTATTTAAACTTGGATCTGTTTCTTGAAACATATCATCCACTGGCAAATTCTGTGCTGGAGGCACAGGAGTATTAGATGTTGAAGGACTTAGATTTTGATCTTCTTTTTTTACATCATCAAACATAAACAAAACATTTAAAAACTAATCTAAATTAATATTACCACTTTGTTGCCAAAGACAATAAATTGGCAAAGTATTACCACAAAATGGTCTACCGCCAGCACCATATGACCAATTATAATTCTGACTAGAACCAGTGGTGAAGCCTTCGCTAACCGCCATACCGTCAACGCTACTCCAATTGGAACAATCACTTTCAGTAGTTATTTTCAAACCCCTTTCATCGGTGTTGCTATGAACATATTTACTAACAACATTACCATTTTCATTTAAATTAATATAATGATCCAAAGCTGAACTGTCCACTAAATCTGTCCAATTATCTGCTACTATGGCATTATTCACCAATTTATAAGCTAAGCTGTTATGACTTAATCTATCGGCAGCATTTATTAGACTATTTGACAACCAAGCTTTCCAAGTACCTGCTTTAACATTACCGGCCGGAGCATTGTCAGCATGCATTTGACACAAATAATCAGCAGCTGCTAAACCATCAGTGCCAGTATAGCCTAAGCCTTGAGCAGAAACAAGTAAATTTCCTCTATAATCAACTGAGCTTACGAAAATGGTAGCTTCTGGATTTAGCGGTACTACTTCTGAACAATTATTTTCATTCAAATTACAAGAATTATCACAACTTAATGTTCCTTGATCCCAGCCTAAAGTATTACAAGTTTGACCGTTTAAGTTGGCGCCGTCACATTCTTCACCACTATTAATCACGCCATTGCCACAAGTAGCCGGAACTACCACCGAATCACCACAAGCTGAAACATCAAAATTACATGAGCTATTGCAAGCTAAATTACCAAACTCAAAACCTTGGCTTTGGCAACTTTGATTATTAAGATTTTGATTATCACATTGTTCATTGCCTTGCACTAAAGAGTCACCACAGACCACTCTAGTAGCCAAAGCCCCATTAGCGCAAACAGGGTTACAAGTATTACAAGAAACAGGGCCACCATCGGCACAAACATATTGCAGATCATTAAAATCAATTACACCAGCTGCATCTGTGTTTTCACACAACTCATGGACTGAGTTTATCAGACCATCTCCGCAAGCATTGCCACACATATCCGCCGTCAAAGCTGGACTAGGTTCATACCAAGTACAACCGATTGACTGACCAGCTGCATCAACAGCATTAGCTGGATAGCAACCACCCAATTGTTCATTCCACCAGTGAGCACCGCCTAAGCCTGCATCACATAAATTTTGGAATCCTCCATCACATTCTTCATCATTATCAATCAATCCATTACCACACAAAGGATCACTCGCGTCTCCTCCAATGATGGAAAAATTGTTACAGTACTGGTCATTATTTAGCTGAATACGGCTATCAACCCCAGGCTGTATCTGATCAAAGCTTAGGCCGTTTTTAGAAAACTCAAAGTTGGCATCCAAAGAATAGTTATCAACAGAGGCTTCTTTTTTGTAGAGATACACAAAGGAGCCTAGTGGACAATAAAAAGAGTTTGCTGTTTCATTCCAACAAGTTTCCTCATCAAAACCTTCTGGACAACCAGTAAATTTATTTAATGGATCTTGGGCGATATCGGATAAATTGATAGTTTGGGCAAACTCTCCTTGCCAAGATGGCCATTTGGAAACTGACATACCACCCAAATAAGTACCTGAGTTTAATAAAGGATAGTAAGCTAAACAATGACCACCATTTGGACACTGATTGTCACTCGTGCAACTAATATTGATATTAGTATCACAAGCTTTATGAAGCTGTCCATAAAAATCCAATTGCTTTTTGATAGACATCAAATCACCCAAACGCTGAGTATCACGACGCAATTTCAAACCATCTGCATCACAAGTACTTGGAGTCAAATCAGCACAATCAAAAACACTTGAGCAAGCCCTAGAGCTATCAGCCACACAAACATTATTACTTTGAATATTATTACTCAAAGAAACATTATTGACCATGGCGTTAAAAATATTTTGTGTTGACAGTCTAGCATTGATATTGTGAGAAAAAATATGAATATTAGTATAAACTTTGCCTCCATTAAAATCTGCATTAGCCGCCGCAATATACACAGTATTATCAACTTTGAGGGCTTGATAGCCATTGATTTCTAAGGCTTGACCAACGGCCGTAGAATTTGGGGCATATTTTTTGTACCAATCTTGCACAGATAAATGCTCACTGTTAGACATCACTCTGACACCAATCACATCAATACTTGAAGCTAAAGCTGTCACGGTGATAGTGTTGGAACTTGCAGAACGACCACCGTCACTAAAAGCCAAAACGCGATAATTATAAATCTGATCAGCTACAACAGCCGCATCAGTAAAGCTAACTACATTTGCAGCAGTTTCTGCTAATTCTTGCCAATCACCATCACTTATTTTTCTTTCCACTACAAAACCATCTTCGTTGTTGGAATTATCTGCCCAAGTCAGTCTCACACCATTACTATCATTGTTCACTAAACTCAAAGAGCTTGGAGCACTAGGAATAGCCAAGGCCGCTAGCACTGGATGTTTGAATTTCTGCGTTAATTTTTGCCACCAAGATAAAGCTTTATTTTTTAAAGAATGGTCTAAAGTAGCAACTACTTGAGGATCAACTACAAAAATAAATTCTTCTAAAGTTGTACCACTAACAGGAGGTGTGATTGGATCGGTCAAATAAGGCAGCAAAGGAGAGCCGGCTGTACCAAAATCTTGACAATAGTAAGTATCAAAATTGTAAACTGAGTTCTCAAAATTATATGGGAAAGGCCCTGGATTTGGTCTTGGCCAAGGATTTTCACACATAAATAAATTTACTCTAGTGCTGCCAGTCGCTTGACCCGCTACATTATCAGAAACCTCAACTAATAAATTTGTCGTGCCATTTTGATTAGTGGCGGTGGCTAAAATCTCTCGGCCACTAGAGCTAACTAAATTTAATAAATTATTGTGTTCTGACCATTGATAATTATCCATTGTCAAAGCTTGTCCACTAGCATCAAAAGCAATTGCAGTATATTTATGTTGATTACCACCTAGACTAGTATCCATGTCCCCTGCACAATCATTGCGACTACAGCTAAATAAATCTGGATTTGGATTAACCGTCACAAAACTTACCTGACAAGCTTGCTCAGTCGCATCAAACTCCCAAGCATAAAAATCACTGATACCGTCTTCGTTGTAATCATAATCAATCTGATCTGGATTTAAGAGCTCATTATACAAACTTTTGGCCGTTGGATACACAACTCCCAAATATTGACCATTAGCACTCAAATCTGCTTGAGGATAGAAAATAGCTGTTGTGCCACTTTCAGTTTCAGCAAAACTATAGCTACCAGCCACTGGACACCAAAAACGACCATTTGCTAACAAACAATCAGCGCTTTCAACGCTAGATTTTTTATATAGTTTTAAGCTTGATTCTAAACTTGACCTATTCATCGCTTGATCAAATTTCACTGTCACCGCAGCATTAAAACAAGCCGGTGTATTAGGATAGCGACTCAAAATTTTTGGCACTGGATAAGCAGGGCTAGAGCCTAAATTGATTTCCAAATCACCAGAATCACTTTTGCCAATAGCATTAGTATCATTGTTGTATACTCCTCGAATCAAAGCTCGGACGACTACATCGCCACTAGCGATAGTTTGTAATGGTGCTTGTGGAGAGATAGTTTCAGCAAGATCCACTAAATTAGCAGGGCTAGCTGTCCATGACCACTTATAATCATCAGCTAGCAAAAGCTGTCCAGCTGTACCACAACTGTTTTCAGCTGAGTAAACTTCAGCGCTGTAATCAATCTCTTCTCCCAAAGTAGTAGATAAATAATTACCTGGATCAACCACCACTCTATTTGCCTGACAATTAGCAGCATCAGAAGTTTCAAAATACCAATCAAAAGCAGGTAACAACTTATAGCCAGCTATATTTTTAATTTCTGCACTCAAACTGACTAAATATTTTGTTTCTACCTCTAAGCCATCGTGCAACAAAGTCACTTGATCAGCAGCTTGATTAAGCAAAATATCAGTCACCAAATTTTGTGCTACTACATCTGTACAATTATCATCTAAACATTTTTGTAACAAAATATTATCCGTATTAACCGTAGCCTCATCTAAAGCGGTATTAAAATTCAACCAAACAGCCGCATTAGCACAAGACTGATTACAATCTGGACCGTAATCTACAACATTCAAGGTAGCATCTTTAATTTTTGGATAGGCTGAAGAAAATAAACCATTTAAACTAGCTTGCAAATTGATAGTTGGAGGCACAGAATTTTCTGTCACCTGCAAACCGGTAATTTGAGCGTGAGAAATATTAGCTTGAGTATCTTGAAAACTAATTCTTGCTTTATTGTCATCAGCTGGCACTGGTAGCGACCAAGCGCTCCAGTTATAGTCTGAACCACAAACATTACAGTTAGCTGCCTGTGGGCTAGCATAAAAATCTTTAACTCCTTGCACATAAAGATCTGCCTGTGGGCTATTGGCTGGGGTCACCTGAATACTACTTGGCTGACAAGTCGCACCCTGAGTCCTAAAGTGCCAAGAAAAATCTGCACCATTCCAAATGTCATTGCCTATCTCACTGTGAAATTGACCTAGAGTCACTCGATACCAACGATTAGCTTGAAAATTTACACTAGGGTCAAAAACAAAACCCTCGCTATCACTATTTTGATTAATCACACTAATGTCGCCCAATAAACTTGCGCCACAAGCAGAATCTACAAAATCACCACCTTCATTACAAGCCTGCACACTGATATTAGCTTGATCAAAATCTGTATCTTGCACATTGCGGGTAAATAAAGCAATGATATTTGCATCTACATAAGCATCTTGAGACCTCAAATCATCTAGACCATCTGGCCAAGGTGATGGTGATTGCAAATTATTTTGACATTGATAGTTTCTCGCCAAAGCAAACGGCTCAGCTGCGGTAGTCACTGTCCAAGAATAAGAACAAGAACTAGTAGATGGACAAGAGCCTGCAGCCGCACAATAATTACCAGCAGTCTGCAAACAACATTCTTGTCCCTCAGAACAATCATTATTGGTACTACAACTGTTTACTTGAAAATTTAAAGCATTACTAGCAATATTATTATTTTTGACCACAACTGGCCCAGTAATAGCACTGTTTGGCACTCTGACATTGACAGTTTGATTGGACCAAGTGTTGATATTAGCGCTTACTTGTCCATCGGTACTTTGAAAACTCACCACATCTCCCTCAGTTTGAGTATTACCAAAATTTTCACCAAACAAAGACACCGCAAACAAATCATTAGCTGGTCCATTATTTGGACTCATGAAACAAAGTCCTGGACTAGGATTGCCTAAAGTATAGCTAAATTCTTTAGCATTCGAAATTTTAGCATCCACACTACGCTTGACTGTCACTTGATAATCGGTCGCAGGCGCAGCTAAAGCCGGTACCTTGACCACAATACTATTTGGCAACCAATAGTTAGTAGAACATTGAGGAGCTAAATTGACATCAGCTAACACATCTGTGCCACCACGAGAAAAAGTCACTACTCCTGGTACATTACCGAAATTAGAGCCAAAAATAGTGACATACTGCGACCTAGGACCAGAGTTTGGACTTAGCTCTTGAATAACAGGATCGCCACCAGCTAAACTATTGACCGTAAAAGGCAAGGTATTCCCAGCTTGACCACTGTTGTTTTGTAGCCAGACTGACAAATTACCAGCATTAACATTTGGCACTTTTGTCTGCGCTTCTGAAATACTAGTAATATTTGTATTGTTACCTAAAATACCACCAAAAGAAACTTTATTACCCGTGACAAAATTTAGACCATACAAAGTCACCTCTTGATCAAAAAAAGCACTTTCTGGGTCTAGTTTACAAATACCCGGTAAGCTTGGGCCATTGTCATAAAATATTTTAAAATTACTTTCTCGTGCTTCAGCATCGCGCACCCAAACCTGAGCGCCACTGCCTGCAACTGCATCTTTGACATTTTCTGGCACTACTATCACTATCAGATCATCTGACCAATAATCAACACACAAAGCATTTAGACTACTAGGATTAATGCCTGAAACTTCACCGTCAGAATTATTTTGAAAAACAACTGAACCAGGCACATCACCAAAATTGCTACCATAAATACTAATCACATTATTTTCTTGAGCGCTATCAGGCGAAATACTATCAATAGTTGGACCATCTTCAATCAAACCAGCGGCCTGCAAACAAGCGCCGGCATCTACACAAGAATTAAGTGCGCAACAACCAGAGCTACAATCTAAAACACCATTAGAACACTCCACTTGCAAAAATTCTGGATTAGAAGTGTCATTAGCTACTTTAACTGTTACATCACTAGATAAAGCCTCCATCGGAATCTGAGCTCCACTGATCAAGGTATCTGACCAAGAATTAATATTATCAAAAGAAATTTCTACTTGATCATTATCCACCCAAGCCTGCATCAAAATAGTAGCTGGAAGATTACCAAAGCCTCTACCCTCAATATCTACTCTTTCACCTCTTTTTTCCACTGCAGGACTAATACAAGCAATACTAGGACCTGGCGATCCTGCCACAATTTCAAAATAATCAAGTGGCGTATCAGGATATTCAGCTCCATAGCCTGCATCGGAAATCACATTGATTTTATAATCACCCAAAGCCATGTTTGGCACTTCAACTTTGACCCGATAATAGCCAGGATAATTTCTAGCATCAATCTCTTGCCAAGAAACCTCTCCTCCGCAAGAAACCAAGCTGGCTAAACTAGAACCAATCTTAACGCTACTATTTGCACCATAAGCACCAAAATGCCAGCCCTCAATGCTAATATATTGGCCAATGCGAGCAGAATCTGCATCCGGCTTGACTTTACAAACTGCTAAACTATTTAAATCATCTGGCTCAGGACAAGCTGGCTCAAAAAATGGTGGTGGCAAAACCACGCCGTTACCTGGGCCAACATTTCCACCACCAGTCGCTTCAGATATTTTACTGATGACAAAACGCGCTATAATAAAAGACGACATAATGATAATCAAACCAATTACAGCGCTAGTTAAGATCAATTTTGCTTTTTGTATTTTTTCCGCTTCACCGAGAGACGTCATCCACATCCAACCGCCATAGATAATCAAAATAACAGCAATAATACCTAAAAAGCCTAAAAAAATATTTATTAAGTTACTGACAATTTCTATCACACTATTGTCACCTAAACCCGAATTTGCCAAATCATTTACACCGAGATTCTCAGCGCTTTGAGCAAAGACTTTATT
>JACCDG010929140.1_pt1 | contig 17641 bp, 30 predicted proteins | sample 7442471 | NCBI WGS metagenome assembly JACCDG01 (sample SAMN15323444, study PRJNA562643) | freshwater metagenome | isolation source: river surface water | place: USA:Blue River Watershed | collected 2017-08-17 | reverse complement strand
GAGTAACTACAGAGGCAACAATGGAACTCATCCTAGATATCGAAACCAATTCAGAGAAGTCGTTCATCTGGATGGTTGTCACTAAGAATCTTGCAACAGGGGAAACTCTTTGTCACTCAGCAGCACAGACTCTAAGCATTCAGATCGAGCAAGCCGACAAGGTTATCGGACACAACTTAATCGGCTTCGATCACTACAACCTTCAGAGGTTGTGGAGGATTCCCAGCTTTCTGGAGAAGTGCTGGGACACCTTGATTGTATCGAGGTTACTCAAGCCAGACATCGCAGACGGACACAGCCTCGAAGCTTGGGGAAGGCGGCTAGGCAACAAGAAGATTGACTACAAAGAAGAGTACATAAAACAGAAATTTAGCTTTTATCAGGCACCCGACTATGCCTATAAAGAGAATGACGAATGGGACGATCCTATTCTTCCTCTCATGGCTGAATACTGTGAGCAGGACGTAAACCTAACTGCTGACCTGTACCACCACCTTAACAAGCAACTTGTGCGACAGAAGTTTAGTAACTACTCAGTTACTCTAGAGCATCAGGTTGCTGCTATCGTGGCTGAACAGGTTCGTAATGGTGTGCTGATTGACCAGCGGGCTTTGATGATGCTGAAGGCCGAGGTAGAGGTAGAGCTTGCACAGATGACTGAGCAGTTGGTGAAGGACTTTGAACCTACTATAGTTCAGCTTAAAACTAAGCAAAAAGTGATACCTTTTAACCCTGGCTCACGTATGCAGATCATTGACCGGCTCAAGGCTAGGGGTTGGGTGCCTACTGAGTTCACTGAGAAGGGTAATGTGATTCTGGATGAAGAGACTTTACAACATCTCAACATCCCGGAAGCAAAGACTTTCCTTCGGTTCTTCGAGCTACAAAAGATCAACTCATTCCTGACTAACTGGGATGGGAAGATCGAGGAAGATGGTAGGATTCACGGTCAGGTGTACACTAACGGTGCAGTTACAGGGAGGATGACGCACAGCAACCCTAATCTAGGGCAGGTTCCATCGGCAAAGACCCTACTGGGTCAACTATGCAGGGAAGTCTTCACAGTCCCTGAAGGGTGCTCGATGGTTGGTATTGATGCCAGTGGCCTTGAACTGAGGATGCTGGCCCACTACATGCAGGATGATGATTACATTAAAGCGGTTTGTGAAGGGAAGTCAGCAGACAAAACTGATGTGCACTCTCTCAACCAGAAAGCTGCTGGACTTGCAACGAGAGATCAAGCCAAGACGTTTATATATGCTTATCTTTACGGGGCAGGGGACGAAAAGATCGGTGCAATCGCTGGAGGTGGTGCTAAGGCAGGGAAGAAACTTAAAGCCGACTTCCTTGCAAAGACGCCTGCTCTTGATGCGCTCAAAAAGAAAATTGCAAGGATGGCAGAGAAAGGGTCACTGCCTGGACTGGACGGTCGTCGATTATTCGTTCGGTCCCAACACAAAGCCCTCAATACTCTCTTACAGGGAGCTGGAGCAGTGGTGATGAAAGAGGCTTTGGTGATCTTTGAAGGTAATCTGAAGGCTCTTGACATTCCTCACAAGTTTATTTTGAATGTTCATGATGAGTTCCAGCTAGAGGTGCCTAAAGAGTGGGCTGAGAGGGTTGGGGAGATTGGCAGAGCATCTATCCAGGCTGCTGGGGTAACTTTGAAGTTGCGTTGTCCGTTAGATGGGGAGTACAAGATTGGACGAAATTGGCGTGAAACTCACTAAAAGGACTTGACAAACACAGAAAAGCCTGATACAATATCTATATACGCTGTAGTAGCTCAGTGGTAGAGCAAGTGCTTTGTAAGCACTAGGTCGTGGGTTCGATCCCTACCTACAGCACCAACCAAGGAAAGACATGAAGTTCTCTAAAGAGTTTTTGATTGATACGTTGGGGGATGAAAACGACGTAGTCAATGAGATTTGTGATACAAGTCGATGGTCAGTACAGTATTCACGAATCTTCAAACACAACGGAAATTTCTATTCAGCGCCTTATCAAATCGGAGCCACAGAGCAGCAAGACGAGTCAGCATACGAATACGACAACGATGAGATTGAGTGTCCTGAGATGGAAGCTTTTACCAGGGTCATTGCTGACTATCGGTTTAAGAAGTAAAACATAGCCCTCATGGCGGAATTGGTAGACGCATCGGGTTTAAGCCCCGACGCCTTACGGTGTGTAGGTTCGAGTCCTACTGGGGGCACCAACGAAGTAACTAAGGAGTTAAAATGAACGATACTGTGGTTTCTGAGAAGTTTATTAAAGGTCTGCGTAACATCGCAGAATCCCGGCCTGAACAGGCTGAGCAGATGTTTATTGCTAATGGACCTGTGCTCAAAGCCTACCGTGCAGGCGCACTCATGGGTGGTGTGACTCTTGCACAAACCTTGTGTGAAATGCTTGGTGTTGTGTATACTGACAACCTTGATGACAAAGAACTGGCTAACCTGAAGGAACAAGACAATGGCTGAAGCTATCAAACCTGTGAAGATCAAGGGCACTGCATTCTGGGCCTGCCTGGACAAAGTTAACCCAATGTCCGGCAACTATCAGATCGACATCGGAGAACTCTCTGAAGCGGCTGTGAAGGCTCTCGAAGAGATGGGAATCACCGCCCTGCACAAAGAGCAACAAGGTTTCTACATCACCTGTAAGAGCAAGTATGCCATCTTCGCAGTTGACCCCGATGGTGATCGGATTACCGATAAGGTAGGCAACGGCTCCAAAGTTATCGCACTGATTGCTCCTTACGATTGGAAGTTTAAGAACAAGAAAGGGGTCAGTGCTTCTCTGAAGAAGCTTGTGATTACCGAGCTTGTTCGCTACGGAGCTGGCGATGATGCTGATGTGGCTGATGATGAGGAAGCTCTGTAATGGTTAACAGGGACTTGATGCTTAAGTGGATCAAAGCCCTGCGCAGTGGAGACTACCCCCAAATCAGGGGGTTTCTTCACACGACAGAGGGACTGGATGCACTAGGAGTGTTGTGTGATGTTGTAGACCCGCAGGGTTGGGACATTGAGAATCCCCACCACAGCAGGGCTGCAAAGCCCTACCCAGCACGTACCTTCTATGACTTCACTTGGAAGGGTGTCAGCAGCACCTACGTCCTTCCAGAGCCTCTGCAGGACTATCTAGGTGTTCCTCATAACTTCTGCTATCAGATGGTGGAGGTTAACGACAAGCGAGGAATGGACTTCAACCAGATCGCTGATATGCTTGAAAGGATCTACATTGTCAATTAGGCTTGCTATCTGTACTCCCTCTGCAGGCTTCGTTAGAGTCGAGTTTGCAGAGTCCCTTGCAAGACTCCAACGGTCTTTGCAAATCGACAATAACTGCAAAGTTACCGACCAAAAGTTCTTCTACATTTGTGGAAGTGTGATTCCGTACAATCGACAATGGTGTGTCGATCAGGCTATGCAATGGGGAGCTACTCATGTCCTGTTTCTTGACGACGACATGGCTTTTAGGCCCGAAGTGGTTAAGCAGTTACTTAAAAGCCATAAGCTTCCAATTGTGGCAGCCAATTGTGTCAAGCGCGTCTACCCTCTTACTTTTATGGCACTGGACTTCGCAGGACAAGAAGTTAAATCGGATGATGCGGCGACAGGCATCGAAGAAGTGATGCTAGCAGGTAACTCTGTCATCCTGATTCGCATGGAAGTGTTCCGCAAAGTACCTAAACCTTGGTTTGCTTTCCCTTATATCCCTGCAGAGGATAACTTCGAAACCGAAGACTATTTCTTTCAGCGTAGGGCACGCGAAGCAGGGTACGCTACCTTTGTGGATCACGACGCAAGCAAAGGAGTTGTACACATTGGCGCACACAACTTCAACTATAACGACGCCTTTCATCTTCAGAAAGCCAGCAAATGATTACCTTGTTTGATAACTTCGAAGGCAGCAGCGTAAACCTTCGGTGGTCCAGTGCCACAGCTAGCGAAGTCTTGATTACACCGGCTGTGCAGGGCAGTGAAGTCATCAGTGATGAAAAGCGATGGCTTCGTCCTACGGTTGGTGTGCGTGAGGTGAAAGGATTGAATGGTGTTATTTCTAATGTGGTTGTTCCTGTTCCTGTTCCTACTCCGGCTCCTGCGCCGGTAGTTACTCCTGCTCCTGTGGTTGTGACGCCTCCGCCGTTGCCTCCCTCGACAGCACAGGTATTCAGCGGTAACTTCACAGTTACTATCAACAACGACGGTACTCGTACCTTCACTGGGACTTATCGATAATGGAGCCTCTGTTGGTTAGTGTAGGGTGGGCCTACTTAGCTAATTGGTTGTTGGGTTTTCTGGTGGGCTGTATAGTGATGTATACAGGGTTTGTTACAAAGGACTGAAATGTATCTTCCAAACGATGTGGCTAGGTGTGCTGATGCTCTTGAACATAACTGCCAGTTCAGAAAGAATTGTAAGCGATGGGTATACCGCACCCCTAAGCAAGGCGACGAAAGGCGCATCGTTTGGAGCAATTTCGCTAAGGATCAGGTAGACAACAAAGAAGGCATCTGCCTTTACCAGATGAGGATTGACTAATGTTTGAAACTTACATGAAATTGGTTGAAGAGTGGGCTGAAGCGCGTGGTATCCTGACTAATGGCACAGCCACTGCACAGCTTTTGAAGACTATCTCTGAAGTTGGCGAACTAGCCGATGCGCACAACAAAATGGACAACCAAGCGATTGTTGACGGTGTTGGCGATGTGTTGGTATGCCTGATTAACTACTGTGCTATCCAGGGCTTCAATCCTGTGCAGTGTCTTGCTGTGGCCTACGATGAAATCAAAGACCGAAAGGGGTACTTGAATGCAGCCGGAGTCTTCATTAAACAGTAAGCAGCTAGAACGCTATAACTGGCTAATTGACCACATGGTTTTTCATAATGAGAGAGATATGGGCCCTGGTCGGCACTGGTCTGTGGACTTTTACGTCCCGCATCAAAGCCGTAACAAGAGCCCAGAAGAGGATATAGACTACGCAATGAGGCATGAGAAATGGTAGAGAGTCCTGAGATCGCATTGATTGACGGAGACATCTTGACCTACAGGCTAGGCTTCGGAGGCCAGAAGAAGCTTCCTGATGGGACTATAGAGCCTATTCCTGACAAGGTTATGAAGCATCGTGTCGATGACTTCATCAGTGATATGCTGATGTTTCATCTTCCTGATGTAACAGACTACGAAGGTTACTTGTCCCTGAACTCTGACGATAACTACCGTCATGCCATCGCAGTTACTGCACCATACAAAGGCAACAGAACTGAAATGGCAAAGCCTGTCCACTATGAATTAATCAGGGAGCACCTATTGACTTCCTGGGAGTTTCATGGTATCATAGGCCAAGAGGCTGACGATTCGTTAGCACAAGAGCAGACAAAGCTAGGTAACTACTCAGTTATCTGCTCAATCGACAAAGATATGCTGCAGGTTCCTGGGTGGCACTGGAACTTCGTTAAACGCGAAATGAGGTACGTAAATGAGTCTGAAGGCTTTTATAGTTTCTGTATCCAACTTCTCACAGGAGATCGGACAGACAACATTATCGGAGTTCGAGGCATCGGTCCTGCTAAAGCTTCTAAGTGCCTTGAGCAAGCAAGTACAGACATCGATAGGCTCCGCGCAGCGTCAGAAGTATATCGACAGTCTGGCGATGGCCTACTTCGACACTTTAGAGAAAACTGTGGACTCCTCTGGCTCCGACGACGAACCGACGGGCTTCCTGAATTGATTGAAGAGTTACTGAAAGAGTTTCAATGAAGACATCCAGCGCAAAAGCTAAAGGTCGGAAGCTACAGCAGCACGTTCGTGATGTTCTCCTTGAAGCCTTCCCAACTCTAGAGCCTGACGATGTGAAAAGCACTTCGATGGGTGCTCAGGGTGAGGATGTGCAGCTTAGCCCTGCAGCAAGAAAGCTGATGCCGATTGCTGTAGAGACTAAGGCAAGGAATAGCATCGCAGCATGTAGGTTCTTTGAGCAGGCACGGGAGCATGCAAAGGCTGTGAAGGGCGGTAAAGCTAACGCAGTTGTAGTGATGAAAGAAGATCGTAAACAACCAGTAGTCATGATTGACTTAAACTTTCTGGTACAACTACTTCAGTACCGTGAACTCTACTTGGAGAAAATGAATGGGACAACCACATAAACACGCAGAAGTTATCAAAGCCTGGGCAGACGGTGAGGAGATTGAATACCGAGTTGGTGAAGGTTCAGAATGGAAGCCATGCCTTGTTCCTGGATTCTATGAGTCTTCCTTTTACCGTGTTAAGCCTAAGAACATCACTGTTAAGCGGCTTATGTCCTTTGATTATCGGTATCAAACTACGCGAACCTACGTAGTGGACCACGGTGAGAACGGAAACATTGAGTTCACCTTCGATCCTGACGGTAAGCTTCTGGACGCTAAGGTGCTCAAGTGAAAGTTGAATACATCGATCATATGGGCAGTGACTTGTCAGTCGTCAATGCGGCTAGGGTGAGCTTTGACAAGGCAAGTTACTGGGATGAGGATGAGTTCTGGGATAAGGATGAGTTTTTCGATTATGTGCTGAAGACTTCTGACGCAAAGCTAATTAGCTACCTAGCCTCTCATGGGCACTGGAGTCCCTTTGCACACACCAGCATCAGCCTTCGGTGGAAAGCACCGATCTTCGTAGCTAGGCAGCTTGTGAAGCATCAGGTAGGGCTGACATGGAATGAGGTTAGTCGCAGGTACGTAGATAGTCCTCCTGAGTTGTGGTGGCCGGAGAAGTGGCGTAAGGCTGCTGAGAATGTGAAGCAAGGGAGTTCTGATGAAGAATATTTCGATAAGTTGGGGTGGTTGTTCCCCACTATGCAACGTGTTAAAGAATCTGTCCTAGGTTATGAAGTTCTAATTAACGACGGAATGTGCCCTGAACAGGCTAGGATGTTCCTTCCTCTGAACACCTACACTGAATGGATCTGGACAGGTTCCTTGTATGCTTGGGCTAGGGTTTGGAAGCAAAGGACTTACCCAACTGCGCAGGCTGAGACTCGAAACTTGGTTCATCAGATTGAACCAATCATGCAACAACACTTCCCGGTTAGCTGGGAAGCACTGACTAAGGAATGAACATGAACGATAAAGTGATCTACACCTTCCATTACATGGGCCAAGATGGCGATGGTTCGGAGCACCCTTCTACAAAGTCTATTGACTTCGCTGTAGACTTTGACGACAGTGTTCAGTGGACTAAAGTGGCTGACGAGTTCTTCAACTTCCTGAGCAGCATCTATGGCTATCGGTGCAGTGCTAAGAAGTACGCTGCACACAACGAAGCAGGGATCTGATGAGCAGAGTCCACGCTGTAATCCCTGACTGTCAAGTCAAGCCTGGACAGGACTACAGCTTTCTTCGCTGGGTAGGGAACTACCTAGCTGAGAAGAAGCCTGATGTGATTGTCCAGATTGGGGACTTCGCAGACATGCCTAGCCTGAGTAGTTACGATGTGGGTCGAAAGTCCTTTGAAGGACGGCGGTACAAGGAAGATGTTGCGGCTAGTAAGGAGGCTATGGCTACGCTGATGAATCCTATTCAGAGGCGTATCTATATGCAAGAAGCTAATCACAAGGTCCGCTGGAATCCTGAACTCCACCTTACGCTAGGTAATCATGAAAACCGCATTAACAGGGCTACGGAAAATGATCCCAAACTTGATGGTACGCTTAGTGTTCTCGACCTTGGCTACAGCGGCTTCGGTTGGAATGTTGTTGACTTTCTTCACCCCAGCGTCATTGATGGTGTTGCTTATTGTCACTATTTTACTACAGGCGTGTTGGGGCGAAGTGTTACTTCTGCTCGCCAGCTAATCCTGAAGAAGCATATGTCCTGTGTTATGGGACATAACCAGAACTGGGACATCCATCGTAGTGTCAGAGCAGACGGAAAGGGTGTAATTGGGCTGATGAGTGGTTCGTGCTACATGCATGATGAGGACTACCTAGGCCCACAAGGCAACCATTACAATCGTGGTATCTGGATGCTGTACGAAGTCGAAGATGGTGACTTCCATCCTTTGCATATCTCGCTGAACTTCTTGGAGAAACGATATGACTATTAAGCCTGTTCTTCGAAAGTTTGTGTTTAATAGGGTTCCTTACTACACAGATGGTGGTGAGTGTTATGACCTAGGCTCTGAAGGGGATTTTGGACACTATGCTGCTTTGAATTTTGAATTGTTTTATGATAAAGCGGGAACGAAACCAGTTCCAAGCGAAGAGTGGCCTGATGAAGCGGGTTTTTATGAGAAAGCATGCGACACTTCAGAGGCTCTTTTGATGAGTTGTGGGCGGTGGGGCTTCGATCAACATGGATGGTAAGAAGGAATAACATGACTACTGAACACTTTTACATGGGGGACGAAGGCGACTGGAAAGTCCTGTGGCCTAAGAACGTCTTCACAAACTCTGAGCCAATCAACTTCCAGACTAAGCGTACTCCTCTAGAGGAAAAGCAACGTAAGTCGTTTATGAACCGGGTTGGCGGTGTAAACAGTTTCTCAATCGGTAACAACCCCACACCTACTCAGTCTGCACGGGATATTCAGGTAGGCGGGCAGCACTACAAAAACAAGGCTATGCAGCCTTGGGACATTATTGATGCATGGGGGCTTGACTTCTATGAAGGTAATGTGTTAAAATACCTACTCAGGGCCAAGTTCAAGAATGGTGTTGAAGACCTGAAGAAAGCCCGACACTATCTTGACAAGAAGATCGAAGATGCTGACGCTTCGTGAATTAGGTCGGATGCTGGCACAGTACGATGTTGAACAGGTCTGTGAGTTGCTTGATATTGACTCTGAAGACCTGATTCAACGGTTTCTTGATGTTCTTGAAGACCGTCAGGACTTTGTTCGTAAAGAGCTTGATGCTGACGATGAAGACGATGAATTTGACAATGATCGGGAGGATTGATGAGTCTTGAGTTTATGAAGTATCCGCACCTTGAGCGGTTTGGTAACTTGGAAGTTACGGGTATTGAACACGGTGTGACCTACGTCTTCCCGAAGATTGACGGCACCAACGCTTCAATGTGGTTTGATGAGGCTAAGGGCTTCTGCTACGGCAGTCGCACTCGTGAGCTTAGCCTAGGCGCAGACAACGCAGGTTTCAGGGCTGCTCTAGATAACACGCCCTACGGCACAGGCTACAAACGATTCCTGCGTAAGTATCCTAACCTACGCCTATACGGTGAGTGGCTGGTTCCCCACACTTTGAAGAACTATCGTGATGACGCGTGGCGACGGTTCTACGTGTTTGATGTGTTTGACACACAACAGCAGCTGTTTCTTCCGTACAGTGAGTACTACACACTGATGCGGAACTACGAGATTGACATCGTTCCTTGCTACAAAGCCTATAAGAATGGTGGCTATGAAGACTTCCTTGCCATTGCAAAGGAAATGAAGTTTCTCCTCAAGGATGAAACAAAGTTTGGTGAAGGTTGTGTCATCAAGCGTTACGATTTCCAGAACCAATACGGCCGTACTGTGTGGGCTAAGATTGTGCTGGCCGAATTCAAGGAGAAGCACGTTGCTCATCAACCAGACACTGGCGGTACTGATGCGTTTGAGGAACAGGTGGCTAATGATCTTGTCACTGCTGCATTGGTTGACAAGGAATACAGTAAGATTGCTCTTGAAGGCTGGACTAACCGTAGTATTCCTCGCCTACTTGAGACTGTTTATCGTTGTGTCGTGGTTGAAGAGTTGTATGACTACCTCAACAAAAACAAGAAGCAAAGCACAATCAACTTCAAAACGTTGAAGCACTTTGTAAACACGAAAGTCAAAGAACTGAAGAAGGAGGTTTTCTAATGGGCGCTTATGTGTTGGGTTGGGGTGTCTTTTGGGCTGTGGTGGCTCTGTTGTTTGAAGTGTCTGTGAAGTCTGCGGCTATCGGCTTTGTGGTTGGTGTAGGCTTATACTCCCTGATTGCTGTTGCTGCTATCATGGCTGGCTACAAGTTCCTTGATGGAAAGTAAGCATGGAGATCAATCGGTTTAAGAACAGTTTTGCTGAGAATATCTTTCGATTTAAGTATGCTCAAGGTCCAAACGACAGTTGGGATGCCTTGGTTGATCGACTTGTTGATGATGTGTGTGGAACTCGCGGAGGAACCCTTCAGCCACTAATGTCCGCTTCTGATATGAAGGACTTAGCAGAGCACATGAAACGAATGGCATTCTTGCCTGGAGGCCGCTATCTCTACTACGCTGGGCGTCAGTTTAAAGCCTTCAATAACTGCTTCTTACTCCGGGCTGAAGAAGACACGCGAGAAGAGTGGGCGAATGTGACGTGGCGTGCCATGTCATGTTTGATGACTGGCGGAGGTATTGGCGTTGATTACAGCCGTCTCCGACCGTCGGGGCGAATTCTCCAGAGAACTGGAGGAAAAGCTTCGGGGCCGATTCCGCTGATGTATGGGATTAATGAGTTGGGTCGTCAGATTATGCAGGGAGGCAGTAGACGATCTGCTATTTATGCTAGCCTCGACTCGAAACATGAGGACATCCCTCTCTTTCTTCGAGCAAAAAATTGGGAAGATCAGCAATGCGGAACATCAGGACTGAGCTTGAAACAGATGAAGGAACAGGACTTCAACTTCCCTGCTCCTTTGGACATGACGAATATCAGTGTGAACTACGACGACTCCGCAGGCTTGCTGACTGGGAACCCCGTATTCTTGGAGAACTGCCTTCAGGCGATGAAGACGGGGGAGCCTGGGTTCAGCTTCAACTTCGGAGACAAGAGTAATGAGACGTTACGGAACGCCTGTACAGAGGTTACGTCAGAGGATGACTCTGACGTATGCAATCTTGGTAGTATCAATCTCGGCAACATTGAGAATCTGGAAGAGTTCCGATGTGTTATTTCTCTGGCATCGAAATTCCTTGTCTGTGGCACTCTCCGAGCCGATCTACCTTTCGAGAAAGTTTATAAAGTTCGAGAAAAGAACCGGAGGCTCGGTCTTGGACTTATGGGTATTCACGAATGGCTGCTCAAACGAGGACAAGGCTACGAAGTAACTCCTGAGTTACATTCCTGGCTGAAAGAGTACAAAGAAGTTTCTGAGAAGGCAGCTAATGAACACTGTGATCGCTTCTTCATTTCACGGCCCGTCGCCTATCGAGCAATTGCGCCTACAGGCACTATCGGAATCCTTGCCGGAACTACAACAGGCATTGAACCATTGTTCGCAGTTGCTTACAAACGCCGTTTCCTCACCGATGGAACTAAGTGGCGATATCAATATGTCGTTGACAGTACCGCTGAACAACTTATCCGGGACTATTCGATTAGTCCTGAAACTATCGATACGGCCTACCGACTGAGCCATAACTTTGAACAACGACTGAAGTTTCAAGCAGATATTCAGGACTATGTTGACATGTCTATTTCCAGTACGATTAACCTTCCTCCTTGGGGCAGCAAAGACAACAATGAGGATCGGGTGACAGAGTTTGCTGGACTGCTTAGTAAGTACAGTCGGCGTCTTCGTGGCTTCACAGCCTACCCAGATGGCTCTAGAGGGGGGCAGCCCATCACCGAAGTCCCTTATGAAGAGGCTATGCAGCACAAAGGAGTGATCTTCGAGGAGAACGACATTTGTGATATCAGTGGTAAAGGCGGTTCTTGCGGAGTTTGATATGAATGTGTTTTATCAATGGACTAATGGATTAGTCTTCGGCATAGAACATGTATCCTTTAAGACGGGGAATAGCATCCTCGTCTACTTAGGATTCATTGTTCTCCACATAGTGATGTTTAATAAGGAAGAGGAATAATGGGACGCAAGCAAGCACCAAAGATCGAACCTAAAGACCTTTACGAAGAAACAATCATCTTCGTTATTGCCCACGTTGATAACGATGCCTTTGGGAAGTTCGTAGGCCCATCAGGACGGGTACAGTCGGTTGCACAGGCTATACAGTTCTTGGACTACGATACTGCCAAGGACTTCATTGTTGACCGGATGTTGGAGGGAGTCACCATCATGAAAGTGTGGATCTAATGGGACCAGTTGACGTAGAGGGTACGGAGTTTGCTGTTGGTGATGTGTTCTACTCAGCCCAAAGCCGAGGAAGGAGCACCTACCTTAACAAGTACAAAGTCCTTGACATTGAAACAAAAGTAGGACGGGCCGGAAAGCCTGTGTTTGTCCTCAAAGCTGAACCGTATCGTCGGTATGCCTGGGAAGCAACCAACACAGTGCGGATCAAGGCACTGGATAGGTGCATCATCTGTTCCAATACTGATTAAACGGCTTTAAAGGCCCCTACAAGGCATCGCTGGAGGTGCCAAGCTAGGGGGATAGCTTCACAGCCCTCCAGAGCCCTGGAGAGGCTATTTCAACACAAAGGAATAACACTATGATGACATTTAGCACAGCACTCAAAGCAATCAAAGAAGGCAAGAAAGTTAGTCGGTCTGGATGGAACGGAAAGGGGATGTTTGTTTTCCTTGTTCCGGGGAGTGTATTTAAGGTGAATCGTCCTCCGCTGCTTGGTATTTATCCCGAAGGGACAGAGATTCGATATCACGGCCACATTGACATGAAGACCGCAGATAACATGATTGTCCCGTGGCTAGCTAGTCAAACCGACATCTTAGCTGAAGATTGGGGTATCGTAGCATAACAGGCCGTCCTGTCCGAACTTTGTAGACGTATTTCGGACATAAAAAAAGCCCCTCGAAAGGGGCTGTGAAGGTCACTAAGGTTACTTGTAGTATTCTTTCAGGTGGAGGGCTTCAGCATCTGTCAAGCCTGGGAAGACAGGGGGTGTTCCGTCAGGGGATAGTCCTTGCTGTTCCCTCACGTTAGCAAGCCACTCGTCAATGTTGTTCATAGCATTAGGCGCGAAGTTCTTCCCTCTTTGCATCTTTTTCCCAACAACACCATTCTCTTTGTAGTCTTTTTCCCACCTCTGTAGACTAGACTTTAACAACCCAAAAAGACCTGTAACAGGAACCTTCTCATAGGAGTTTTTGTGGTTCTTAACATGCTGAAGTTCGTGGATCAAGGTGTTAGCTTCCTCCCCTGTTCTGTTTACAACAACCTTGTTTTCGTTCCAGCTTGGGGCAAAGAAACCGTGAGCAGATAGTGTCCTGTCTTGAATCTCCTTTGGGGCGTCCTTTCGATTGAACGTAACAGTGGTGTCGTTAGGCCAATACTGTTCTGTGTTGGCACTGAAGTTTGTACCCTTTGTTTTGTTATGAATGTCGTACAAGTCGAGCATGACAGGCATATAACGTGATACAGCACCCATAGGGTTATTAATCTGCTTGTCTTTGTTAGGCTGGCTCTGGTTGTATTTGTTTACCTCATTCATGAACAAGAATAAGTCATTAGAGATATTCTTATAGTCAGCAGATGACGCAGGAATGATTCCAGCATAGCGCAGCCACCTACGCCTATCCTGACCATCTTCCACTGACATAAGACGCTCTATGACGGAAGCAAAACCCTCTTTAGAGTCTGCCACGTCACTTACTCGTGTTGTTGATTGTGGTGTCCTTCTTTTGACTACCAAAGGAACTACCAAGCCAAAAGCCCATTGTTCCTGACACGACGTTACTGATTAGGCCAACAACCAACATCTTAACGTTGTCGTCCCAGCCGATGGTGCTGGGTATTACCCCAATAACTGAGGCGATTACCGCATAAACTGGCACCATAAGCACCATTGTAATAACGAAGGCTGGGTTGCCCCACAAGGGTACTCCGGCCTTTGTCATTTCTAGGGCTGCTGTGCGGGCTGCTTCGATCCCACCACCAACCTCTACAATGCCAAACCAGTTGTCCTGAATGGACTTCTCAACGATATTGGCAGCTTGAGGGTCTTCTTTGAGCTTGGTGATTAAGTCCTGCTCATTGGAGGCTCCAATAGCGTCTTTGGCGATGTTCACCACAGCCTCTGCAGCCTTCAGGTTCCGTTCACTGACTTCAGAGCCAGGGAACAGTTCCCGTACTTTAGGCATGAATGCAGCGATGGCCTGCAGAGCCAAGCCGATAATAGGTAGCGGTACCATCTTTGTTTCCTTTGGTTGTGTGGTAACTACTGGAGTTACTTCTGAGTAGGAGCCTCCGTACTCTTCGTAGGTCTTCCTAGCCCTGGCGAGGGTGATCGTAGGCTGACCATAAGGGCTCCCAGGAAGGCTAGCCCACTCCCGATTGCACTTTCGTATAGCCTCATCGAACCTTCCAGCCAATACATCATCTAAGGCTCCTCTTCCTTTGATTAAGGCTACAGCAGCGAAGTCCTGTGTAGCTGGGCTGAAGTCAGGGAAGTTGTACTTGGCATCCAAGCCATTCCAAGTCTTCTCCAAAAACTGATAAGCACCAGCAGCAGAGCTGGTGATACCCGCCGCAGTGTTCTTAATCCTTGGATGGTCTTGGAAGCTGGCAAAGGTACCACCACCGTACATTGTCCGGTAGGCTACATCATCCTGTGACGACTCCCCAGCCCTAAGTACCCGCAGAAATGCTTGTACGTTAGGGCTTTTTAACGCCTCGTTAATGTCAGTCATTGAATAGAAGGTCGTGAACCTTTCCTATATAGTCTTTGGTTTCCTTTGGGGCGTTCTCTAGCCCACCCTTATCTAAGTTCCCCTCACCCCAGTTGTAAGCCGCCACAGCCTTAGTAAAGTCCCCATCGTATTTTTTCATCAGATACCCAAGGTGTTTTCGTGCTGCTTCCCTTGCCTTAGGCTCATCAAACACAGTCTTATCATCTAAGCCATATTGCTTGGCTGTAGAGTCTAAGAACTGATAAGCACCTTTGGCTGTGCCGTACTTCGTTTGGGGGCCGACTGCATTAGGATTACCGCGACTTTCAACATACTTGATGGCATCTAAAAGACGGTCTTCTGCTGTAGTGGCCCCCGACTTAGGGGACGGTGTAGGGGCCTCTTCATCATCCCAAAACCCATCAGGAGGTGGAGGTAACTTATCAGTTACCGGCTGTGTAGGGGTCTGTGTACTTGGAGCATTACCAAGCAACCCAGCACCTGCAGCGGTACGATTGATGTTAAACGCCTTGTTCTCTGAAGCAGCCTCCACAGCCGTATTAGCAATACGACCACCAAGAGTCTCAGGTTGGCCTTGAGGACCAAACAGACGACGTGCTAAAGCCTCTTTGTTTGTGAACAAGTCAGCCACCTGTGCGCCAATACCCCTAGCAATTGCCTGAGCACCTGCCTTTCCTGTAGCTAACGAAGCTGCACCGCCAGCTTCAGAGAGGAACGGAGAAGCATTCTCTCTGTTGATCTTAGACCGAGTGATAGACTTACGCATCTCTTCAATCGTTGTTTCAAACTCCTGTCGTTGTGCTCCAGACGGAATCAAGAAACGAAGATCATCACCACGCTTATCTAACTCTCGAAGCACAGCCTCATTAGAGAAAGAAGGCAAGCGTGCATCAGCACCAGCTACAGCACCTTTGTCCACAATACTGTTCAGGATATTCTTACGAAGTCCGTCAACAACATCAGGAGCAGACTGCTGAAGGCCAGCAACAAAGAAGTCACGTTCTGCAGGCTTCATAGACCGAATCTTAGCCATGATTGCTTCAGGCTGCATCAGCTTGCGTTCCCCTGTAGCGCCTACTTCCATGAAAGCATTGGTTGCCGAGTCTTTTAAGACACGGACATCCTCTGCACCCATGCCGTAGTGTGCACGCGCTTCAATGAACTTCCTGGCCGCCACAGCATCAGCAGTAAGCTTTCCAGCACCATCTACCTGATTCGCTGACACACCTAAAGAGCCTCGCCAAGCATCACCGAGCTTTCGAAGAGCATGGGTATCAGAACCCAGCCCAATAGACTCTGCACCGGGCTTTGCTAGATCGTTGATGTGCTCTAACTGCTTATTCGCATTCTGTAGTGAGATACGATTAGACAGGACTTGACTACGCAGTTCAGCTAACTGCTCAAGCTTTGCTTGGTTGGCTGTGCCTCCCTGTGAAGAGTAGTCACGAATCATGTCGTCCAGTTGAGTACGAACTAAGGATGTATCAATGATAGGACGATTACCGGCAGTGCGGTAGGCAGAGTCAAACTTTGCACGAGACTTACGAAAGAGTTCACTTTCTTTGGAATCTACAAACTTCTTCCACCCAGCATACGCCTTCTCACCAACCTCTCGATCACCGCCACCAAGACGATCTGTAAACTTCTCCAGAGCCTCTTTAGACTTGGTTGCAAAGCCTCGCTTAACTTCAGCTACGAAGTCTGCTGACTTAGGATGAGAAGCAAGATACTCTTCCTCAGCAATCAGTTTTCCTTTTCCTGTGGCTTGCCCCTTACCCATAGGGACTTTGGTGTCAGTAGGCTTCCCCATGTCACGTAACGATCCGCTACGAACTGCTTTGCCTGTACCGTGCAGAAGTGAAGCCCCAACAGGAACCCCAAACTCAAGCATGATCTTTAGGCCAATTTGATCTTCAGGAATGTACTTCTCAGACAGAGCACTTGCTGTACCGCCCGCCAGAGCCACTGCAGGGTTTGCAGACCCTACAATACCGCGACCAAAACCAAAGGCCATTTCCTGCCCAGGTTCAGCACGACTAGTGGGGATTCCTGTCAGGTCTTGGAAACCCCTCTTAGCTCCCTCAAAAGGCTGTGGGACTTGAATGTCCTTTAATGGGGTTCCCTTCACAGCCTGTAGGCCCACTGAAGCAGCCTGCACGGGAAGACTTAGCATCCCTGCTACAGTGTTATAAGCACCACCGGCAACGTTCCTACCGTAGTCCTTATAAAAGGAGCCGTACTCCTTAAGCTTCCTTAAGATTGTGTCTACGGTATCTTCCTTAGCCATTATTGTCCTTTCGGTAAGGATGCCTTGAGTCTTTCAATAGCCTGCTCCTTAGTAATGTCTTTTCCGCTAGTCTCTTTAACAAAAGCAATGTACTTCTGGATGCGAGCTTCGGTAATCACTTTAGGGCCAGGATTCACAGCCTGTGGTGCTACACCGGGAATCCCAGTAGGCTGTGAAGACTGCGCAGGCACTGGAGCAGACGTAGGAGCAGGAATATCGGCCTGTGTTGTGGCTTCAGGATAGAAATTGAAGTTAGTTCGTCCCTTACCTGCCTGAACGTGCTTACGGTAATCGGCTTCAAGCTGATACCGTTTCTTAACTGCCTTCTCCATCACCGCAAGAATCTGACCTAAAGACTCTTTAGTGAACTTCCTAGAACCTGTGGACTCTCGGATAACTTTCAGTTCCTGTTCGCTATCGTTACCGCCAAGCATTTTCATCTTGGGTAGAATAACGTTAGTGACCATCGCATCAAATTGATCTGTATTGTCTAGAGTCTCAACCTGCTCTTTGGTCAACGGAAACCCTACCGTGGCGGCAAGCCGCATCAAAGCAGCTTGCTGTTCAGGTAACGACCCAGTAACAAGCTTCCCTGATTTAAGGATATCCCTCATCTTCTGCATCTCGGCAGCCACTGAAGAGGCTGCTTTGATGGCTTCGTTGTGGTCCTTAAACCGCATCTCAAACTCAGTACCGGCAGCTTTCTGCTCTGCGTTGTCAGTACGCATATCATTTGTGATGCCACCAATAGTCTTCACAGCACCTGTGTACGGGATGCGAGTCTTGTTAGGTCCAAT
>JACCDG012026098.1_pt1 | contig 17646 bp, 17 predicted proteins | sample 7442471 | NCBI WGS metagenome assembly JACCDG01 (sample SAMN15323444, study PRJNA562643) | freshwater metagenome | isolation source: river surface water | place: USA:Blue River Watershed | collected 2017-08-17 | reverse complement strand
TCATCGGGGTTGCGTCAACAACAATTCGCGCAGGTCGCGCGCAAAGCCTTCGAGATCCGCCTCGATGCGGCCAATGAGACGCCCCAGGATGTTGTACCCCAGCACCGCAGGAATGGCGACCGCCAGGCCTGCAGCCGTCATGATCAGGGCTTCCCCCACGGGGCCAGAGATCTTGTCGATGCTGACCTGACCTGAACCGGCAATGCCCATGAGCGCGTGGTAAATGCCCCAAACGGTGCCCAGCAAACCCACAAAAGGTGCGGTGGAACCGACCGTGGCCAGCAACACCTGACCAGCCTGCAACTGCCGCAGCACACCATGCAAGGCGTCGCGCAAAACACGGGTCAATTGCTGGGAGCGATCACCGCTGGCGCCCAGCGTCCCCGGCAAACACTGCTGAGTCGCTTCAACCAATGGGATCACCAAGAGCTCCCTATCGAAAGCACGGACCGCCGTTTGGGCCTGCGCCCAGTCGGGCGCCTGCCAGAATGCAGCCGTACTGCGCCCCACGTCACGAACAGCGCGCTGCAACAACCAGCCCTTCCACACAATCACCACCCAGCTGCATATCGACATGCCCAGCAGCACCACAGACACCGTGGTACTGAGCGGGTCACCTTGAAACAGCAGGTTGGTATTCATTTGAGGTTCAACACATCGAACATGTCAAACAAGCCAGTCTTGCGTCCCGCCAGGAAGCGCACGGCCCGCAAACTGCCTTGCGCGTAGGTGGCGCGGCTGGAGGACTTGTGGCTGATTTCAATGCGTTCGCCAGTCCCGGCGAACAGCACCGTGTGGTCGCCCACGATGTCGCCACCGCGGATGGTGGCAAAACCGATGCTGGAGGGATCACGCTCTCCGGTCACGCCATACCGCTCGTAAACGGCGCACTCTTTCAGATCACGGCCCAGCGCATCGGCAATTACCTCCCCCATCTTCAAGGCAGTGCCCGAAGGTGCATCCACTTTGTGGCGATGGTGGGCTTCGACGATCTCGATGTCGTATCCGGTAGACAGGGCCTTGGCCGCCATTTCCAACAGCTTGAGAGTCACGTTGACGCCCACGCTCATATTGGGGGCCATCATGATGGCGATGTCTTTGGACGCGTCTGCAATCTCAGCCTTCTGCGCATCGGTAAAGCCGGTAGTACCAATCACCACAGAAACACCCAATTCGCGGCATACCCGCAAATGCTCCAAGGTACCTTCAGGACGGGTGAAGTCGATCAGCGCGTCGCACCCCCGCAGCCCCTGGTGCAAGTCTGAAGTAATCAGCACGCCAGTGGGTTGCCCGGCGAAGGCCCCAGCGTCCAAGCCCAAGGCAGGGCTAGTGGCAATGTCCAGCGCACCGCCCAAGCGGCAATCGTCTGCGGCACGTACCGCATCAATCAACATCTGGCCCATGCGGCCAGAAGCGCCAGCGATGGCGATGGTGTGGGTCATGTCCCTGTCCTGTAGAGAAAAACGTTATTGCCCTGCGGGCTCCAGTGGCGGGTAGGCCACTGGTGCAGAGGATGGAGTCGTCGCGGTGTCAGGTGTGGCCGGCACCGGGAATTTCTGCAGCTTGTCCTCCGGCGCAGTCAGGGCCGGCAAAGGCCCCTTGTTGGGAGAGGACTTCAGGGTGGCCACAAACTCCGATTCGCTGGGCAGCTCATCCGCCTCGATGCGCTCCAATGCGTCATTGGTGAAGAACACGGTCACGCGGCGCGACTGGGGTTCCGCGCCCTGGCGCTTCAGGGTGAACACATAGTCCCAGCGATTGGCATGGAACACGCTCGCAAGCAAGGATGACCCCAGAACGTCTTGCACCATGGCACGCGGCATGCCTGGGCGCAGCACGGCGAGTTGCTCACGCGTTACCACATTACCCTGCACGATATCAATTTTGTAGGGCTGCACACTTTGTGCTGCCTTGGCCACTGTTTCGCCGGTGCTACTGAGCGTGCTGCATCCTGCCAGTGCTGCCAAGAGCACCACCACCAAGGGAAAACGTGAACCACGTAGCAGGTTGTTGGGCATGAAAAGTCAAGAACGATATGATCACGCGATTGTAGCGGTTGGCCTGCGCCAACCAGACTGGCGCCTGCGCCCGGAGAATGCCATGAGCAACATCAACGAACTCAAAAATACTGGCCTCAAAGCCACCGTTCCTCGCCTGAAAATCCTGGAAGTTTTTCAGCGTGGCACGCAACGCCACATGACGGCCGAAGACGTGTTCCGTGTTTTGCTGCAAGAGCGCTCAGACGTGGGCTTGGCCACCGTCTACCGGGTATTGACGCAGTTCGAACAAGCCAGCATTCTGAGCCGCAGCCATTTTGAGAGTGGCAAAGCCGTGTACGAGCTCAACGAGGGCCAACACCACGACCACCTGGTGTGCCTGGATTGCGGCAAAGTGGAAGAGTTTTACGACGCTGAAATCGAAAAACGCCAGCATGCTGTCGCAAAAGCCAAAGGCTTCACCATTGCAGACCATGCGCTGAGCCTGTACGCCACCTGCACCAAAGACAAGTGCCCCCACCGCAATAACCCTGCCAACTGAGGCACCGGGCCGAATCAGCCTTCCGACATCGCCTTGCGGTGCCGCTCGACAAACTCTTGGTAGGTATCAATGCCGCGCAGCTGCAGGATGGTATTGCGCACAGCAGCTTCGACCAGCACTGCAATATTGCGACCGGCGACCACCTGAATCACCACCTTGCGCACGGGTATACCGAGCACATCTTGGGTCAGTGGCTCGTAGGGGATACGCTCATACTCGCGCTCCAATGTCTCACGGCGCACCAAGTGCACGATGAGCTTGAGCCGCATGCGACGTCGTACTGCGGTTTCACCAAAAATGCCACGAATGTCCAAAAGGCCAATGCCGCGCACCTCCAGCAAATTTTGTAGCAGCTCGGGGCAACGTCCCTCAATGGTGGTCTGGTTAATGCGGTAGAGATCCACCGCGTCATCGGCCACCAAGCCGTTGCCACGAGAGATCAACTCCAGACCCAATTCGCTCTTGCCCAGACCAGACTCTCCGGTGATGAGCACGCCCAAACCCAAAATGTCCATGAACACGCCATGCATGGACATGCGTTCCGCGAAATGCTTGGAGAGGTAGGCGCGCAGCACATCAATCACGAAGGCCGAGGACTCTTTGGTGGCGAACATGGGGATCTGCGCCCGCTCACACATGGACAGCAATGCCTGGGGCGCCACTTGCCCATCCGCCAGCACCAGCACTGGCGGCTCCAGCGTCACGATACGCGCAATGCGGCGCGCGCAATCCTCAGGCGTGGCATTGGTGATGTAGGTGATTTCGCGTTCACCCAAAATCTGGACTCGGTAGGGGTGAATGTAGTTGAGGTAACCCACCAAATCGGCCCCAGAGCGAGCCGCGCTAATGGCGACTTCATCAAAGCGACGCTCGGAGGCCCCCAATCCGGCCACCCACTCCCAGCGCAGATAGGCCCGAAATTCTTCGAACAGGGCGTCTGCACTGACCGCGGTGGGTTTCACAACGCGACTCGGCTGGAAAAATCAGGCCGCACGAGCCGACTGCCAGCCTGCAATCAAGCCATGCAATTGCACGGAATCGCTGCAGACCGTGAGCTGCTCACGCAAACTCGCATCACTGAGCAACTCCGCGATTTCGGACAGGATTTCGAGATGTTTCTGCGTTGCGGCCTCGGGCACCAGCAGAAAAATGAGCAAACTGACCGGTACGTCGTCCGGGGCGTCAAACCCAATCGGCTTGGCCAGCTGAAATACCGCTGCCATGGGGGCTTTGAGACCTTTGATGCGTCCGTGGGGAATCGCCACACCATGGCCCAGACCTGTAGAACCCAGGCGCTCCCGGGAAAACAGGCTGTCCGTCACCAAGGCACGGCTCAGGCCATGGAGGTTCTCAAACAGCAGGCCGGCTTCTTCAAAAGCACGTTTTTTGCTGGTGACATCGACTTGCGCAAGAACTTGCGAAGCGGAGAGGATGGACGCGAGTCGGTTCATGGTGTGGAGCGAATTATGCACACAAAAAAACCGCCCGTGAAAGGGCGGTTTTTGGGTGGCTGCCTCTAGCGCTTTGGAGTTACGTGGGACCTCACATCAAACGCTTCGGGGCCTCGTGGTGGTGGTTCTGCAAACGGTCTTTGTGGCGAACGACCTGGCGATCCAGCTTGTCGACCAACTCGTCTACGGCCGCATACAAATCCGCGTGGGCACTTTCCGCAAACATGTCGCTGCCCTTGACGTGGATGTTGCACTCAGCACGCTGCCGTCGCTCCTTCTCTTTTTGCTTCTCAACGGTGAGTAGTACCTTGACGTCGACCACTTGGTCAAAGTGGCGCATGATGCGATCGAGCTTGGTCGTGACATAACTGCGCAGTGCGGGGGTAACTTCAAGGTGATGACCGCTGATCGTCAAATTCATAAATAGCCTCCAGTTGCTCTCAGGGTTGACAAAGCCTTCCACTTGCGGTGGTCGGCGCTCACACTAAAAATCCGAAACTTCTGAACCCTATTTGCGGTCGTCTTGAGAACGACTATGCGCCCGTTTGAAAGTGATTGCAATCGGTTTTTGTAATGCATTGCAACATGCAGGGACTCTTTACTTGGGGACTGGCGCAGCAGCTTGGTGGAGCCGCAAACGCACGCCCACCACAATCGTCAACAAGCTCGCACACCCACCAACGATTGCAGCCCATCCATAGTTTTGAACCAGTCCAGCGGAATCGCGACTGATGATGTAGCCCCCCACCAAAGCGGCCAGCCCCATGGCGGCGGACTGAACTGCAGAATTCAGCGTCATAAAGGTACCCCGCAACGCAGGATTGGCTGCGGAGGTGAGCATGGCCATACCGGGGATCATGCGTCCGCTCATGCACACAAAAAACAGCGTGGAGACCAGCAACACCCACCCCATGGCCACCTGCTCCAGCTGCGTAATCGCCAGCATGGGCAGCAGCACAACGGCAGCCATCACCCGAAAAGTCTTGAATTTGCCCCACCCATCGGCCAGACGCCCGATTACGCGTGCAGTCAGCAGGGTTGCCACACCACCGCACAGGTAGATATAGGGGACCTGGTCTGCACGCATGCCCACATTGGCCTGCATGTAAATGGTGATGTAGGGTATGACAGTAAACCCTGCGAACATCAGCAAGGCCGAAAAGACAAACGCCCGCTGGTGGTTGCGGTCCACCACCACTTCGCGGATACGACTCCAGGATGAGCTGTGCACTTGGGCCGCGACATGGTCGCTCAACGGAGGCATGGAGAGATGGGCAAATACCATGAGCACCACACTGAGCGCAGCAATCAGAATGAAGGGCAGGTGCCAGCCAAAGTGGGCCGCCAGAAACAAGCCCAAAGGCACACCAGCCACGGTAGACACGGAAAACGAAGTCATCACCACCCCCATGGCGCGCCCACGGCGTTCGTAGGGAATCACGTCGCCCACAATGGTCTGGCTCAAGGCGGAGAGCACGCCACCAAAAATGCCGGCTGCAATACGGGCGACCATCAGGCTGCTGTAGGTCGGCGCCAAGCCACAGGCCAATGTAGACAGGGCAAACAAGCCGTACAACACCATGAGCAGGCGCTTGCGGTCAAACCGGTCGATGTAGGTGGAAGCTGCCAGACCCGAGGCCCCTGCCGCGAGGGTGTAAGCCGACACCAGCATGCCAAATTGGGCGTCACTGATCTGGAACAGTGCCGTCAGCGCAGGCCCCAGCGGCATCATGATCATGAAGTCCAGGATGTTGGTGAACTGGATCCCCGCGAGGGTGATCAAGAGCCATAGTTCGCGGCGCGGCGAGAGAGCTGTGGACATGCGACAAGACCAAAAAAGAAGTGCATGGGAATGCAGAGCAGAACACTCTACCACCCCATTCTCGGTGCGATAATTTGTGCAACGTCACTCTCGGAGAGCGCTCCTTGGAAACCTACCCCAGTCGGTAGCTTTCGACTCCCAGCACTGCATCGGGGTTGAAAGCACCCAACCCCCACCGCAGACACCAATACCTCGGGAGTGAGCCATGCTCAATATCTTTACGCTCGCCAACGGTCGACTCTTTCAGGAAGAAATCGAGTCGCTGGAGGAGCTTTCCAAATTCCAGCCCATCTGGGTGGACCTTGAATCACCCACGCTGGAAGAAAAGCGCTGGGTCAAACAGTACTACGGCCTGTCCATCCCGGACGATGCGATGGACGAGGACATTGAAGAGTCCGCGCGTTTCTATGCCGAAGACAACGGGGATGTCCACATCCGCAGTGACTTTTTGGTGGCCGATGACAACGAGCCCCGCACCGTACGCGTCGCCTTCATCCTGAACTTGGTCAACGCCAACCTCAAGAGCAAAGGCGTACTCTTCTCCATCCACGACGAAGACGTGCCTGTGTTCCGGTTATTGCGCATGCGCGCGCGCCGTGCACCGGGCCTGATTGAAGACGCCAAAGAGGTTTTGCTCAAGCTGTTTGACGCCGACGCCGAGTACTCGGCCGACACACTGGAAGGCATTTACGACGAGCTGGAAAAAGTCAGCAGCCAGGTGCTGTCCGGTGATGTGACCGACGCCATGGCGGGCGAGGTGCTGGGCTCCATTGCGCGCCATGAAGACATGAATGGCCGCATCCGCCGCAACGTGATGGACACGCGCCGCGCCGTGAGCTTCATGATGCGCAGCAAAATGCTCAACGCCGAGCAATTTGAAGAGGCGCGGCAAATTTTGCGTGACATCGACTCGCTGGACTCCCACACCGCGTTCCTGTTCGACAAGATCAACTTCTTGATGGACGCCACGGTCGGTTTCATCAATATTAACCAGAACAAGATCATCAAGATCTTCTCGGTGGCCAGCGTGGCGCTGCTACCTCCCACCCTGATTGCCAGCCTGTACGGCATGAACTTCAAGTACATGCCCGAGCTGGACTGGTCGCTGGGTTACCCCTATGCGCTGGCACTGATGGTGGCCAGCGCACTGGTCCCCATGTGGTACTTCCGCAAGCGTGGCTGGCTGAAGTAAATACAAGCCGAATACGGCCCTAGACCTTATGAAACATGCGCAAGCAGCTATTATTTTGATAGCGATTTGAGCAGATTTTCAACAATACCTAGGGCGTACACACTGGCCACCTCCTGCACAAACATGCGGAAATCCCCGTGGGCAGCGTCGTCCGCCCGGTCGGAAATGGTGCGCACAGCGGCAAACGGCACGCCGTAGTCCGCGCACACCTGGGCCACGGCGGCCCCCTCCATCTCCACTGCCAACGGTGTGTAGCCCGCCGCCCGGAGTTGTGCCACCAGCGCGCCCACTTCGGCAGCACTGCTCACAAAACGGTCACCACTGGCAATCAGGCCGTGGTGGACCGCGGGAGCGCGCCCCTGGTGGCGGATGTCTGCCAGTGCGGCGTGGCTGGCCCTCTGCAAGGCACCACACAGGCCTACATCGCCCGTAAACACCGCTTGGCCGTAGAGCGGAACCTCATACCGGGGGAACAAGGGCGACGCATCCATGTCGTGCTGCACATAGGACGCGCCCACCACCACGTCACCCACCTGCACGCCGTCACCCACACCACCAGCCACGCCAGTAAAAATCACCCGACTCACACCCAGATGGGCAATCAGCGCGGTGGCGGTGGTGGCCGCCGCCACCTTGCCAATGCGCGACAAAGCCAGCACCACCGGCTGGCCCCACAAACTGCCACACCAGACCGTGCGCCCGGCCAACACCACGTCACGCGCACCCTGCATATGCTGCAGAAGACCAGCCTGCTCTTCGGCAAGAGCACTCAAGATGGCAATGGGAGCGGCGGCGTGGGGCATGGATGTAAAGAGCAAATAGGTTAGCGTAGCAGGTACAAAAAAGCGGCCCGCAGGCCGCTCTCTGTTCCACGCCAACCGCCAGTGGCGACGGACGACACGTCCGGGTTACTTGTCGCGCAACTCGCGACGCAGGATCTTGCCCACCGGCGTCTTGGGCAAGTCGGCCCGGAATTCGATCACCTTGGGCTGCTTGTACCCCGTGAGGTTTTCCTTGCAGAAGTTGCGCACATCCTCTTCGCTGAGGTTGGGGTCTTTCTTGACGATGACCAGCTTCACGGCCTCGCCGGACTTCGCGTCAGCTACGCCCACACACGCGCACTCCATCACTCCCGGCATCTGGGCTACGACATCTTCCAGCTCGGTGGGGAACACATTGAAGCCGCTGACCAGAATCATGTCCTTCTTGCGGTCCACGATCTTGAAGAAGCCCTTTTCGTCCACCACGCCAATATCACCGGACTTGAAGAAGCCATCCGCGGTCATGACTTTTGCTGTTTCGTCGGGACGCTGCCAGTAGCCCGCCATCACCTGCGGTCCTTTGATCGCAATCTCACCACTCTGGCCCGCAGGCACTTCGTTACCGTCGTCGTCCAGCAGCTTCATGAAGGTACTGGAGACAGGAATACCGATGGTGCCGGTGTATTCGTTGGAGGTGATCGGGTTGCAGCTGGCGATCGGCGATGTCTCGCTCAGGCCATACCCTTCACAAATCGGGCAGCCGGTTTTTTCAAACCACAGCTTGGCCACGGCGCTCTGCACGGCAGTGCCTCCGCCGACCGAGACCTTCAAATGGCTCCAGTCCACGGTATTGAAGTCAGGGTGGTTGGCCAAGCCGTTGAACAGGGTGTTGACTGCCGGAAAACTGTGGATCGTGTGCTTGGCAAGTTCCTTGAGCACACCAGGAATGTCGCGTGGATTGGGGATGAGGATCAGCTTGCCGCCAGTGCGCATGGACAGCATCATGCCGACCGTGAACGCAAAGATGTGGTACAGCGGCAAAGCACACACCGACGTAGGCTGCACCCCGGCAGGAACCTTGGCCATGGCCGGCCCGTACCATGCCTCGGCCTGCAACGCATTGGCGATCACGTTGCGGTGCAGCAGCACCGCCCCCTTGGACACACCAGTGGTACCGCCGGTGTATTGCAAGACAGCCACATCATCCGCCTTGGTATCCGGCTTCTTGAAGGGCGCCTTGGTACCACGGGCAATGGCTTCGTTGAAACGAACTGCACCTGCCAGCGTGTAGGCGGGCACCATCTTCTTGACGTTGCGCACCACGTAGTTCACCAGCGCCCCCTTCAGCAGACCTAACTGGTCGCCCATGGAGCACAGCACCACATGCTTGACCGGTGTGGCGGCAATGCATTTTTCCAAGGTGGTGGCAAAGTTCTCAATGATGACAATCGCCTTCGCCCCGGAATCCTTGAGCTGGTGCTCCAGCTCACGGGCGGTGTACAGGGGGTTCACATTCACCACTACAAAACCCGCACGCAGAATACCCGCTACCGCTACGGGGTACTGGGGCACGTTGGGCATCATGATCGCCACACGATCGCCCTTCACCAATCCCAAGCCCTGCAGATAGGCTGCAAACGCCTGGCTAAGGCTATCCGTCTGGGCATAGGTCACGTCCTTGCCCATGAAGTTGTAGGCCACCTTGCCGGCATGTTTCTGGAAGCTCTCTTCCATCAGGCCCACCAGCGAGGGATACATCCCGGGGTTGATGTCCGCTGGTACTCCCTTGGGGTAGCTACTCAGCCAAATGCGATCACTCATGTCTTTGTCTCCATCCTATTTTTTGAAATCAGCCAGGCATTGTCATCGTGCCGTGCGCAGCGCGGGCGTGTGCTTTCCCTTAGCTGCGCAGCACGTAGCCGCCATCAGGTCTTCAGCGCCCCCAGCACCTCGTCCAGCATTTTCTTGGCGTCGCCAAACAACATGCGGTTGTTCTCTTTGTAGAACAGGGGGTTGTCCACACCCGCATACCCCGAGGCCATGCTGCGCTTCATCACGATCGAGGTTTTGGCCTTCCAAACCTCGAGCACTGGCATGCCAGCAATCGGGCTGGCCGGATCGTCCTGCGCTGAGGGGTTCACGATATCGTTGGCGCCAATCACCATCACCACATCGGTGTCAGGGAAATCGTCGTTGATTTCTTCCATCTCAAACACGATGTCATAAGGCACCTTGGCCTCGGCCAGCAGCACGTTCATATGGCCCGGCATGCGCCCTGCCACGGGGTGGATGCCAAAACGCACGTTCACGCCTTTTTCACGCAGGGTGCGGGTGATTTCGAACACCGTGTGCTGGGCCTGCGCCACCGCCATGCCGTAACCCGGCACGATGATCACACTCTTGGCTTCGCGCAACAGCTCCGCGGTCTCGCCAGCGTTCACGGGCACCACCTCGCCGGCTGGTTGCACCGCGCCACCGTCCGCCTTGGGGGCTGCGGGTGCGCTGCCAAAACCGCCAGCAATCACGCTGATGAAGCTGCGGTTCATGGCGTTGCACATGATGTACGACAGGATAGCGCCGCTGGAACCCACCAGCGCACCGGTGACGATCAGCAAATCGTTGGACAACATAAAGCCTGTGGCTGCAGCGGCCCAGCCGGAGTAGCTGTTGAGCATGGAGACCACTACAGGCATGTCGGCGCCGCCAATGGCCATGACCATGTGCACACCAAACAGCAAGGCAATCACCGTCATCACGATCAGCGGCGTCATGCCCTCGGCCACCGAACCAGCCTGCACGAATTCGCGCCCAAACCAGATCACCACCAACAAACCCGCCAAGTTCAACAAATGGCGAGCTGGCAGCAGCAAGGGCTTGCCGCCAATCTTGCCGTTGAGTTTGCCAAAGGCAATCAGCGAGCCAGAAAAAGTCACCGCACCGATCAGGATGCCGATGTAGATCTCCACTTCGTGGATCACTTTTTCGGCACCGGTATGTTGAACCGACGTATCAACATAACTCGCGAATCCGACCAGACAGGCGGCCAATCCCACCATGCTGTGCATCAGCGCCACCAGCTCGGGCATCTGCGTCATTTGCACGGTACGGGCCGCGTACAGACCCACGCCGCCGCCCAGCAGCATGGCCCCGGCAATCCAGGGCAGGCCGGCGGCTGTTACCGTGGGGCCGAACACCGTGGCCAGCACCGCCAGCGCCATGCCAACCATGCCATACAGATTACCGCGCAGCGCGGTGGACTGGTTGGACAGGCCGCCCAGGCTCAGGATGAACAGGATGGTCGCGCCAATATAGGAGACCGTAGCCAAACTTGCAGACATCTTCAGGTCTCCTTACTTGCGGAACATGGCCAGCATGCGCTGGGTGACGGCAAAGCCGCCAAACATATTGATAGCGGTCAGCACGATGGCGGCGGCGGCTAGCCAGGTGATCAGGCTGTCAGGGCGACCGACGGCGCCAGCCACCGGAGACACCTGCACCAGCGCACCGATGGCGATGATGCTGCTGATGGCATTGGTCACACTCATCAGCGGCGTGTGCAGCGCGGGCTTGACGTTCCACACCACCATGTACCCCACAAAACAGGCCAGCACAAACACTGTGAAGTGGCCCAGGAAGGCTGCGGGTGCGTAGCTGCCGATCACCCAGAACAGCACAGCCGCAACGGCCATGAGAACCAGCAGGCTCTTGGCTGACATGGGATCGCCAGAACCACCGTGCCCGTGGGCAGACTTCTTCGCCACCACCGGCGCGGCTGCCTTGGCGGCTGCGGGGGCTGCCGGCGCCTTGGGCGCGGGGGCTGGCCACGTTACGGTACCGTCCTTGATGACGGTCAGGCCTCGGATGGCGTCGTCTTCCATATTGACGTTAACGATGCCATCCTTGGTCTTGCACAGTTCTTCGGCCAGACGGAACAGGTTGGTGGCGTACAACGTGGATGATTGTTTGGCCAGGCGTGAGGCCAGGTCGGTGTAGCCCACGATGGTCACACCATGCTTCACGACGGCCTGACCAGGCTCGGTCAGCTCGCAGTTCCCGCCCTGCTCGGCGGCCATGTCGACGATCACGCTGCCGGGCTTCATGCTGCGCACCATCTCGGCGGTGATGAGTTTGGGCGCGGGCTTGCCGGGAATCAGCGCGGTGGTGATGATGATGTCCACCTCTTTGGCCTGCTGCGCGTACATGGCGCGCTGCGCAGCTTGGAAACCTTCGGACATCACCTTGGCATAGCCGCCGCCGCCGCCGCCCTCTTCCTCGTAGTCCACCTTGACGAACTCACCGCCCAGAGAGACCACCTGGTCCGCGACCTCGGCGCGCGTGTCATTGGCACGCACGATGGCGCCCAGGCTGGCAGCGGTGCCGATGGCGGCCAGACCTGCCACGCCCGCACCGGCGATAAACACCTTGGCGGGTGGCACCTTGCCTGCGGCAGTGATCTGGCCATTGAAGAAACGACCAAAGGCATTGGCCGCCTCAATGACGGCGCGGTAACCACTGACGCCTGCCATGGAGGTCAGCGCATCCATCTTCTGCGCGCGGCTCAGCGTACGGGGCAGCGCGTCTATGGCCAGTACGGTGGCCTTTTTGGCGGCCAGTTGCTGCAGCAGTTCAGGGTTTTGCGCGGGCCAGATAAAGCTGATCAGCGTGCCGCCTTCGCGCAGCAGGCCGACTTCGTCAACGGAAGGACCACGCACTTTGAAGACGATATCGGATTGCGCCCACAGCTCGGCAGCCGAGGCAACCACCTCCGCCCCCGCCGCGCGGTAGCTGTCGTCGTCACAGTTGGCCAAAGCGCCTGCGCCCGACTCCACACTGACCTTGAAGCCCAGCTTGATCAGCTTTTCCACCGCCTCCGGCACCGTGGCCACGCGTTTTTCGCCCGGGAATGTCTCCCGGGGGATACCAATACGCTGTCCTTTTTCCGTGGCAACACTCGTCTGCATCAAGCGACTCCTCTAATGGGTGGGCGGGCTCTGGGGCGTTTTCGCGGCGGTAAGCTTCGCGAAAGGATACTGGGCGGCAACTTTAACTGAATTTCTCCACGCAAACGCCTGCGCGGCGGCACTGGCACAGCGGGCCTGTGCAAAACAGCCCAACCCGCCATGCCCATAATCTGGCATGACCCAACGATGGAAACCCAGTGTCACCGTGGCCGCTGTCATAGAGCAGCAGGGCCGCTTTCTGCTGGTGGAAGAACACACCCCCGAAGGCCTGCGCCTGAACAATCCGGCTGGCCACCTGGACCCCGGCGAATCCCCCGCTCAGGGTTGTTCCCGAGAGGTATTAGAGGAAACGGCCTATGGCTTCACGCCCACCAGCCTTGTGGGCCTGTACATGTCGCGCCTGCAGCGCCAGCGGAGCGAAGTACCGGAAGACATCACGTACCTGCGCTTCGCCTACGCAGGCTCTTTGGGAGCTTTTGACGCAACGCGCACGCTTGACACGGGCATTGAACGCACCGTGTGGCTGACGGCCGATGAACTGCGCAACAGCCAGGACCGCCACCGCAGCCCGCTGGTGCTGCGGTGCATGGAGGACTACCTGCGCGGTCAGCGCTACCCGCTGGAGCTGGTCTACGCCGATGACAGTCTCTGGCAGCCGCAAAAAATGCTATAAAAACAGGAGCTTATCGCGCAATATCCACGGGCTACAGAGGTCATTTTTACCCCAAAACACGAGGCCTAGCACACCCCGTAAAATCAGGGGCATGAGCAAGCAACGCATCGTGGTGGGATTGAGTGGCGGGGTGGATTCCGCCGTCACCGCCCACCTACTGAAACAACAGGGCCACGAGGTGGTCGGCATCTTCATGAAGAACTGGGAAGATGACGACGACAGCGAGTACTGCTCCTCCAACATCGACTTCGTCGACGCCGCTGCCGTCGCAGACGTACTGGGCATCGAAATCGAGCACGTCAACTTTGCCGCCGACTACCGCGACCGCGTGTTTGCCGAGTTTCTGCGTGAATACCAGGCCGGCCGCACGCCCAACCCCGACATCCTCTGCAACGCCGAGATCAAGTTCAAGGCCTTTCTGGACCACGCCATGCGCCTGGGGGCCGAGAAGATCGCCACCGGGCACTATGCCCGGGTCCGGCTGAATGGCGCTACCGGCAAGCACGAGCTGCTCAAGGGCTTGGACCCTGCCAAGGACCAAAGCTACTTTTTGCACCGACTGAACCAGGCCCAGCTGTCCAAGACGCTGTTTCCCGTCGGCGAGCTGCACAAGACCGAGGTACGCCGGATTGCGGATGAGATCGGGCTGCCCAACGCCAAGAAAAAGGACTCCACCGGTATCTGCTTTATCGGCGAGCGTCCATTCCGCGAGTTCCTGAACCGCTACATCTCCAAGGAGCCCGGTCCCATCAAAAACGCCAAAGGGCACACCATTGGCGAGCACGTGGGCTTGTCCTTCTACACCCTCGGCCAGCGCCAAGGTCTGGGCATTGGCGGGCTCAAGGCCAAGGGTGCGCAGCGCGGCAGCGGCGACCACGCCCCTTGGTTTGTCGCGCGCAAGGACATGCAGAACAACACCTTGTGGGTGGTGCAAGGACATGACCACCCTTGGCTGCAATCCAGCCAGCTGCTGGCGCAAGATGCCAGCTGGACCGCCGGGCACCCACCCGCCGCAGGCCTCTTGGCCGCCAAGACACGGTACCGCCAGGCAGATGCGCCATGTACCTTGGCAGCCGAACCTGGATCATCGTTTGCGCTCCATTTTGCGGCCCCCCAGTGGGCTGTGACACCCGGGCAATCCGCCGTCCTGTATGACGGCGACGTGTGCCTGGGTGGGGGTGTGATTGCAACGTCCTTGCCCCATACGGAAGCGAATACCCCCAGCTGAAAAACCGCGGTTTCATGACATATTTGGCATATGGGCTATCGAAGCCGGTGCTAACATCTCCCGAGAGGCGGATTGCATACAGTTCGCTAGGGACCACTTGAAAGCCCACGTCCATGTTCCATGTACTCCGCAACAGCGACGGATCCATTGCCTCACTGGCTCGTGACGAACGGCCGGGAGGTGAATTGCTCGCCGACGAACATCCGGACATCCAGCGCTTCCTGGGCAATAGAAGCGGGACCGCAGGATTCAATGAGGCGGACGCAGAGTTTGTGCGCGTTCTGGAAGACTTGATTGATACGCTCATCATGAAAAACGTCATCCGCCATACGGACCTTCCCGATGCAGCCCAGCGCAAGCTCATGCTGCGCAAGGGGCTGCGCAACCGCATGCACGGAGCATTGAATCTGCTGGGTGGCGACGAGCGCCTTCTCTAACCACATGGTGACTCCACCCACTCCACCACACACGCCCGCCAAACCCGCCGCTTGGCGATTGGGCGAGCGCAGTCTTCACTTCGACCCCTTGCTGGACAGCGTCGTTGCGATTGCCCGACTTTTTGGCATCGCAACCACCCAAGAAGCTCTCTCTGCCGGTTTGCCACTGGAGGGCAATCTGGTCACGCCCGCGCTACTTCCACGGGCCGCAGCGCGGGCGGGCCTGACTGCACGCCTGGCACGCCGGGAACTGTCCGACCTGCGCCCCGGCTTGTTGCCGGCCATTTTGTTGCTCAAAGACAAGCAGGCATGCTTGCTGCTGGAGTGGATGGAAGATGGCCAGGCCAGGGTCCGCTTCCCTGAGGGGGGCGAATCGAGTGATGTACTCCCCAAGGCTGAGCTGGAAGCCTTGTTTGCAGGCGTGGTGTTTTTTGTGCGCCCGGTCTTCAAGTTTGAACCGCGCAACCCGCAAACCGGCCAAGTCAAGTCGGGGCACTGGTTTTGGGGGGTGGTGTTTCAAAACTGGCGCCTCTACCGTGACAGCCTCCTAGCGGCGCTGCTGATCAACGTCTTCGCGCTGGCCATGCCCATGTTCTCCATGACGGTCTACGACCGCGTGGTACCCAACCGGGCGGAAGAGACGCTGTGGGTCCTGTCAATTGGTGTTCTGCTGATGATGGGCTTTGACATGGTGCTACGCATCTTGCGCGCCCACATTCTTGATACCGCCGGCAAGCGCATCGATGTAACGCTGTCGTCCCGCATCATGGAGCGGGTGCTGGGCCTGCGCATGGCCGATCGTCCGGCTTCCGTGGGCTCTTTTGCCGCCAACCTGCGGGCTTTCGAGGCAGTCCGCGATTTTGTGGCATCGGCATCCATCACTACGCTGGTCGACCTGCCATTTGTACTGGTGTTTTTGCTGGTGATTGCGTGGATATCTCCATGGCTGCTCATCCCACCCTTGGTGTGCATTGCCTTGCTGCTGCTGGCTTCCTTGGTCGTGCAGCAAAAAATGCAAGAACTGGTGGAAGTCACTCAGCGCGCGAGCGCCCAGCGCAATGCAACATTGGTGGAAAGCTTGGTAGGCATTGAAACCATCAAATTCATGGTGGCGGAGAGCGCTTTCCAGCGCAAGTGGGAGCAATCCACAGTATTTCTAGCGCAGCACGGGGCCAAACTGAAACTGTTATCCAGCGGGACCCTGAATTTTGCGCAAATGCTGCAACAACTGGTGTCGGTCACCACGGTCATTGTCGGCGTCTACCTGTTGATGTCCAACCAGATCAGCATGGGGGCAATCATCGCAGCATCCATGCTGGCGGGGCGTGCCATGGCGCCGTTTGGTCAGGTGGCTGGACTCCTTATGCAGTACCACAGCGCCAAGAGTGGCTTGGCCTCGGTTGATACCCACATGCAAACCCAACCGGAACGGGCGGACGACGCAGCTTTCTTGCATCGCACAGGTTTCCAAGGGACCATCGAATTCAAGAACGTCAGCTTCACCTACCCTGGACAGCAACAGGCCGTGCTGAGCCGGGTGTCCTTCAAGATCCATGCGGGAGAAAAAGTGGCCTTCATTGGCCGCGTGGGTTCTGGCAAGTCCACTATCCAGCGCCTGATCCTGGGGTTGCACCAGCCAACCGAGGGGGCGATTCTGATTGATGGCATTGACTCGCGGCAGATTGACCCGGCCGAGTTACGCCGGGCTGCCGGGTTCGTATCCCAGGATGTAAGCCTGTTTTATGGCACGCTGAAAGAAAATATTGCACTAGGCGCCCCGTTTGCCGAGGACCAGGATGTGATCGCGGCCGCCGAGATCGCAGGCGTCACCGAATTTGCCAACCGCCACCCCCGCGGCTTTGACATGCCGATTGGCGAACGCGGGGAATCATTGTCAGGCGGACAGCGCCAGGCCGTGGGCATCGCACGCGCAGTGCTCAATGACTCCCCCATCCTATTATTGGATGAGCCCAGCAGTGCCATGGACCACCAGAGCGAGGACCTTCTCAAAGCCCGCTTGCGGCGCTTCACTTTGGGCAAGACCGTGGTACTGGTGACCCACCGAACCTCACTGCTGGAGCTGATTGACCGCTTGATCGTGATTGACAACGGTCAAATCATGGCGGACGGCCCCAAGGCCCAGGTCGTCGAAGCGCTGCAAAGTGGCCGCGTCGGGAGGGCCGCATGATGACGGATGAAGTCACCTCGGCCAAGCCGCACTGGAAAAGGGCGTGGGAGCGTTTTTACACATGGTGCTCATCCTGGATAGACCGCGGCATGCTTGCAGTGGTCGGTAAACACAGTGAACAGGATGGCGACTTTGATGCTAATGCGGACTGGGCCATCGCAGAGCAAACCCCCAAGGGCGCGCGCATCGTGATCTGGTTGAGCGTGGTGTCATTGGCGGTACTCCTGCTGTGGTCCGCATTTGCAGTGCTGGATGAGGTGACCCGCGGCGAGGGCAAGGTCATCCCTTCCCGCCAAATCCAGATTCTGCAGAGCATGGATGGCGGCATCGTGTCCGAGATCTTGGCGCGCGAAGGGCAGACCGTGAAAGTCGGCGACTTGCTGCTGAAAGTGGAC